>Ga0082212_10013726_pt1 | contig 10112 bp, 10 predicted proteins | sample TergutNt197P3_FD_71548 | JGI IMG/M metagenome (GOLD analysis project Ga0082212, IMG submission 71548) | Neocapritermes taracua P3 segment gut microbial communities from Petit-Saut dam, French Guiana - Nt197 P3 | ecosystem: Host-associated > Arthropoda: Insects > Digestive system > Gut ...
TGATTTTCGACAAGCTATTGCATTTTTTTCAATGTAATGATATTGTTCTTTCAATGAGTCAGCAAACGCCAGCACCGTTATTGTTATTTTTTTACAAAACTCCAACACAAAAAATGCCAGAGGCATTTTTTGTGAGACTCCTTGACAGCAGACAGCAGACAGCAGACAGCAGACAGCAGACAGCAGACAGCAGACAGCAGACAGCAGACAGCAGACAATTATACTCACACTCTAAGTAACCGTGTCAACAATCTACTAGCATATATACCTCATCCATTAGTTAGTTATTTCTCGTTGTTTTGTGCTAACAGGCAAAGCGTGAACCAAAGGTTTGCACGGCCTATTAGTGCCCCGTTGGGGTACATTCCGTCTTTAATGGCGGGTACATCTTCGGACTAAAAGTCCGTGTGATTACCCGTCTGATTGGTTAAGGCAGGGTAACACAATAAGGAGTGTTTTCTGTGAAAAACTCAATCAAACTGATAGCGATTACTGCGATTGTTGTAGTAATCGGGTTTGCTATGACAGGATGCGGTAATCCGTCAGGCGGGGGCGGTGGCTGGGGCGGCAGCATTGGCGATACTATCATTTTAGAGGACAAGGATGTAACGTATCATTCGTCGATACCTGGTGGTGATCTTACTGCAGCGAAAGCAAAAGTAGACTTTGACTATATATGTATTGACTACGATGATGATATCTTCGTAAAACTCAGCGACTATATACCCGGAGCGACGGTCAAAATAAACAACAGCAAGCTTTCCTTAGAGCTGGGTGTGCCGAAAAACGAAGTCCTTGAATCACCAGACTTTGGTGCTGGTGTTACCGTATCTGACCCTAGTGCAAAAATAAGCAATATACCTAATGGTGAGTTATTTACGGCTGATCATACATTTCACTTATCATTGATAAAAACCGATACAGACACGCTTTTAGAAGGAGCAATGTTAATATATGCAACCAAGAATGTAAACATTAAGGGTACAGAAAGTTACCCTGGATGGACAAATGTATGGAACGTTTCTCTTAAAAGCGGCTGGAATTATATACTCATAAGTGATAATGATATCACCGAAAAGTCAACCATAACAGCAACAACAAACCTGCCAAGCAGTTACAAATGGACTGTGTATAAGTGGTGGGAAGATTAACCGCTCATCATGATTTAGGGGAAAACCGGCTTATTTTCCGGTTTTCCCAAAACCATTTTCAAAACAAACCGAGTTTTTAAAATGGCTAACCTTATGATTTCTAAAGGTTGTTGTTTATGACTAGCAGGCAAGATACGAACCACAAGTTTGCTTTGCCTTTTAGTGCCCCGTTGGGGTACATTCCGTCTGTAACGGCGGGTACATTTTTGGACTAAAAGTTCGTGTGATTACCTGTCTGATTGTTTAAGGCAGGGTAACACAATAAGGAGTGTTTTCTGTGAAAAATGCAATTAAAATTAAACTGATAGCGATTATTGGCATTGTTGCAATAGTCGGGTTTGCAATGGCAGGGTGCGGCAACCCGTCTGGCGGCGGTGGTGGCGGGAGCGGCAGCATTGGCGATAGTGTTAATTTACAAAACCAAACAGTGTCTTATGGTTCACTTAGTGGTGCTAAACTTACTGCTGCAAAAACGAGGACAAACTTTGGGTATGTTTATGATTGGGATAACGATGTTACCGTGGCATTAACCACCTTAATAACCGGGACACCGAGAGTACAAATAAATGACGGTAAACTGGCTATAGAACTGGATGAACCAAAAAGTGAAAAATTGGAAACACTAACCGATGTTATTCCTGCTGGTGGCGCTTCCATAATTCCCGCTGATACAAAGGCTTTCCAGGCTGAGGAATTCTTTACATCAGATGGTAATTATTCTGTATATTTGAGAAAAAGCGATACTGAATTTGCAGTGTTAATATACGCTGACAGAAATGGGACTGTAACCGGTTCAAGTCCTGCCGGAGATGGTTGGACAAATATTTGGCCGAGCTGTTCCTTTACAAAAGGCTGGAATTTTGCCTTACTAAAACACAATGAAGTTAGTAAAACTACAACCATTACAGTTACCACAACTCTACCTAGAGGTTATACCTGGACGGTGGCGGAGTATTAATCTTAACCGCACAGTTCGGATTGCAGATCGTACAGCACGGGATGTAGTACGGTCTGCATAGCCGCGGAATGAATTATTTAATTACAAAAAAGGCAATCTGACACATTTTCTCATCCGTGCAATCTGTGGTTAATTACAGCTAATGTACAATTTTGAGACTCGATTTTTTTTCTTTATGGGTTTACTATGTAAGAAATGATTACTATAAGAAATACAATTAGACTGATAGCTGTTATTTGTGCAATTCTTGCAGTGAAAGCAACAGCTGTTTACGGGCAAACGTCCCGTTCTTCACCTCAGATTATTACGTCGGGCAGGGTAAATACCCTGGGAAAGTTCAGTTTTCAGTATGGCCGGCTTGATATTAGTGTAAAAATTCCCCGCACTGCCGACGGACTATGGCCGGCCTTGTGGCTTTTGGGGGCCGATTTTGGAAATACCCCCTGGCCCGATTGCGGCGAAATCGACCTTCTTGAGATGGGCCACTTATCCGGTAAAGATGCAAGGAATCAGGATAAACTATTAAGTGCGTCAGCTCATTGGGGGTCTATGAAGGGGGACGAAGGGCATCTTAGCTATACTGTTTTCAGAACCAACACGTATGGGCTGCAATACGGCGCTTTCCATTTAATAACCATGATCTGGAACCGTAATTGGATAAGATTGTACCTGGATCTGGATAAACTGCCGGAAGAACAGCGGGCCCAGGCAAAACCCTATTTTGAAATGGAAATAACCGAGGAACTGGAACGATTCTTCTGCAAACCATTTTCCCTTGTAATAAATCTGGCGGCAGGCGGAACGTATACAGGGATCACCGATAAAGAAAACATAAACAGTATAAGCGCTTTGAATCAGGGGAATTCCTTTCAGGCTGCCATGTATATTGAATATGTACGGGTTTGGAATCAGCAGGGAGTTTTGATTTTTAATGATGAATTTTTCGGTTCAAGGATCGATGCCTCCAAATGGAATGTAGAAGTAAATGATGATGGCGGAGGTAACCAGGAACTTCAAAGCTATCGGCGGCAAAATGTTACTGTTGGAAAAGACAGGGTCAGTGAAAAGAACTGTCTGATTATTACTGCCAAACGGGAGTGAGTGCTTTTTATGTATAAACCTTACATCAAAGCGGTTACTGTTGCATCCCCGGATGTTAATGTGCCGGAGCCTCATCTCTCCAGGCTTGCTCTTTTAACAATCCGTCTTTTGGGGCGTATTTATCTTTTCTTTTACTTAGGAATTACCCGGATAGTTGTCCGGAACGGCCGCCCTCTTTATGAAGCCTATAAAAATGCTTTACATGGTAAAAGCCGGTGCATTCTTGCTTTCCGCCATCCCAACGGAGGGGAAGCTCAAATTTTATTGTATTTTTCGCTTTATATGCTCCGCCGAAAAGCATGGATGGAAGGAGTTAAACTCCGAAAAAGACCGTATGTATCGTTTGTGTACGGGTATGAAGTTGCCCGCTGGGGAGGAGCTGTTGCCCGCTGGATTATGCCCGGATTGGGAGCAATGCCGATTCATCATACCAAGCTTGAATCAGCCGGAATAACAAGAATTATTAATGCTGTACGTGACGGACCCTATCCATTGGCAATTGCACCGGAAGGCCAGGTAAGCTATACAACCGAATCGGTACCCCGTCTTGAACCGGGAACCATCCGCATTGGTTTTAAGGCGGCAGAACAGATTGAAAAAAAGGGCTTGCAATGTCCTGTGGAAATTATTCCCCTTTCAATTCATTTCCGCTATGGAAACATGGGACGCAGATCCATGAACAGGTTGTTGCGAAAAATCGAAAAGTATACCGGTTTTAAAAATGATGGAAAAGATTTTTCGGAACGGCTGCGGCGTGCCAGGGATTATATTCTGGAACAAAATGAAAAGCGGTACGGTATTACTCCTTCGGAAGATCAAAGTTTTACCGGACGTGTTGATGCAATTATGGACGCTGCCCTGGAGAAAGCTGAACAAGTCCTGGGAATAAAACCCAGGAGTAATGAGCTGGTAAGCCGGATGTATGAGATTAGACAGGTCAGTTGGGACAGGATTGTTATTCCCGGCATTCCCAATCTTAAAAAATGTACATTATTGGAACGTGCACTAATGGATCTTAATGCGGGAGAGGCATGGCATGCAAGCCGTCATATGGAACTGGTGGATTTTGTTTGGTATTTCAGGGTGCCAATACCCGCAGAAGATGATCCGCTTTATGTCAGGCTTGAATATGTTCAAAACCTTTGGGATTTTGCCAGCCGGACCATGGGCGGAGCTTTTTCAAACAGATTAATGAATGTTCATCCTAAACGGGTGCTTATACAGGTGGGAAAAATCATTAACCTGAGTGAGAGGCTTCCGGACTACAAAGAAAACAAGAAAGCAGCTATCGCCGGAACAATAAAAGATCTGGAAACAGCGTATCTTGGTTGTATTGATCGTGCGGCAGAATACCAAATCTAAAAAAAATATTGATGATCTACTAGCCGATGGTAAACGGATCCTTGATTCTCAGAAAATAGAATCATACGTCCTTGATGCAGCCTTGCTCCTTGCAGATGCAGCCGGTCTTTCCCGGGAAGAATTAATAACTCACAATGATTATACAGTAGACGATTTGCAATGTAAGCGCTATTTTGCATTACTTGAAAGAAGGTGTGCTGGAGAAAGTGTTGCGTATATTCTTGGGCGGAAAGAATTTTGGGGACTGGAGTTTTACGTTACGCCTGCAGTACTGGTTCCAAGGCCGGACACCGAAATCCTTGTAGAGACGGCTTTGGCAATGCTTCGTTCCCGTACGGCTGTTTCTGGCGCTTCACTCCTTGATCTTTGTACAGGCTGCGGAGCGGTAGCCATTGCGTTAAAACATACATGTCCCGGTTTGGAAGTCTGGGCGGCCGATATTTCGGAAGAAGCATTGCTCGTTGCCCGAAAAAATTCCGAAACCCTGGGTTGTGCTATCAATGTATTGTTGGGTGATTTATACGATGCTGTAAAAGAAAGGCGGCGTTTTTTTCTTATTACTGCGAATGCTCCCTATGTCCCGTCGGCGGAAATTGATCTGCTGTCTTCCGAAGTAAAGAATGAACCGCGGCTTGCCCTGGATGGCGGTATTGACGGCCTGGACATAATTCGGCGGATCATTGCATCAGCGCCTTTGTATTTGGAAGCCGGAGGGTATCTTGCCCTGGAAGCGGATCCTTCCCAAATGGAAACAATAGCGGCATTGTTAAAGAACAGCGGCTTTTCTGAACCGGTACTGCATCAGGACCTTAGCGGAAACAATCGGGTAATAATGGCAAAGGCCGCCATGGAGAGCGGCCCAGAAAACTAACCAGTTTGCACAGCAAACTGGAACGACATGAATGTCGCAACCTCAATTAACTTTACAGGGTCAAATATAGACTGAAGGGTTTTTTCGGGTTACAGTAGAACTTGGAGGACAGACATTGATTAAAACATCGGCTGCCCAGGTAATTATTGCTATTATTCCCATTGTTGGCATTTTTATGGGTTCAGTAGTAGTATTTTTTTATTTATTGTGGCACCACCGCCGCAGGATACTATTAATTAAGGCCGGGCAGGATAAGAAATCAGATTTTGATCTGCTTTCCTTCAGTCTTTTAACCGGACTGCTCCTGTCTAGTGTTGGGATTGGTTTAACAGTTTTTTTGGCAGTAATGAAAAACACAGGTTACGGGCTTTTGGGGGGCATTATTCCCCTGTCCATGGGAATAGGGCTTCTTGCGTATTACATTATAAAACGCGGCGATCGCCGTTCATGAGTAAAAAATCACCAGGGCTTTTGGGAGAGGAAAGCCTGCTGGTGGAACAGATCCTTTCGGGAGAAAAGGAACTATTCCGTCTGCTGGTTCAGCAGTATCAGCAAAAGGTTTATGCCATGGGCATGGGCTTTTTTCATAACAAGGAGGATGCGGCGGATTTTACCCAGGATGTATTTATTCGTTGCTACAGAAGCCTGGCTTCGTTTCGCGGGCATTCACGGTTTTCTACCTGGCTGTACCGTGTTGCCTACAACACGGCGATTAATAGCATTAACCGCCGAAAAGAATACCACAGTCTGGCTGAAGATCCTTTGTCGGAGGAAAGTCCTGAACAGCAGGTTTTGCGTTTTGCTGCAAAAGAGGCGGTTAATTCGGCAGTTGCGGATTTGCCGGAAAAGTACCGGATTTGTGTGGATTTGTATTTTTTTTATGATTGTTCGATTAGGGAGATTGAGGTAATTACGGGCTTTCCGGAAAATACCGTAAAGTCCCATGTGTTTCGGGCAAAAAAATTGCTCAGAGAAAAATTGAGCGATATCCCATAGGAGGCAATATGAAATGTACTGATGCTCTGGATACGGTTTACGAGGCTGAAGCGCCTCTTTCTCTTGCCAAGCGCCTAAGTCTGGCGTTTCACATTGTCTTGTGCGGAAAATGTACAGCCCATCTTGAAAACTATAAAAAATCACTTTTGTTGCTTCGTACGGATTTTTTTCCACCTTCTCCGGATTTTTGCGATTCAATAATGAACAGCATTTACCGCGAAGCAGATGAATCAGCTTTTAATGAAGCAATAGATGAACAATTTTTTGGCGTTGGGGGCTTTTCTATTAAGGGCTGGGTTATAGCAGGAATCGTTTTATTAATTTCTTTGGCAACAGCATTTTTCGGTCAGGATTTTACCAGTATTGTTATGGATCAGGGATCGTTATATCTTCTTCCTCTTGGAATTTTTATCGGTGTTTTTATTACTTGCTATGGCGCCCTTTTTATCGGGAGTCATTTAAAAGAATTATCTGAACGGTTTAAGCTTAAGTATTAATGTAAAGAAGATAATACAATGAAAATTCTTTCCGGTGCGCGAATTTTGGTTGAGTCCCTGATTAAAGAAGGGGTCGATACGATTTTCGGTATTCCCGGAGGCTATGTATTACATATCTATGATGAACTCTATAATTGCCGGGACAGGATACGGCATATTCTTGTCAGCCATGAACAGCATGCTGCCCATGCAGCGGACGGTTATGCAAGGTCTTCCGGTAAAATCGGAGTATGTATTGCTACTTCCGGGCCCGGAGCGACAAACCTTGTAACAGGAATTGCGGCGGCTTACATGGATTCCGTCCCCCTGGTTGCTGTAACAGGCAATGTGCCGCTGCACCTTTTGGGCAAAGACAGCTTTCAGGAAACTGATATTGCGGGAATTACCATGCCGGTTGTTAAACACAACTGGATTGTAAAAGATGTGCGGGAACTTTCCGAAGTTGTCCGGGAAGCTTTTATTGTAGCCAGAGGCGGCAGGCCGGGACCGGTGTTAATCGATATTCCTGCAAATATCAGCACTGCCCAAGCCGAATGGACAGACGGTCTAACGGCGAAGTGGGATGAAGGGGATGTTGTGGGTTCGCGAGCTGCTCTGCAAAGCAAAGTCGCTCTGCAATGCAGAGCGCAGCGGCTTTCCGAGCGCAACGCACGTATTACTTTTAGCAGTGATGATATCGAAAAAGCTGCGGATATAATAAAAAATGCTCAGCGGCCCATGATCTATGCCGGAGGAGGAATAAACCTTTCCGGGGCTTCCCGTGAAGTAACCCTTCTTTCAGACAGGCTTAAAGCCCCGATAGCGTTAAGTTTAATGGGAACAGGCGCAGTACCGGCTTCTTTCCCGCTTTGTACAGGACTTATCGGTATGCACGGGACTGAGGCGTCAAACACGGCAGTACAGAAAGCGGATCTATTAATTGTTGTCGGAGCCCGTTTTTCCGATCGCGTAATCAATAAACCGGATCGTTTTGCCCAGAATGCAAAGATACTTCACATAGACATGGATCCGGCGGAAATTAATAAAAACCGACTTTCCGATTTTTCTATTATTGGTGATGTAAAGATAATCCTTAATTCAATAATAAAAAAGCTGCCAAAAACATTCGAAAACCAGTGGAACGGAGAAATTGAAAAACTCATTGAAAAAGATACATTAAAGACTATCCGAAAGAAAAGCACCGAACCGTTCCTGCATCCCCGGTTTATTATGGAAACAACTGCAAAGCATCTCAGCAAAGAAGCTATTGTAGTTACCGATGTTGGGCAGCATCAGATCTGGGCTGCCCAATATTATCCGGTTGCAAAGCCGCGTTCTTTTATCAGTTCAGGAGGGCTGGGAGCCATGGGTTTTGGTCTTGGCGCTGCTCTTGGTTCTAAACTGGCAAATCCGGATCGTCCGGTTGTTCTTTTTACCGGTGATGGTTCTTTTATGATGAATAACGGGGAACTGGCAACCCTTAATCGTTATCATGTTCCTGTTATGATTATCCTCTTAAACAACAAATCACTGGGTATGGTTCGTCAACAGCAGCATTTTTTTTGTAAGGATCGTTTTTCTGAAACAGAGTTACAAGGAAGCCCGGACTTCTGCGCATTAACAAGGGCTTACGGAATTCCTGCTTTCAGGGCTTCTTCCCAGAGTGAATTTTTTGCGGCCATTGATGATGCATGTCAGGAAATTGCCGGGGGAAAACCGGCGCTTATTGAAACATTTGTAGACAGGAATGAAATTGTATGAGTGATATTCCGCGTTTTGCCATTGGAGATGTTCATGGCAGACCATTCTGGAAATCGTATATTAAAAAAGAGTTTGCCGAATTTTATTTTACCGGTGATTATTTTGACAGTTATAATATTTCCTTTGCAAGACAGTATAAAAACTTTATTGAAATTTGCAATGCGGCAAGATCGGACAGCCGTATTAAGATGTGCCTTGGGAACCATGACTATCATTACCTTTCCGGTGTTCGTAACCAATCCTATTCCGGTTATCAGGATCATAATAGCATTCAAATTAGCATGATTCTGGAAAAAAACATTGATTTGCTTAAAATTGTTTATGTAACAGAAGATAAATACCTTATTTCCCATGCAGGTGTTACTTCCTGTTTTTTAAAATCCATAAATGGAAAAAAGCCTGAGGATATTAATGAATCGTTTAAAAAAGACAGAAATATACTCAATTTTAACGGTTATGATATTTATGGCGATGATATTACCCAAAGTCCAATATGGGTCAGACCCCGATCGCTGGAAAACGATCATGTAAGCGGATACAACCAGATTGTGGGTCACACCCCTGTCAGAAGCATTGCCGAATTTGTCCTGGAAGACGGAAATAAATTAATTTTAATTGATACCCACGACACAGAGTCCATTTATGAGTTTTAATCAATAGATAAACCACAATTTGTCGCTGAGCTTGGTATACAAATTATTTACAATATTCTTGGCTAAGGGGTGTGTGAGTGCCCTGGCTCCGACCCTGTAGAATTCGACAAATCAGCCTCCCAACATCAAAACAGGATGTTTTTCAATTGGTTTCATGTAGTAAAAATGTCCTGTTTTGGTGCTGGGCTTTTTTTATATTAATACTCCTATCGCTTGAAGGTCTGTTTGTCGAGGAATTCCAGAAGTCTTCGCCATGGCACTCACGCACCCCTTAGCCAGCAAGTATTCTACAAAATGTATACCAAGCTCAGCAGTAGATGGATGTTAACAATCATCACGGGAACCATAATCTGCCTCTGAGCATGGTAAAAACCTACCTGAACGATTACCGGTAAAGGGGTGGGCAAGCGCTCTGGTGAGAACTTCTGTAATTCCCCGACAGGTAGACCACTGAGAAACAGGAATATTAAGCAAATGAGTGCCTGACAACTTAAATTGCTGCCAAACAAAAATCATACATTGAAAAAAATGCAATTTAAGATGTCAGGAGGCTGACCTGTCGGACTCCTACAGGTTCGAGCCAGGGCGCTTGCCCATCCCTTTACCGGATATTTTCGGGATATGTATTTACCAGGTTCAGCGGCACATTGCGGTTTTCACTTAGTTTTCATGACTTCCACACCATCCCAGTTTTCCGGCGGCGCATCAATTTGGTATGTCTTACAGCGTTCCAGTAAATTATCCGCGTTAAAATCGCCTGGCAGCAGAGAAAGGACTTCTTCA
>Ga0082212_10013727_pt1 | contig 10111 bp, 10 predicted proteins | sample TergutNt197P3_FD_71548 | JGI IMG/M metagenome (GOLD analysis project Ga0082212, IMG submission 71548) | Neocapritermes taracua P3 segment gut microbial communities from Petit-Saut dam, French Guiana - Nt197 P3 | ecosystem: Host-associated > Arthropoda: Insects > Digestive system > Gut ...
CATATGCAATAAGAGCAATATCAAAGCTCAAACTGAAAGATGCTACTGATGATATTAAGGCAATTATAAAAGAGATCGATTCATATCCCTTTGCAAAAAAGAAAAGATACTATGACTTCCATATGTATTCCGTTACGGCATTGGTTGAGCTGGGCGATACTGATTCAATATCGCTCCTAATGAACTCCTTAAGGAGCGACAACACAGCCACCCGCCTTAAAGCGGTAAATCTCATAAAAGATTTTAATGATGAAAGAACTATTGACATATTAAAATATAAAATGGAGAATGATCCCAGCCCGCAGGTAAGACGCGCTGCAAAAAAGGCGCTTGAAGATAAGGGTGTAATTGAAAAAGATAAGAGCAGTGAAAATTTAAAAACAGATATTGAAAGAGAAGAAATCGATGACTGAAAATAAAAATAGATTAGATAGTAATTCCATAGTCAGCAAGCTAAAAGAGCTTATATTAATACTGGTCTTTACATTAATAGCAGCGGCTGTTGCAATAATTTTATCAGACATATTGGTCTTCCCTTTAACCTATTACTCTATTAGCAATATAGATATTTTTAATATTGCCTTTAAATATGCATTTATCTCTTTCATCACAGCCACATTTTTACTGATCCTTTTTTTTAAAGTCAGATCGCTCTATAAAGATGAAAATTCAATAAGAGATATTATTAAATATATTATTTTAAAACCGGTTCAATATTTGGGATTTATTCTTTTATCGCTCATAATAGTAATAGCTCTCATTGCCATTTTATATATAATTTTCAGCAATAACTACTACCTCCTTTATAAACTATCCGGCGGCATATAAATATGGCAATTAAAGGATTTGATAAATATTTTTGGAATTTACCGCAGCTGAGCAAAGAACCCGATTTTGATAAATTTTGGGAAAAATCAATTCAGGATATTAAAAAAATTCCGATTGAACCTGAAATAAAAGATAATGCCAAAAAGCATACCTCAAAATTTAAAGCATTGAGTATCATGTACAACGGTTTTCTTAAAACTAAAATAAGAGGGACCCTCTTTGTGCCGAAAAAGAATGACAAAGTAAAAGTAATAGTTCATCTGCACGATTATAACAGGTATCCCGACAAGAACTTAATTAAAAATTTATCCGACAAAACAGCCCATCTCTTTTTAATATTAAGGGGCCATGATATAATCGAGCATAGAAGCGATGAAGAGACTGAGTTGGACAAGCCATTAGGATTTATTGTTGAAAATATCATAGACCTGGAAACATATTATGGCCGTTCGGTCTATTTGGATGTTTATAGATCCATAGATTTTTTGAGACTGATAAATAAAATTGACTGCACCAAGATCGGTATTTACGGCAAGGGATTCGGAGCTGCGGCAGGTTTCTTTACTGCAGCCTTCTCGGGCAGAGTAGGAGGGATAGTGATGGATTCTCCCCTGTTTTGCAATCTCCCACTTAGTCAAAATACGTCGCAGAGCGATGTTGCCCGTGAGATAAATGATATAATAAATGTTCAAAAGGCAAAGAAGAATCAGATCAAAAAAAATCTTACATATTTGGATGTAATAAACTTTTCGCATCATATTACTTGTCCCGTGCTCTTCATTACAGGCTTGTCTGATATGATCTCTCCGCCGGAATGTGTTATGGGGCTGTTCAACAATATTCAGAGCGAGAAGACTGTTGAGGTCTATCCTGACGCAGGTAATGAAGCGGGCGGAGAGGGTCAGGTGATAAAGGCTGTCAACTGGCTGACTGATACGATACTTTCTGATTAGCAATAGATATTTTTACACAATCTTTTCATCAACTATATATGGAACAAATGTCGCCCTGCCGATAACCTCTTTAAAATAATCTGTACTGCTTTTTTTTACATATCTATTAATATGATGATCGGTTCCATTTTCTCCATTTTCATCTACGGGGATGACAAGTATCCCTCCATCTTTTAATTTGGAGAGAAGATATTCGGGCAAAATCCTTACCCCTGCAGATACTATTATTCTGTCAAACAGAGCGTCAATGCTGTTAAAATCATCGCCGTTTAAAATATTTACATTATAACCAAGCTCTCTCAAGATCATCTTTGACCTTTTAGCCAATTCCGGAATACGCTCCATCCCTGTAACGCTGCGGGCAAGCTCTGCCAAAACCGCAGCCTGATATCCCGATCCTGATCCTATTTCAAGAACGTTTTCATCTCCAATAAGTTTTAAGGACTGCACCATAGATGCAACAACAGAAGGGGTTGAGATTGTCTGTCCAAATCCGATTGGGAGAGAGGTATCGTCATAAGCTCTGTAGCAGAGAGCTTCAGATACAAAACGATCTCTTGGGACTGTCAGCATGGCATTAAGCACCGACCCGGAGGATATCCCTTTCTGCTCAAGTTTTATTACCATGTTTCTTCTTGCATTAAACATTCTATCTCTATTCTGGAACAAAATATCCTCCCCATTCATTGCCGGTCTGTCCCTTATAATTAACTTCAAGTTTTACATCGGCCCACCATCCTGTGAATGACGGGAGTTTATATGTATTATAAACTATTACATATCTATACTCTTCTGATGATTTAACATCGCTGTAAATCTTTCTAAGAGAGTTAATCTCGGATGACCGTATAATCTTCCCCCCTGTTTCAACAGCCAAACGTACAATCTCATGATCAGGAGTTTTAATTGATATGATATATATTGGGATGTAGTGTTCCTTTGCATAATTTATTATTGTTGAGGCTGAGTATTGTCTGAATGAATCCTCTCCTACGCTCCCATCTGTTATTAATAAAACGGATCTCCTGTCAGGTCTATGTATAAGGTCTGAAATAGATTGGTAAAGGGCCGCGCCGGTCTGCTTGCCGTTTTTATACTCATACTTTTCAACTGCGGATAAGGTTCTCCTCCTGCTCCAGTCAAAGTCATTGCCTGTCCAGACTTCATCATTAAAATTAATAAGTTTAACCCTGTCATCTGTTGTAATAGATTTAAGAATAAATTCGGCAAACCATGGCAGCTCACTATGATGTGTACTCATCTCTTGTGAGCGGTCGACCGCCATTACAAATGAAGTCGATGTTTTAAGCCTTTGCAGATAATCCGTATGAAAATTTACTATCTCAGAGTTGTCCTCTGTAATGCTGAAATTTTCACGCTTTAGTCCATAGATCGGTTTTCCGTCTCTCCCCTTAACATTTACATAGAACGCTACAACAGGAAAGTTTGCAGAATCAACGGATGCTATCTCAAGTTCCAGATTTGTGTATCTTTTTTCTGTAGGTGAAAAGCATAGAACCTTATTTTGAACGGATTCGAGTATATGAAAAAACCTATCCTGGTCAAATATTGCAGAGAGAGGCCTGTTTAATCTGCCGCCATCCCATGAATTAAAAACGGATTTAGCTCCGCTTATGGTATCATAAATTATTATTCCGCTTTTTTCGTCGGATATTACAATTTTATTCCCGTTAACGGATATGCCGCGGGGAGATAATATTTCATCCATCAATATCTCGCTGATGTAATTCCCATACTGATCAAAGATCATTATCTTTTTGTTTGACGTATCCGTAACATAAACTTTATCGTTAAGAACCGCAACATCGGTAGGATTTAAAAACTCCCCCTCCATATCCCCCATCTTGCCAAAGCTAAGTATAAAAACACCCGATTCATCAAATTTTTGCACCCTGTAATTGCCGCCGTCTACTATATATATAAACCCCTTTTTATCAAAGCATAGACCTTTAGGCCCATGAAAGAGACCTTCTCCGTTGCCCGATCCGCCGAACTTATTTAATATCTTACCTTTTTCGGAAAAGAGATATACTATGTCGTTTTTAAAATCGGAAACGGCAAATCTCTTATTATAAAAGTCTATGCCGTAAAGACCCCCATTAATGCTTGGTCTTATAATATCCTCCCCCTTGCCGTTAGGGTCTATTTTAACAACCTTTGACATTGAAAATGAGGTAACATATAAGTTTCTCTCTCCATCTATCGTCATATCGGCGGCATCGGGGAATGTATGAAAATTCATTGCAGACGATCTGTATTCGTTTTGCAGAAGATAATTAGCTTCGTAATGATCGCCGTTAAAGGCATTCTTAAAATTAAGGCTGTCAATTCTATTCTTTGCCGGAATATTGTCGGGATATATATCCAAAATTTTTTTCAGCTCGCCAATGGCATTATCCTGAAAGCCTGCAAGCTGATATGATCTGGCAAGATAATCCCTTGCAGTATAATAATCTGGGTATTCCTGCACCGCTTTTGTAAAAAAATCTACTGCGGCAAGATATTGCATATTGTTAAAATAGACAATCCCCTTTCTAAAAAACTCTTTAGCCTGTTCAAATTTAACAGTATTAATAGCAGGATATACTGACGCTAACGGAGTTAGAGTAAAAAGGAGGATGTACAAGAGGCCAAAAAATTTTTTTAAACTCATCAGTTTTATACCGGTATTCTTCAAGTTTATTTATATACTCCTTTTGTCAAGGAGAGGCATATTTTCAAAAAAAATAGATTCACTATATATTATATCGGCAAAATTCTAAAAAATATAATACGACATAATATTATTTTTTAAAAAATTTATTGTCAATAACAAAAGAATTTTTAATCTGTTCATTATTAAAATATAGCCATGGACAGATGTGTAATAACCGATCCGAGATTAGACGAAGAGTGTAAAAAAAATCTTGAGCGCGCCGGATTCAGGGTCATCGCCGCAGCATTAACAGACCTTGTGGATACACCTATTTCAGGCCACCCCGATATTCAGATGTTTCTCCATGAAAAGAATCTCTTTGTCCATCCTGATATGGATAAAAAATTTATAAAGAGCATTGAAAGATATGTTAATGTAATTCAATGTTCAAGCAAACTCAATAAGAATTACCCTGACGATATACCTTATAATATTGCCCTTGTTGGGAATTTTGCAATACATAAAAAAGGCTTTACCGATAAAACAGTTCGGGATTATCTTTTAAATAATGGGATCGCTGTTGTTGATGCAAAGCAGGGATATGCAAAATGCTCAACACTGATTGTAAATGAGAACAGCATTATAACATCAGACAGATCTATTTCCGATGCTGCAAAGGGTGTTGGAATAGACGCTCTGTTAATCTCTGATAATTATATAGAGCTTCCCGGTTATAATCATGGATTTATTGGCGGCGCATCAGGAAGCTGCGGCGATGCAATATATTTAACAGGGAGGATAGATCATCACCCCAACAGGGATGATATTAAATCTTTCATTGCATCTAAGAATATGCAGCTTAAAATACTTTCAAGCAAAGGTCTGATCGATGCCGGTTCACTTTTCTTTGTAGAGTGAAGTTTTCTTAATTAAAAATAAAACTCTATGGCGATCATACTCTCCTCGCCGGCAGTAATTTTAAAAGATATATTCTCATTCATATTCCTGTGCAATGCAGGAATGCCCCATCCTGTTATGCTGCCGATTACTGCGCCGGCAATAATATCTGTGGGATAGTGCTTCCCCGAATAATATCTTAAATAACCTGTAGCAGATGCAGCCAAAAGGGTTGATCCCCATACTGCATAGCGCCATTGACTCTGAGGATAATAATCTGAAAAAACCGTACTGACAAATAGTGCCGAATTAAATGCATTGGCAGTATGGCCCGAATAAAATGAAAGTAGGGCATCCTTATCTTTTTTATCTTTGTATGATGCATCGGGGTTGTATGCAAACGGACGTTTTCTCTGCACAATATCCTTTATAGTCATGTTTAATCCATTTGTAATAAGGAGAGATTCTCCGTACATCACACCTAATACTATAAAGTCCTCTCTTGTTTTATCATTTGCCAAAAAAGCCAACGGTGAAATCATTGCGGATGCAAGGGTTATGCCGCTCCATCTATCTCCGGCGCGCGACCAATTATCCGCTGCGCTGCGGTCAAATTTATTAATATCATTTTTTGACAGAGATGCAATCTCGTCATCCGTTAAGGTCTTAACCTTTTTATCCAAGTAAAGAGGCAAAGCAAATAATGCCGCACCTGATCCTATGAGGATACTATCCGTATCAACAGAAAGTCTATATGGCGAATCGGCAGAATTAACCTGCGCGGAAAACAGAACAATTATTACGATAGCGTTAATTAAATATTTTGTCATTTTTAAATTCGGGGTTTACGGGACTCGAACCCGCGGCCCTCTGCGTGACAGGCAGATACTCTAACCAAACTGAGCTAAAACCCCTTTTAATAAAGTCTGGAATAATAAATAATTCATGCTATTTTATGTCAATAAAAAACTTTTTTTTTCAAAAAATTTAAACATTAAATCTAAAATTTATTATATCTCCCTCCTCTACAATATACTCTTTCCCCATAACATAAAATTTTCCGCTCTTTTTAAGCTCATCCTCAGAGCCTAATTCCATAAGATCGCCATATTTCATGACCTCTGCGCGGATAAATCCCTTCTGAATATCCGAATGTATGGCGCCTGCGGCAACAGGCGCAGGCGAACCTTTTTTTATCAGCCACTGCCTTACCTCATCCTTTCCTACCGTAAAAAATGATATAAGACCTAAAACCTTCATTGAGAGCTCCGATAGCTGATTCAGCGCAGGTTCGGTAATCCCTGCATCAGCCATAAACTCCAACTTCTCCTCTTCGCTGTCAAGGCTAAAGATCTCCCCCTCAAGTTTAGCCGAAACCTGCATAACCTCCATAGAGAGCGGCCCTAAATTTGCTCTTATCTTTTCAATCAAACTTCTATCGCCGATCTTTTTATCATCAACATTAAGCGCTATGAGCATCTCTTTTGCCGTAATAAAGGGATAGCCAGAGATGAGCCTGCACTCCTCCTCGTTTAGCGCAAATGTGCGCAGGTGGAGATCATTCTCAAGGTGAGATTTCATTCTATTTAAAAGTTCTTCCTCCTGATCAAGTTTTGCATCGCTCTTTTTTTTTCGGCTGTTTTCAATTCTCTCAAATCTCTTTTCAATAAATATTAGGTCATGAAGAATAAGCTCGGAGTTTACCATTTCAATATCACGCAGCGGGTCTACGGAACCCTTTGCATGATATACCAGGTCATCCTCAAACGCGCGCACTATATGACAGAGCGCATCCATCTTTGATATGTCTGTAAAAATCTTGCCTGCGCTGATTGAGTCGCTCTCTATTTTTTGAAGAAGCTGCAGATTAATCCTTGCAGGAACCTCTTTCTTTGGCTTATACATTTTTACAAGCGCATCAAATCTTGCGTCCCTCTTATCTGCAACGCCGGCGCAGATTTTATCGGGCGCATCATTTGGTATTGCCCCTGTTAACAGCTGGTAAAGGCTCTTCTTCCCGGTCTGCGGCAGCCCAATTATTCCAAGCTCCATATATACCCCTTAACAATTTTATGTCACTTACGACATCAAAAAATTTAATAATCTATTCCGCAAGTTGTTTTAAGAGCGATCCATATTTTTTATTTATTTTTTCTAATGAACTTAATATATCTTTCTCTTGAGTATGTTTAACTTTAGATGATGATATTAAATTTTCCACATATTTGATTAATTTTTTTATCATGATTTTTCCCTACAAACTATTCTTACAGAGTTAAGAATTGCACTCAGTATACATATTATAAATACCCGTCAAGCGCTTTTTCCCTATCAGCGCATTTTGTGACTACTATGCTCTGACCCCTTATATTTTTATCTTTTTTATTTCTTGACATCAATTTAAATAATCTAAAAAGATTAAATTCAATTATTTATATATGGTGATTATGAATGTTTACTAAAACTCTCCCTTTCAATAAGGAACAGATTGAAGAGATAACAAAAAAATATCCTACTCCTTTTCATATATATGATGAAAAAGCCATTAAAGATAATGCCCAAAGATTAATTAAGGCATTTTCATGGTCTGTGGGATTTAAGGAATATTTTGCAGTTAAGGCAAACCCAAATCCGTACATTGTAAAACTTTTAAGCAGGGAAGGATTCGGGGCGGATTGCAGCTCGCGGACCGAACTGATTATTGCAGAGAAAGCCGGAATAAGCGGGGAGAATATTATACTCACATCAAACAATACGCCTGCAGAAGAATTTATCTATGCAAAGAAACTCGGAGCAATATTAAACCTCGATGATATAACACACATAGATTATGTTGATAAACATGCAGGGCTGCCTGAGATTATCTCATTTAGATATAATCCCGGTCCGCTAAAAGGGGGAAATGCCATAATAGGAATACCGGAGGAGGCAAAGTACGGCCTCACAAGGGAACAACTGTTTGAAGCATATAAAATAGCTAAAGATAGAGGGGTTAAACGCTTTGGCCTCCATGCAATGATTGCATCCAATGAACTCAATGCCGATTACTTTGTTGATACTGCAGAGCTCCTCCTTGAGCTGATATCCGAAATAAATAAAAAGATAGGTATAGATTTTGAATTTGTTAATCTTGGAGGAGGATTCGGCATTCCATATAGACCCGGCGACAAACCTCTCGACCTTGAATATATTTCGTCAAAAATAATGGCTCTCTATAATAACATTGTTTCAAGTCATGGACTTAAACCTATAAAAATCTTTATGGAGAGCGGAAGACTTATTACCGGCCCTTACGGCTATCTTGTTACTAAGGCTATCCACAAAAAAGAGATATACAAAGACTATATCGGCGTTGATGCATGTATGGCCGACCTAATGAGGCCTGCCCTATACGGCGCTTACCATCATATAACAATTCTTGGGAAAGAGGATGAAAAACCTGTAAAAAAATATGATATTACAGGTTCGCTATGTGAAAACAATGACAAGTTTGCAATAGACAGAATGCTGCCGAAAGTTGATATAGGGGATACTCTTGTTATCCACGATACCGGAGCGCATGGCTATGCCATGGGATTCAACTACAACGGTAAGTTAAGATCTGCAGAACTCCTTTTAAAGGAGGACGGATCAGTTGCGCAGATTAGAAGAGCCGAAACAATAGATGACTATTTGGCAACAATAGATTTTAGCGGACTGTGATTTAATTAAGTAAAAAAATATTGACAATTATCCCTCCCATAAAGACCCTTTAATCTGCATTTAAATTTTATAGAGAAAATTAAACTTTAAGCATTTATAAAAAACTCTATAAAATTCAATAGTTAGAAAAAGACCATTTAATAACATAAAACAGTGCATCTTAAGAGGACCTTATGGATTATTCAAAAACAGTAAACCTTCCTGCAACCGATTTCCCAATGAGGGCAAATCTCCCTCAAAAAGAACCGGCTATGGTTAAAAAATGGGATGATGAAAAAATATACAATCAGATTTTGGAATCACGCAAAGACGCCGGTGTATATATACTCCATGACGGCCCCCCTTATGCAAACGGCGACCTCCACATGGGACATGCACTAAATAAAATTCTAAAAGATATGATAGTTAAGCATAAATCTATGATGGGATTTAAATCCCTCTATGTGCCGGGATGGGACTGCCACGGTCTCCCCATAGAACTCAATGTAACAAAGGCGCTGGGAGGAGACAAAGGCGATATAAAAAAACTATCCAAAATTGAAATAAGAAAAACCTGCCGCGATTATGCTGCAAAATATATCAATCTGCAGATGGAAGGCTTTAAAAGACTTGGCGTTTTTGGAGATTATGATCACCCGTACATTACCATGGATGCGGAATATGAATCTATCATAGTAGAGACTTTCGGCAAGATATTAGAAAAAGGGTATATCTACAAGAGTAAAAAACCTATCTATTGGTGTCCCAACTGTGAAACAGCGCTGGCAGAGGCTGAAATAATTTATGATATGCACACCTCTTCATCTATCTATGTAAAGTTTCCCGTTGAAGCGGCATCAATAAATTTTGGAGGGGACAAAAGCAAAACATATGTTGCAATCTGGACCACTACTCCATGGACGCTTCCGGCAAACCTTGGGCTGAGTTTCCATCCCGATTTTGAGTATTGCTCATACAAATTCGGCGGCGAATATCTGATTATTGCCAAGGGTCTTTTAGAGCAGTTTGAATCTGTCACGGGATTAAAACATTCCGAAGTCATTCCTCTGACAACGGAGAATTTAAAAGAGATTCA
>Ga0082212_10013728_pt1 | contig 10111 bp, 9 predicted proteins | sample TergutNt197P3_FD_71548 | JGI IMG/M metagenome (GOLD analysis project Ga0082212, IMG submission 71548) | Neocapritermes taracua P3 segment gut microbial communities from Petit-Saut dam, French Guiana - Nt197 P3 | ecosystem: Host-associated > Arthropoda: Insects > Digestive system > Gut ...
AGAAGTTTGAAAGGAATCTGTATTTTTCTTTGAATTGGTTTATCATCTTCTTATACTTCCCTTAATGCAAACCCTTTGTATATTGGCTCTATATCAAAGACTTCACAAAGGCTATCCCACTTTTTTGCTTGGTCTTCCGCAGTTACACATCCTTCACATATCGCCATTTCTAAGAATAGCCAAGCCCATTCTTCCGCTGCTGGATTTTCCGCATCCTTTATCCATTGTGCCCTCACAGCTACATTTGCATCATATTTCACGCCTTCTTTATACAAAATATCTTCCACCTTAAAATTGCTATAATCTACAATACCTTCAAATTTTGTATAATCTATCATGCCTGCACCTCCTATCGTTCAACAAAATCCCCGATCTCATAGAGAGAATACCACCCCCACAAACAAAAATGTCCCCGCTCAGGCGACATTTTCTTAATTGTTGCCTTAATTGTTGCCTTGATTGTTGCCTTGATTGTTGACAAATTGTTATTATATGGTAATATTGGTGATATATACTATTTGACACCCTGCAATGTAGGGCGTATCCTAAAGGAGGAATATGTGAGCGACCGAAAAACAGCATTTCTGCATTCGACCCAATTCGATGATATTTGGGAAAAGCTTGGACTCGACGATGCCGATCTCCGTAGATTGCAGAACATAATTGCAAAAAATGCTGATGCCGGGAAGGTTATGCGCGGCACCGGTGGATTTCGAAAAATGAGATTTGCAAGAGAAGGCGCCGGAAAAAGCGGTGGGGTACGGGTAATATACATGGAACTTAATGCATATTCGTATGTATACCTGTTGGCAGTGTATCCGAAGAGTGTAAAAGACACATTAACGAATGCCGAAAAAATAGAATTGAGGGCGCTTAGCAAGGCAACTTTAGATGCTTTTAGAAAACGCGAGGTAAAATGGTAATGAATATTGAAGGTTATGAAAATAAAGAATTTGGGGAAATGCTTATTGACGCAGCGACGGAAATGCTTGAACATGCGGAAGGAAAGCGTAAGTTGCGCATGGAAATTGTAGAAATTGAACCAATTCCGGTCTATGCCCCTGTAGCGATAAAAGCCTTAAGGAACAGGCTTTGTTTGCCACAAGGAATGTTTGGAAACGTAGTCGGCGTATCAGGAAAAACAGTAGAGGCCTGGGAAGCCGGCACCAGAAAACCAAGCGGAACCGCCTTGAGGGTACTGGCAGAACTTGATACTAACCCCAATTATCTGAATAAACTATTGCGCATAACGACTGCCGGTTATTGAATAAAAGGAGGATGAAACCATGCCTTTTAATATTGTCCGAAATGATATAACGAAGCTTGTTGTTGATGCTATCGTTAATGCCGCGAATACGGAGTTGCTGATGGGAGGCGGGGTTTGTGGCGCTATATTCAGCGCGGCGGGGGCGGACAAGCTTCAGGCTGCCTGCAATAAACTTGCGCCGATAAAGACAGGCGAGGCTGTTATTACGGAAGGGTTTGACCTGCCGTCGAATTATGTGATTCATACGGCCGGTCCGGTGTATCACGGTGGAAATCAGGGTGAGGAAGCCCTGCTTCGCGCCTGCTACACAAACTCGTTGAAACTTGCAGCTGAGAATGGCTGTGAAAGTGTTGCGTTCCCGTTGATTTCGAGCGGTATATTCGGTTATCCGAAAGACGAGGCGGTGCGTGTCGCGACAACAGCTATAATCGAATTTATTACATCGTATGAGCAGGATATACACGTCTCGCTTGTGGTTTTTGGAAGCGAAGCTCTCATCGCCGGCGAAAAATTGTTCGAGGTTAAAAGCTATATCGATGAGCACTATCTGAGCGAAGGGCGCGAACGGAGGCAGCTTCTCATGATTGAGCGGGAAGTCATTGAGAAAAACGCGGCTGCGGAAAAAACACAACAGCCGATAGAATCTTTTTCAGAACAGCTTCTACGGCTCATCGACGCAAGCGGAAAGAAAGATCCTGATATATACAACCGCGCCAATATTTCGCGGCAGCACTTTTCCAAGATAAAAAGCGACCCTGACTACTCGCCGGGCAAAGCGACCGTGCTCGCTTTTGCCATCGCGCTTGAACTTCCGCTTGACAGGACGAACGACCTGCTCGCACGGGCAGGCTTCGCTTTGTCTCATGCCAGTATATTCGACTTGACAATCGAGTCTTTTATAACTCGCGGGAAATACAATATCTTCGAGATAGACGAAGCTCTATTCGAACTGACAGGCAAGTGCCTGACGGAATGACTGCCACCCGACCGGGGACCTTGCTTCAATTCATGGTGTTATTGAAGTAATTTTTTTAACTTCTCTAATAGCATAGCTTCGCGTTTTTCTAAGAATACATCAAAGTAAGCCATTGACAAATCCACATTTGGTATGTAGTGCTTTGCTTTGTAATCGGCTTGTTCGGAAGTGGGGATTGTTTCTTGTATCCATTTGTCAAAGTCTGTTGCACTTTTTTCGATATTGGGGATTTTCTCTAATAATTGCAAGTTGCCGATATAGTTATGGCTTGTTATAAAATCATTGATTTTGTTTTCGGGTACGTTCTTTTCTCTCAACCGTTTAGCTGTAAATACGCTCTTGGGGAAAATGTGGTCAACATGGAAATGATTGCGTAAATCAGCCCACGGATATAGTAGAGATAAGATAATAAGAGTATCTCCTTGACTGTATTTAGCGTACAGGAGATTGTTTATATCTTCATCTGTAAAATGTAAGGAGCGTGACGTTCCTTTGAAGTGGGCGATAACGCTTTCTAACGGAAAGCCATTGCTTTTTTGCTTATTGATAATATCCCTTATCGGCTTTAACACGCCATCAGGCATAAAGCTGAAAACTCTTTTTAATAACGACGATACAAACCACATTTTTATCTTACGCCTATCATCAGTTCTCGTTGTTGTGGTTTCAAAATTGTTCGGCAAACCTATGGATTTTAAGTAATAGGCAATAGGGATTATTAAGTTGTTGGAAGTGATATTTTCTCGACTGAAACCGAAGCTACTTATTAAACGTAGCGCGTCTCGAATAGCTTGGGTAATATCCTCCCATTCTTTTTCTATCTTCAACATGTTTGTACGGCTGAAATTATCAACCTTAAAAGAAATATCTTGCATATCGCATAAGACAAGAGCTGCTTTAAGTACAAAGTCTTTATTGACATTAAATCCTCTTCCAATTTCGTTTATCTCGTCTACAAACTCGTTGATTTCTTCGCGGGCATCTCGCTGCTCCCATTGAGCGGTAGCAAAAGACAAAAGTAAATCGGAATAACTTAAAGTAGTACCACCGCTATTCACACGAATAAAAATATTCAAAACCTTGTCGAGTTCCGTTTTGACCATTTTGTTTTCTGAGAGATAGGCCACGGCAACGCGGGCTAAAGGACCTACTTCCATAGGCGCGTCGGCATAACGCGGGGCTTTGAGCCATGAATAAGCGCCAGGCTTGTTCGGTTGAGGATCGGTCTCGCCCCTGAGCGGGGGAAGGTTGGTGCCCGATTTATAAAGCGCATAGCGTACCTGCTCTCTGATTTTGTTGGAGTCAAAAGCTTCAAGTTTTGAACGTCCAAAGACAACTCCGCTCTCCATGAAGAAATTTTTCTTGTCGTTAAGCTCGATTAATCCGTATGAGAGGAAATTGGAATATTGACCTATCTTAAAGTAGTCAGGAAATGCTTTGGCTACGGCTATTACATGATTTGTGTATTCTTCACTTATAAATTTCTCTACTTCTTTGAGAAGTTTGCGGTACTGATTTATGTTCTCGTTTGTCGGAACCTGCGTTACGCCACCCGGAACAAGGCCTATCAGGTGCGGCACGCGTCCGCCGAAAAGAGCAACCATTTGATGGCATTTTATACGTATTTCAAGGGCTTTTAAGTATCCCGCTATTGCGTCTATATTTGTATCGACATCCTCAATGTAAAAGTTCTTGCCCTCATATCTGGGAAGGAAAGGACTTACAGAGGTAATCTGGTCATCCCTGCCGTTTTTTATCTCAAGCTCGTTCTTTGCCCATTCTTTTACCTTTATGAGCTTGCTGTCGCTTCCCTTATAGTTGAGTATTGCCTTGATATCTACAAAGTCAAGCGCGGCGAGATGATAAAAGTGAAGTATATGGGACTGAAGGTAATTGGCGGCAAGTATAAGGTTTCTGAGAATTCTTCCGTTTTTGTTTGGTTTTATGTTGAAGGCGCTGTCTAAGCATTTGCTCGCGGCCAAGCCGTGAGAAACCGGACAGACACCGCAGATTCTTTGCATGATCTGGTTTGAGTCAACCGGATTTCTGCCGATGAGAATTGTCTCAAGGCCGCGGTACATAACTCCTATACTTTTTGCGTCCACAACTTGCCCGTTCTGGACATCAAGTTCCAAAGCGAGATGGCCTTCTATTCGCGATAACGGATCAATAAATACCTTAGCCATTGATGCTACCTCCATTTCTTTTGAGTTTCAGAACAGCTTCTCTTATGTCGGCGTTCTCTATTTTGTTTATTTCGTCAATACCGGCATGAAGGTGTTTGAAAAGCCCGCGCCTGCCGTAATCAGGGAAATCCTCTTCCGTACATCCTATGCAGCCTGCGCCGCTGGCCGTACACGAGTTAATGCCTCCGACCCATTTTCTTCTCGGAATGTCGCAACCGCTGTCCATCCCTATACATCCGAGGGTGTATAGGCATCCTTCATCGCCCCATTCTCTGGCAAACTTTCCTCTTTCATAATCTTTCAGGCGATTACATTGCTCGTGGACAGTCTTGCCGTAATACATAAGCGGCCTGTTCTGTTCGTCAAGCGGCGGAATCTCTCCTTTCAAAAGAACGTGTAAGAGCGTTCCTACGATCCAATCGGGATGAGGAGGACAGCCGCCTATATTTATAATCTTCCTGTCTTTGAGTATCTTGTGCAGCGGTACCGCTCCCGTAGGATTGATGCCCTTTTGCGGGCCTGCCTGAGGAAGGGCGCCCGGTACGCCCCCGCCTGTTGCGCATGTTCCTACCGCTACGACCGCTACGGCGTTTTTGCCGAGTTTTTCGATCCATTCGCGTCCCGAAACAGGTTTGCCGTCAATTTCGCCTATGCTCAGGTACTGGTCGTGGCTTGTCGGGATTGAACCCTCAACTATCAGTACGAAATCTTTTCTTTCTTTTTTAACGGCTTCTTCGAGTACGTCGACTGCGGTATGGCCGGTCCCGCCCATTATGGTCTGATGATAGTTGAGGCTGATATATTCGGTAATAACCGTCGCTATACCGGGATCAAACTTGTTTAACAGCGAAACAGAACATCCCGAACAGGACTGAGCCTCAATCCAGATAACATTGGTGCGCGCGGAAGCCTTTTCGAGGGCCTGACGGCAGCCTTGTAAAATTACGCCCGGAAACGCGAAAGCCGCGGTTGTGCCGCCCATAATCTTTAGAAAATCACGTCTGCTTAATGACATTATAATCTCCTTTTCTTCAAATAGCTGCCGCGCTCAAAATTTGGTCGACAGCCTTTGGTATGGAATTTCTTACAGAATCGCTGAGACCTATCTCAAGCGTTTCTATGTCTTCGGGAACGATTCCTATAATTTCAATTTTAGGGTCGTCGCCCAAAAGATTCAACTGTTTAATGATATCTCTCACTCCAAGGTCATGCAGGGAATAAATTTCCCTTGAAGAAAGAAGGTGTTCCGGTGAAAAACGGTATACGCTTCCCGGCGCGTCATTGACTTTTAAAGCGTCAATGATAACGATCTTCTCGCGGTCTTTCATAAGCGGGATGAGATCGTAACCGGCAGTGCCTCCGTCGATCGCCTCAGCTTCGCTTGGAAGTTCTATACCCGCATCGGCAATATGCCGGATGATATGACTTCCTACACCGTCATCTTTCTGCAACAGATTACCAATCCCTAATATAAGGACCTTGTGCATAAAGTCACTCTTTTTTCAGCGGTGTATGACACTCGTTGCATGGACGAGGGCCTTTTTTAACCGAGAGATGACAGCCGACACAGAGCTCGTGCATTGTCTTCAAACCGCTCTCGCCTTGGTGGCAACCATCAATAGCGCACTTTTTCTCGCGTTCAGGATTGCCTTTCTTGTGGTGGCATTCCACGCATTGTACGCCCGCTTTGCTGTGGGGATCGTGAGGAAAGTATACTATACCCGCCTGGATTTCATTGGCTTTGACAGTCTTCTCTACTTTCATTGTTTTTGGCGGATCCGAACCGCAGGAGATGAGAAAAAACGCCGTACATACCGCAATAGCGGCAAGCACATAAGGAAAGACTCGTTTAAGAAACATAGGTTTTCCTCCGTGGGAAATTATTAAGCACTTTTTGCTAAACTGTTCCATAGCTGAAAATTAAAACAAAGAACCGACTTATGATAAAATTTAGCGCGTTTTTATGCAATGACTTTTTGTAAATACAAAGCGCGCGAGTTCGTATTTTTTTAAAAATGTTAGGCCAATATAACATTTTTAAATATGTTTTCCGGTATTTGGCTCGTTTTGTGTCATAAATTATAAATTATTGCTACTGTATATGCTTTTAATGCGCTTCTTCCCAATTTTTACCCCAGCCGAGGTCAACAATAACGGGTACCGAGAGTTCAAGCGCGTGTTCCATACAGGCTTTTACGAGAGAGGCGGCCTCGTCTTTTTCTTCGTCGTGAACCTCGAATACGAGTTCGTCGTGTACCTGCATTATCATTTTTGAGCGCAGTTTTTGAGATTCGAACTCTTCGTGTATGCGTATCATGGCAAGTTTAATCATGTCGGCCGAGCTGCCTTGAATCGGCGTGTTTATGGCGATGCGTTCTGCGCCCTCTCTGCGAAACGATGTCTTTGAATTAATCTCGGATATTTCTCTTTTTCGTCCGAGTATGGTTTTGACGTATCCGTTTTCCCGCGCGAATTCTATCGTGCTATTTATGTAATCGTTAAAGCCGGGGTATGTTTCAAAGTAGGCCTTTATAAATCGCGCGGCCTCTTTCATGTCGATCTGCGACTGCTGTGACAATCCGTAAGGCGAGACTCCGTATATTGTCGCGAAGTTGATTATCTTGGCCTGCCTGCGCATCTCTTGCGTGACTTGAGAAGTATCCACCCCGAAAACGGACGCGGCCGTCATATTGTGGATATCCGCGCCGCCGGTAAAAGCCTTTATCATATTGCTGTCGCCTGACAGGTGAGCCGCGAGGCGCAGCTCTATTTGGGAATAATCGGCAGACAGCATCGTAAAGCCTTTTTCGGGTATAAAGCCTTTTCGTATTTTTTTGCCCAACTCGTCTTTTATAGGGATGTTCTGCAAATTCGGGTCGGACGAAGACAGGCGTCCGGTCGCGACTATGGTCTGGTTATACGAGGTATGTATGCGTCCGGTGTTTTGATTTATAAGTTCGGGCAGGGCGTCTATGTAGGTGCCCTTTAGTTTGTTCAGCGTGCGGTACATTATCAGATGGTCGACGATGTTGTGATGCCCTTTCAATTGTTCGAGTACGCTTATATCGGTAGAGAATCCGGTTTTGGTTTTCTTTTGCGGTTTAAGACCCAGCTTGTCGAAGAGTACGGAGGAGAGTTCTTTTGTTGAGTTAATGTTGAACGATGTTCCGGCTTCGGCGTAGATGTTTTTTTCGGCCCCGGCAAGCATCGCGTCATTCTCCCGCTTGAGAGAAGCGAAGTGGGAAAGGTCTATTTTTACGCCCCGGCATTCCATAGCAGCAAGAACGCCCACCATCTTCATTTCTATGTCGAAAAAAAGTTCGGTGAGGTTCTCGCTTTCAAGTTTGGGTTTAAAGACTTTGTACAGCCTGTAAGTTATGTCGGCGTCCTCGATAGCGTAGTCCGAGAGTTTTTCAAGAGGTATCTCGCTTACTGGTACTGCGTTTTTTCCGGTTCCGGCAAGTTCCTTGAATGTTATGGTTTTATAGTTCAGGTACTTTTCGGCTATGTCGTCCATGTTGTGACGCTTTTCGTTCGGGGCGAGCAGGTATGAGGCGATCATCGTATCGAACGAAATCCCGTCAAGGGTGATGCCGTTTTGTTTCAGGACTATTGAGTCGTATTTTATATTCTGTCCTATCTTCTTTACCGAAGGGTCTTCAAGAAGGGGCTTTAGCATAGCGAGAGATTTTACGGAGTCTAAGCCGGCGGCGTTGAACAGGCCTCCGGAGACGATCGGCACATACCAGCCTTCACGCTCTTTGATTGAAAACGAGAGCCCGACAAGGCCGGCCTCCATGGGATGCAGGCTCGAAGTTTCCGTATCGACCGCAACCTCTCCGGCTGCGTATATTTTTTTTATCATGGCGGCTATTTCATCTTCGGTTTTTACCGGAATATAGTTTTTACCGGCGTCTGAAATATTTTCTATCTGCTTTTCATTAGCTTGCGGGACGTCTTCGAAATAATCGCGCACTATGCCCGGCATTTCCATGTTTATAAAATATCCGCGAGCCTTTTCCGAGAAGGCGGGAGAGCAGTTTGGTATATCCAATTCAATGTCAGCGTCGCGGCGTATGGTTACAAGTTCTTTGCTGAGATAGGCGTTATCTCTGTCGCGTATTACTAATTCTTTTTGCCTGCCTGTGAGTTCGTCTACGCGCTCGTAGAGATTGTCGAGAGTGCCGTATTCGGTAATAAGTTTGAGAGCTGTTTTTTCTCCTACGCCGCGTATGCCCGGGATATTGTCGGTCGGGTCGCCGGTGAGCGCCATGTAATCGATGATTTGAGCGGGCGATAACCCTACCTTGTCTTTTATTGTGTCTTTATCGTATATTTCGTATTCGGATATTCCCTTTCTGGGCGCGTAAATATAAACGTTGTCTTCAAGAAGCTGGTAAGCGTCTTTGTCGCTTGTTACCAAATAGACGCTCAGTTCCGGCGAGGAGTATTTTGAGGCGATTGTTCCCAGAATGTCGTCGCCTTCCACATCAGGATGTTCAAGGCGTTTTAAGCCCAGCACATCCGTCATGTTTTTTATTTCATCGATCTGCGTTCTCAGGTCTTCGGGCATTTTCGCGCGGTTTGCCTTGTACTCTTTATATATCTCAAAGCGGAAAGAACGCTGGGGCGGGTCAAAGGCTACGACTAAATAGTCGGGCTTGCGCTCGTCAATCAGCTTAAAAAGCATTCTGGCGAAACCGTATATCGCCGATACGTTCTGTCCTTTTGAATTAATCAGCGGATTTTTGATAAGCGCAAAATACGCCTTGTAGCAAAGGGCGTGTCCGTCGATGACATAGAGGGTTTTTTTGTCTGCCATAATGGGCAAAGCTATTCTAAGGGGCTTTTAAAAGTAAAGAGAAAAATGCGGGTCTTGGAATTTTAGAACGTACACTAATAACGCGGATTGCCGGCACTATGATTTATATGATTTCAATGATTTTTCAGCCAAAATTATTGCTTGACCGTTTCAAATATTTGTATCCTTAATTTAATGATAAAAATCACATTCAAAACTTTTACGGAGATGAGGCGATAAAATGAAAACGATAATACTCTCATGCGTAATATTCACTTTGTCGGGCAGCATTGCGACAGCAAAAGATGAAACGCTTACTTATTCTGACGGCTCAAAATACACAGGTCAGGTTAAAGACGGTAAAGCGAACGGAGAAGGAACAAAGACCTGGTCTAACGGCAGAAAATACGCCGGCCAATGGAAGGACGACAAAAGAAACGGAGACGGCACATTGACCTGGCCTGACGGCGAAAAATACGAAGGTCAATGGAAGGATGACAAAAGACATGGAACCGGAACCCTGTTTTGGCCTCCCCAAAAGGAATACGTAAAATACGTTGGTCAATGGGAAGACGATAAAAGAACCGGGGAAGGAACATTAACTTATTCGGATGGCAGCGAGTATGTAGGCCAACTTAAAGACAGTAAACCGCATGGAAATGGAACGCTGACGACAACTTGCGATGTATGGGAATGTATGACTACAAAATATACAGGCCAATGGAAGGACGGTAAAAAACATGGACAGGGAACAATGAGCGCGACAGGTCCGGGTCTGGGCTTTGAATATACCGGACAATGGAAAGACGATAAATACCATGGCGAAGGAAAATACACTTGGGTTGATCACGGTGAAGGCGGCGAATACGCAGGCCAATTCA
>Ga0082212_10013729_pt1 | contig 10110 bp, 3 predicted proteins | sample TergutNt197P3_FD_71548 | JGI IMG/M metagenome (GOLD analysis project Ga0082212, IMG submission 71548) | Neocapritermes taracua P3 segment gut microbial communities from Petit-Saut dam, French Guiana - Nt197 P3 | ecosystem: Host-associated > Arthropoda: Insects > Digestive system > Gut ...
CGGTCGTGCATTTCGTTTATTTTTCGGATAAATTCCGGTTTGTTTTGGGCAAATTGCGAACGGCTATCCGGATCGCCGGTATCTAACAGGGTTCCGTCTGCAAAAACCATTCTGACCGAAAGCAGTACCCGGTCGCTGTTGGCGTGCGTGCCGCAATTCATTCCCGATGCGTTGTTGATGATAATTCCGCCAACCATAGCACTTTTTACGGAAGCCGGATCGGGAGAAAATTTTCTTCCGTAAGGTTTCAGCAGGGCGCTGACCCGTTCCCCGATAATACCGGGTTGCAGGCGGATTGAACTGCCGTCGGGGGCAATCGTATATTTTTCCCAGTGTTTGCCGATGACGATTAACACCGAATCACTGATTGCCTGTCCCGAAAGACTTGTTCCGGCAGCCCGGAAAGTAACCGGTATCGAAAGCCTGTTGGCGATTGCCAACAATCGGGAAACTTCCTGTTCATCAACCGAACGGACAACGATTTGAGGTATCAGCCGGTAACAACCGGCATCGGCTCCCCAAGCCAAGCGGCGAAGTTCGTCGGTATAGATCCGTTCGGCAGGAATAAATTTTGCTATTTCCTTTAAGAATATTGTCATGTCGTAGTTACAGTACGTGTCCTTGTCTCATGAAACTCACGTTACCTAATTTTAGCCGTAAAGATAGTGAAAATTTATGAATTGGCTAACAGCAAATGTTGTTTAATATTTCTCAAATAAATATGTGAGTCATTACTTATCAATTAAGTTTTTGTTAAAAAATGTTTTATTTACAAGATATGTTTTGAAATAGTTGTTTTTTTATGTATATTTGTAGTCTAAAAAGATAATATAAATAAAAATACATAAGAAAATGAAAAACAAAATTAGACTTTCACTCATTATTTTGATAATGATACCGGCAATGACCGGAGTAAATTTGAACGCGCAGGACTGGTTGCAATGGCGGGGCCCGGATCGAGAAGGCATCGTGAAGACAACAGGCATCAATTTGGATTGGTCGGAGAAAAAACCGGCGCTTTTATGGACATTCAAACAAGCAGGCGCCGCATATTCTGCTCCCACTATTGTAGGTACTACTCTTTATAGCCAAGGTGCGGCAGACGGAAATGATTTTGCATTTGCCTTGGATACAAAAACCGGCAATATGAAATGGAAACAAATACTCGGTAAGGAATACATTCAGGATCGTGGCAACGGCCCTCGCGGTTCGGTAACGATCGACGACAATAAACTGTATCTGATTCGTGGCGCTGGTCAGTTGCACTGTCTTTCGGCAGATGATGGTAAAATGCTTTGGCAAAAAGATTTAGTAGAAGATTTTAACGGTAAAATCATGTCAGGGTGGGGGTACAGCGAGTCGCCTTTGATTGATGGCGACCTTGTTATCTGTACGCCCGGCGGCAGTGAAGGTACCATGATGGCTTTTGACAAAAATACCGGTGAAACTGTATGGAGATCCAAAGATTGGACAGATGCCTGCGGCTACTCTTCCCCGATTGTTGTTGAAGTTGATGGAATACGGCAGTATATCCAACAAGCAAGCAAAGGCGTAGCAGGTGTGTCGGCAAAAGACGGTAAACTGCTATGGAAAACCGACTATACCATCACCGGAAGAGCGCCTGCAGCGGTCATTCCTACTCCGATTTTCAAGGACAATATGGTATATGTTACCAATGGGTATGGTTGCGGATGTATGGGCATCCGGCTTTCAAAAGCGGGTGATGGCATTAAAGCCGACACAATTTATACCAACAGAGACATAAGCAATCAGCATGGCGGTGTTGTGTTGATGAATGGTTATATTTATGGACATTCCGACCGACCCAGCGACAGTTGGACCTGTCAGAATATGAAAACCGGCGAGATCGTGTGGACTAACAAAATCAGAGAGGTTGGCAAAGGCGCTGCTCTCGGTGTTAATGACAGATTAATCCTGCTTGATGAACGAACGGGCCTGATGACTGTGATAGCTGCTTCTCCGGAAGGTTGGAAAGAGTTCGGCAGAATGGAAATACCTGAACGGTCATCAATAGAATCAATGGACAATATGATTTGGACTCACTTGGTAATAGCTGATAACAAACTCTATCTGAGAGATCACGACCTGCTGTTTTGCTTCGATATAAAGAAATAGCATATTCTTCTATAAATTTAGAGCAAAGCGACCCAACCAACACCAAACCGAGAGTAGAAAAACGTGTCTAAATGCTACTGAGTTGTTTAGTTTTGAACAATTGGGTGGAAATTAGGCCGTTTCTCGATTCCTAATTCCCCTATTAATCATTGATCATTAATCATTATCTTTTCATTTCGTGGGTAAAAACGACCATTTCGTGGACACCGGATATCATTTGGTGGATAGACCCCTTTTTTTCTTGTTTTCCGTTTTTTTTGTATATTACTTTGTTGCGTAAAATACTTAATTTTTATGCTAACAAACAAATGACAATTTATAAATTTTTAAAATATGAAAATTATGAAAAATGCAATTTTACTTTTAGTAATTTGCCTTGCAGGGGCAGTAAACACAATGGCGCAGATAAAAGATACAGATAACACTTCAAAATTTATTATCCGAGATTCCAAAATTTACACAGTCGCTATTACTACATCGAGTGGGGAAAGTTACAGGTACGTTTATACGCCCGATATGGTATTCAAAGATACCTACGAGGAAGAGTGGTCGTATATTGACGAAGTGCTGGAATTAAATGTATCAGGTGATGTAGTTCGGGACGACGTAACCATACATGAGTTAGAATGGTTTGTGGCAGGTGGAGACCGCAAAGTGTTGATTGAACAATTCACCAGTTCGGCCTGTTCGCCATGCGCCACCACCAATGCATGGCTCAATTCCTTGCTGGAAAACAATGCCGACAAAGTGGTTGTGGTGAAATATCCAATGTATTTTCCCGGTGTCGGCGACCCCTATTACACACCGGAAGGCGGTGTCAGGAAAGATTATTACAATGCCATCTCTGTTCCGCAAGTATTTGTCGATGGAAGTAACGCTAATGGCGAATTGGCTATTCAGGAGGCTATTGACGCCGCCTATGCGTTACCGTCATCGGTCGGTATTGCCGGAACTTTCACAGTTGATGGGAACAATATCAGTATTGCCGGCGACGTAACACCCTATGTTTCGGGAAGCGGATATAAGTTGTATGTTACTGTGAATGAGAAAAAAACTTCTAACAACACCGGTTCCAATGGGGAAACGGAATTTCATCACGTAATGATGAAAATGTTTCCCGATGGCGGAGGCGAGGAGATAACGCTGTCTGCCGGAATACCCGTTCCATTCGATTTTACCTGTGATATGTCATCTACACATGTAGAAGATATTGGCGACTTGGAAGTGGTGGTTTTTGTACAGGAAATATCTACAAAAGCTGTTCTCAATGCGGCATATTTGGAAAATTCAACGCTGCAAACCGCAGTTTTCACTTGGGATGCCGTTGCGGGTGAAAAATCGTTTGGCCCGATGGCACCTCTCGGTATGGAATTTGCGGTAGGTTGGGGCGACGGCAGCACAACTACGGAAACCGGTACGGGCAAACGCGAGGAAGTAACGCATACTTATGCTGCTGCCGGCAGCTATGATGTTACGGTAACGGGTAATACGATAACATCTCTCGATTTCATGAATAAACAATTAACCGCAATAGATTTAAGCGCTTGCCCCAATTTATTGTATTTATTTTGTGAAGTCAATGAATTAACTTCTTTAGATCTGAGCGCTTGCACGAAATTGGAAAACCTCTATTGTTTCGGCAATCATCTTCCGCTATCGGATTTGTATGCCGCTTCGCTAAAGATAGCCACGCAAAACAGTAAACGGTTAGGGACTCAACTCCTGAATCCCCAAATCGTACAGACAGGCGACGAAATTGATTATTCTTCTCAAAATGAATTTGGCGGCATCTATACCGATTTTCTTGTCGAAAAAGAGGGTGCTCCGGCTGTTCTCGACACCGATTATACCCAGACCGATGGCAAAATCACTTTCTTCACCGCAGGCGACTACACCGTAACGATGACCAATGCGGCAATCGTTTCACATGCGAGCTATCCTGCCAAAGTCATTGCAACACTCAGGGTTGAGAATAACGAAGTGACACCGCCCTTCGTTGCTGTAACCGATATTACAGACGTGCCTGAAACAGCCATTGCGGGAACACTGCTTGAACTGACAGCTACGATAAATCCGGTAGATGCAACGAATCAGGACATCGTATGGACTGTGAAAGATGCGGGAACAACCGGTGCAAGCATCGCGGGCAATACACTCAACACCGCGGCAGCGGGAACAGTAACCGTTACCGCAACAATAACAGACGGTATGGCCGTTGGTACGGACTACGAGCAGGATTTTAGTGTTACCGTAAGCGATAATACTCCGCTCGTTGATGCCGAAGCGCCCGTTATTACTCAACATCCGGAAAATATTACCACAGAAATGTATGATATCGTAGTATTACAAGTTACGGCAAACAGCTCCGACGGAGGCGTGTTGTCCTATCAATGGTATTATCACACGATAAACAGGAATTACGGCGGAACATTTATCAGCGGAGCAACGAGCGCTTACTACAATCCTCCCACAAATACCGAAGGAACAATGTACTACTATGTAGTGGTAACGAATACCAACAACAGCGTGAATGGAACAACAACGGCAAGCGTAACGAGTGATGTAGCAGCCGTAACGGTGAATATGCCGGCACCGGTTTATTACAATATCAGCATTGGCATATTCACAGGCGGGGCTGTCCATACGGATGCCTACACATCCATAGAGGGAGAAACCGTTACACTGACCATTCTTCCCGATGAAGACTATGAACTTTCGAGCATTGAGGTTTACCGGAAAGACGACGTTTCCACAAATATTGACTTATCAGGAAGCGAAGGCATTCGCACTTTCACAATGCCTGCTTTCGATGTAACGGTAGTTGCCACATTCGAATACACCGGAGTAACAACCGGCATCGACGAAACTTCGCAAACAAAAGCATTGAGGGCATGGGTGCAAAACGGAGCCTTGCACGTTGACGGATTGACAGAGGGCAAACCATGGAGCGTGTATAACATTTCAGGCTCGCTTATCTATCAAAACATTGCTGACAGCAATGAAGCGGAAATTTCACTACCTGTTCGCGGGATGTATATTGTTACATCGGAGAAAGTGAGCGTTAAGGTGATGAATTAAGAGTTATGAATTAATTGTTGGATTGATGAGGCTGTTCAAAGACGAGCAGCCTCATCTTTTTTTGCCCATATAAAAAATTTTATGTAATTTTGTTTGTTACTTAAAATAATCAAAAATAAGATGAATAAAAAGTTTAAAGAAAAAAAATCAGACAAACGATTAACTAAAAAGGAAATAGTCAGACGAATAATCAATCTGTTCAACACGTATCCAAAAGAAGCGCTGAATTATAAACAGGTGAGCGCTGAAATCGGCATTACCTCGCAGGAGAAAAAAATGATGGTGGCGAACTTGTTGGAAAGTCTGTTTTTCGACGAATTTCTTACCGAAACCGAAAGGGGAAAATACAAGCTGAACGGTTGGGGAACACTTGCCACAGGAAAGTTTGAAAGGCGTTCGAACGGAAAAAACTCCTTTATTCCGGAAGACGGAAGCAGCCCTTTGTTTGTTGCCGAACGAAATTCCCTGCGCGCAATGAACGGCGATAAAGTGAAAGTGCAAATCTTAGCCCACCGCAAAGGAAGAACGCCGGAAGCCGAAGTGATTGAAATTCTAGAACGTGCGGAAAATAAATTTATCGGTGTGCTTTCGGTGGGTAAAAATCATACTTTTCTTTTAATAGACAGCAAGATATTGGCAAACGATATTTTTATTCCGAAGAATAAATTACGAGGCGCAAAAGATGGTCAGAAAGTGGTGGTGAAAATCACCGAATGGCCTGAAAAAGCCAATAATCCGCAAGGAGAAGTCATAGATATTTTGGGTGATGCAGGAGATAACAATACCGAAATGCACGCTATTTTGGCTGAGTTCGGTTTACCCTACCGTTATCCGGAAAAAGTTGAAAAAGCCGCTGCCAAAATCCCTGTTGAAATTCCGGATAAGGAACTCCGCCTGCGGGAGGATTTTCGTAAAGTAATGACGTTTACGATTGACCCGAAAGATGCCAAGGATTTCGACGATGCTTTATCTATCCGTAAACTGAAAAACGGAAATTGGGAAATAGGCGTCCACATTGCAGATGTTACCTATTACGTGAAACAGGGAACTGTCATCGACAAGGAAGCTGCCGAACGGGCAACCTCTGTCTATTTGGTCGATCGAACCATACCCATGCTTCCCGAAAGTTTGTGTAACAACCTTTGCTCTCTACGTCCCTTAGAAGATAAATTGTGTTTTTCTGTTGTATTTGAAATGAACAGAAACGCTGAAATTAAGCATCATCGGATTGTCAAGACAGTCATTCAATCAAACCGCCGATTTGCCTACGAAGAGGTACAGGCAATCATTGAAAACAATTCCGATCCGAATGAAAAGGAATACGTAGATGCCGTACTGACTTTGGATCGTTTGGCTAAACTGTTGCGTGAAAAACGTTTCAAAAACGGAGCAATTAATTTCGACCGTTCGGAAGTGAAATTCGATATTGATGATAACGGAAAACCTTTGCGGGTATTCTTCAAAGAAGCCAACGATTCCAACAAATTGGTTGAGGAATTTATGCTGCTGGCTAACCGGTATGTGGCGGAAACCATCGGGAAGGTTCCTAAAGACAAAAAAGCAAAAACTTTTGTTTATCGAGTTCACGATATGCCCAATCCGGACAAGTTATCAGATTTTGCCGAGTTTATTCGCCGCTTCGGTTATAAAATCAAGGACAAAGGAAGCGATAATGAAATATCGAAAAGCATCAATCGTTTGCTCGATGATGTTCAGGGAAAGCGGGAGCAAACCCTGATTGAAACCCTGGCGATTCGTTCGATGGCGAAAGCCATTTATACTACCCACAATATTGGGCATTACGGATTGGCATTCAAGCATTACACCCACTTTACTTCTCCTATCCGCCGCTATCCCGATATGATGGTTCATCGGCTGTTGGAACGTTATCTTTCGGGAGGGCGTTCAATGACTCAGCAACCGTTAGAAGACGAATGTAAACACTGTTCCGATATGGAAAACTTGGCTGCAAGCGCCGAACGTACTTCGATCAAATACAAACAAGTCGAATTTATGTCGGATAAAGTAGGAATGGTTTTCAACGGCGTTATTTCGGGAGTTACCGAATGGGGATTGTATGTTGAACTAACTGAAAATGCTTGCGAGGGTATGGTACCTATTCGCGATTTAGCCGACGACTATTACGAATTTGACGAAAAGACCTACAGCCTTGTCGGTATCCGGAATAAACAACGCTACAGTCTCGGAGATCCGATGACAATCAGAGTAGTCAAAGCCAACCTCGAACGCAAGCAGTTGGATTTTGCGCCGGTATAATAAGAAACCTTGTCATTGCGGGCTTGACCCGCAATCCCCATATAATTAATCACTAAGGGATCCCGCGTCAAGCGCGGGATGACAACCTCACCTCTCTCCAAACCGAATAAGCCGCTCCGGCGATAATCAGCAGCAATATCAGGAAAGAACTGAAAGCAGAAACGTATGCCGCCTTGATGTAAGCTTCGGGACGAAATTCAAATTCTATTTTGTGTTCACCGGCAGGAACAAGCATTGCCCGAAGTATCCAGTTCGCCCGGAAATGAGGCGCCGGTTGCCCGTCGATAGTAGCATGCCACCCCGGCTGATAATAGATTTCCGAAAAGACCGCCAACTGTTCGGAATTGGTCTTGGAAGTATAAATCAGGCGATTCGGTCGATAACTGTCCAAGACAATACTTGCCGCAGAATCGGGTCGCGATGAAGTAAAACCTTTCAGATGATCGGCGAAACGCTTATCTACCACAGCCGTTTGCAAAGGATCGATACTATTTAAAGCAGCAATTTCTGCATCGGCATTTTCTACGATTTTCACTTCGGGAACAAACCAGGCATTTCCAAAAGCCTGTGGATTGAGAATGGGAGGTTCGTTTGGGTTATAAATAATATAACGGGTATTTAACATATTCAACGAAGGCGTAAATGCAAACCTGGGTTGAATATGTTCAACAATATCTTCCAATGTAGGAGGTGCTTGCTTCGGAAACGATTGGGCAATTATTCCCATTTCTTTATGTAATCGGTGATCGATCAATTCTTGATAACGCCTCAATTTGGCAGGATAATACCCACCAATGGAATGGTGATAAAACGATACGGTCGTTTCCTGAAAAGGATTTTTAAACGTCAGCACGCGATATGACAAATCTTTGTCTTTCAAGATTTCCATGTCGGCAACCGATTGCGTGTAAGCATCTTCCAATTTTGCCTTTTTGAAATTACGATCATTCAAATAGCGTTTATCAACCACCCACAAATCAGCCAAAGTAAGGATAATAAAGCCTACTCCTATAAGTAAAGCGCCTTGTTTTTTATTTTTTAATTGTATAAACAAGAAAACCAATGCCGCACTCAATAAAACAAAAATTAATGAACGAAAGGCATCGGAAGCCGCCAAATGCGACCGATCCTTTATCAATCCGTCATACCATGACTCTTGGTCGTATCCTTGCAGTGTATCGAAGTTCGATTGAAAACTGAAAAAAAGTTCCGGAAACCACCAGATAATCAAACAAATTCCGCCCGTAATGGAAACAGACCAGATTAATCCGGTTTTCAATCGTTTTTTATCTACTTTTTCTTCTATTATGTCTTTCAATCCCCAAAAAGCGATGATTGGAAACACTAATCCCGGTATCACCAAAGCCATTTCCGGTGTACGGAATTTATTATAAAATGGCAAATAATGGAATATAAACGAATTCAAACCTTCCAAATTTCTTCCCAAAGCCAAGATCGTGAGAAAAACTGCCCCTGCAAAAAGCCACCATTTTGTCTGATTTTTTATAACAAACATTCCCAATAGAAACAGGAAACAGACGACAGCCCCGAAATAAACCGGTCCTTCGGTAAACGATTTATCTCCCCAATACACAGGCGCTTGAACCTCTTTTCCAACCCTGTAGCCTGCTGCACGTGCCATTGGGGAATATATTTTATAAAATTCGGAAGATTGGTTTAAAGTTCCATGGGAACCACCGCCATAGATATTAGGGATAAGAAATGTCAGTAATTCCCCTCTGCCGTAACTCCATTGAAAGGCATAGTCTATATCCAATCCGGAAGATATTTTTTCACCGTCCTGAGTAGTTGTTGTTAGTTCGGTAGCTCCTCGAAGCGAGGTTTTTCCCAATTCCCACTGGGTATATAAGGACCGGGTATTTGGCAAAACCGCAATGATAGCACACACAGCCATAATGGCTGTTACTTTACCCAATTCTTTCCATTCTTTCTGTTTAATTTTTTCAACAAGATAGCCGATGTAAATAAATAAACATAACAATATTAGATAATAAGTAATTTGAATATGATAATTATATATTGACAAAGCAGTTCCCAACAAGAACAAGAGACTTCCCCAAAGATATTTTCGTTTAAAAAGTAAAATCATGCCTGATATGGTAATCGGCATATAAGCAATTACGTATGCTTTCGTAATGTGTCCGACTGCGATGATAATGATGTTGTACGAAGCCAAAGCAAACGCAATGGAGCCGGCAACAGCCAACCATCTTCTTACTCCCAAAACATACATCAGGATATAAAAACTGACCAATCCGGCAAGCATCATTCCGGCATTCATGTAGCCGACTTTTTTGATGGGCTGTTCCAATATTCCAAACCCCGGTAAATTCGGAGCCGGATTTCCGTAACCGGCAGGAGTATAAGGCATTCCTCCGAACATGGCATCCGACCATGCGCTGAATTCTCCGGGTTCCGCCGTCTGTTCAAACTGTTTAGCCTGACTGTTTCCCATACCAACTGTGCGAACCATATCATCCTGCTGAACGGTTTTGCCCTCAAATACCGCAGGTGCGAAATAAATAACGGTTATTCCCAGAAATAGAAGTATCGCAATAACGTGCTCAACTGCTTTTTTTACTAAATTTTGCATATTAT
>Ga0082212_10013730_pt1 | contig 10110 bp, 5 predicted proteins | sample TergutNt197P3_FD_71548 | JGI IMG/M metagenome (GOLD analysis project Ga0082212, IMG submission 71548) | Neocapritermes taracua P3 segment gut microbial communities from Petit-Saut dam, French Guiana - Nt197 P3 | ecosystem: Host-associated > Arthropoda: Insects > Digestive system > Gut ...
TAATCGTAACAATCCCATTTTGCTTGTGAAACCATTTTACCTGTTCGGTAATTTGAGCAAAAGAAACCGAATCGAGGCTCCGTTCTCTTCCCGCTTCAATTTCACCTAATTCAAATCCGGCAACAGCAGGATAATCGCCTACCGCTTCTTTAATATCCGAACGTCCCGGCTCATACCACCAGGTATGCCCGCACATCAGATCGTCCTGATGCCCATACATCACTCCCTGATCCTGTAATTTTAATAACCTTTGAAACAGGGCTTTTGCCTCAGGAGTTGCTTGAGGATCCACTGCTTGAAACTTCGAGGTGGGTGAAGAAACACAACCGGCACAAAAGAGAATAAATACAATGAGATAACTGTGTTTTTGCATGTTTGTTGATTTTATTTGAATAATTGTTTTTAATTTGGCTGTAAAAGTACGATTTTTTTTTGTATTTCAATACTTACGATTTACACCCGAACCGTTTCACAAATTCTTCAATTCATCCGGAGCATCCGAAGTATACGTATTTACTCGCTCGCTTTCTTTCCGGTAAAGGTCGCGAATACATTCCACATCCACGGAATACGACGGTTGAAATGCCTCCGATTGCATATACCGGACAATGGATGTATAGAGTTGTTGAGCGACCGGACGGTTTTCCCAATCGCTTTTCAAATCGGCGCTGCACACTATCAGTTTGCCGTTTAATGTTTGGGTTTCAAACAACATGCCTGTTTTTCGATTGTGAAACCAGGTGTCTATGCTTTGTATCAAGGGTTGAAAGCCTTTTGGAAAACCGGTCAACTGCATCACTTGCGCCCTGTGTACTAATTCCCACCATTGCAGGTTGCTGTGATAATCGGTAGGAAAATCGTTGAAAACCGGATGAGCCGGATTGACCAAAATTCCCGTCGTGTGCGGCGGACGCATTTTGAACCACGAAGTATTCCAAAAGACCGGCAACAGATTTTGCACAATGTCTTTGCCGTATTCCACTTTCCCGGCAGCAAGCAGCAATACTTTTCCTCCGTTTTGCAGCACGTTGATGGCAGCCTCATCTAAGGTATCCGTTTCATAAATCCCGGTGAGTTGCGGTTCTTCCTGTACGGGATAGATAAAGAAATCCCAGTCGTTGATGTAAGGCGTGTTTTCGATCGCCGCTTCCAGATTGACTTTTTCCGCTTTCCCGATACCGGATAATGGAATCGAAATTGTTCCGATTTTACAGCCTTGCCCCAATGGAATATCCGTGGGTTGCATTTTACCGGAAAACAGGATTTGTCCGGCAGCGTCTTTCAATGTCCACACAATCACTGCTTGAGGAATAGGCGCCTGTCCGAAATGCGTTACTTCTACACCAGCCGCCAACGATTCATTGTTACGGTAAACAAATTTACCGGTGCGGATAAGCGGAACGGTTTCACTGCAAAACCGCCGGAACTGTTCGGCATTGATATATCCTTTTTCATCCCAAAAGACATCCAAAACACCTACCAAAGCCGTCCCCTGACCGGAATAATCATTCAGCGCCAAGAGTTGAAACCCAGCATAACCGGGTGTCCGCAAGGTCTTTTCTATTTCATGCTTGTAACACAAGGCTTGCAATTTTCCCGAAGCCATCATAAATGGATGCCCCAATTCCGCCATGTCGTGGTCGGCAAGGTCTTCCTGAAACAGTTCAAAATTACGCGCTTTGTTGACGCCCGTGTATTTACCGATTTCTTCAAAATTCGGAAAGGCGCACCACTGTCCGGTTTCATGTGAAACAAAAGGCTGTTGGACAGTGTCAATACGCGAACTGAAATCCGAGAAGCTTTCGGGACGCCTTCCCCAATCTAATCCCCGCACTCCCGCTTTCACGTGGTATTGACTGCGCGGTTGCCACGCCCAACTTCCTCCTACCGAAGCGCCGGTATAGACGCGGCGGGAATCCGTTTCTTTCCAATAGTCCACAAATTTACTCACCCAGGGCACCCAGTTTCCGGCAGGTTCGTTGCCGCAAGCCAGCATGCAAAAAGAAGCGTAATTGCCGTACTGTTTCGCCATCCGTTGGGTTTCCAGCATCAGGTATTGGTCTATCGGACGACCCGAACCCAAGGCAGAACCGTGATTAGGCCAGCTGGGTCCTTCGGGTTGCAGATACATCCCTGTCAGGTCGGCAGCAACAAATGCCGCTTCCGGCGGGCAATAAGAGTGAAACCGTACATGGTTTAAACCGAAATCTTTACATATACGAAAAACCCGCACCCAGGAGGCAACATCCATAGGAGCATATCCCGTAAGCGGGAAATCGCAGTTTTCCACCGTTCCGCGCAAAACAACCGGACGGCCGTTGACATAAAAATATTTTCCTCGAACAGTAAATTCCCTCATGCCGAATTGCTGGCTGTATTCCATGTTTTCATTACCGGAAATAACCGCAGTCAACCGGTACAAAGCCGGATGAAATTCATCCCATAACAATACGCCATCGCCCATCGGCAACTCGGCTTCCAATTGGTGCGAGCCTTCTGTTACCGTAAAGGGCAACTTGATAGCGGGTACTTTGTGCTCTTTTTCGCTGTTGAAACTTTTTGCAGATAAAGTGATAATCCCCTTTTGTGTTTTTTTCGAATGATTATTCAAGGTCATCCGTATGAACGCTTTTTTAGCGGTTATATCGGGAAATATTTGAATATCGTCGAAATACAGCAGGGAACCTTTTTCTAAATACATATCGCCCACAATACCATTCCAATTTCCTTGTGTCTGGTCGGTAATACTGTGTGAATCTTTTCCAACATTGATTTCTTTGGTTGTGTTGTCAATGGCAATGACAATCCGGTTGTCGCCCGGTTTGACAAAAGCGCTTACATCGTATTCGTGGGGAACGCAGTGGCTCATAAATTCGCCGGCTTTTTGTCCGTTTACCCACAGAACCGTTTCCACATGAGGCCGTTCCAAATGCAGGATAATCCGCTGCCCTGCCCATGAAGCGGGAATTGTAACGGTTTTCCCATACCACGCCCAACCAATGTAATGCTTATCCGGAGTCAGAAAGAATGGAATTTTCAATTTCCCCGGAATACGGTATTTTTCCAATCGAGGATTGAAATAATAGGAGCTGTCGTAAATGCTTCCTTCCCAACGGGTTTCCAACGTAATATCATCCCCCTTACGGTTTTCGGGCATGGAACCGGGCAAGCGGATACTGTCGTCGAAAGTTTTATTAAACCACGATTGTTCGATTCCGGTGCCTTTCCGGTCAATACCAAATTCCCATTTCCCGCTTAACTGAATCCGTTCCTGAGCATAGATATTGCTCACTACTAACAGGATTATAACTATCCAACAACTGTTTTTCTTCATTTATCCTAAATAAAATACTTCTTCCAATGGAACAGAAACGGGTGAATTGTCAGGATTTACTTCCATAATATCGCTCATATAATCCCACCACCGTTGTTGAATTTCCACACTGCCGAGTTCCTGCGATGAAACTCCGCCGGCTTCTTTTTGTACTCCAAACAGGATATTGGTTTCTTCATCTAAAAAAATAGAGTAATCGCTGATACCTGATTTTTTTATCAGCTCAACGATTTCCGGCCATACTTTATTATGCCGTTGGATGTATTCTTCTTTGAAGCCCGGCTTCAATTTCATTTTAAATGCGATTCGTTTCATGGATTAATGTATAAAATTATGAATTATTCTATGTTTACTGTCATTAGATTCAACGCTTTCCCGTCGGTCAACATACCGGACTGTATCAGAATGCGTTTACTGTCGGGACTGAAAATCGGGTGGGCATGGTCGGGTCTCATACGGTGTCCGGTGGTAAGCAGTGTTCGTTCGCCGGTTTGCCGGTTGAGCAAATAAATGCTTCCTTTGAACGTGTCGCCGGTAGCCCAACGGCCGTCGGGCGAACCGTTGCTGTGCCAGAAACCGCCCTTTTGTCCCCGCCCCATATCTTCTTCTATTTGTCCCAATAATTTCATCTGGTTGGTACGCAAGTTTACAACGGCAATTCCGGTAGGCTTTTCCCGAAGGTAAGGCAAATGTCCCATGATATTGAACATCACCTCATCCGGACCGGAAACCGTTTCGTGCGTAACCCATTCATCCGGGGTTTCCATATAGGCCGGACGATTGTTTGAGCCATCCGCATGGACTGCCCAAATGCGGATGGGGGCATCGCCTGTTGTTTCGTGGCAATAAATGATTTCGCCCGGCGTCCAGGGATTTGCCTGTAAATGTCCGAGACGCAAATCAATGTCTATTACCTTGGTAATTTCTCCTGTACGAATGTCGATAGCCCGTATGCCGCTTTTCCCTTTTCCTGCTGCTTCAAAACGGGCGCGTGCCGCTTCCCGCAATTCGGCAGGATTCGTATTCCTGTCGTCTATTGATGAACGTTCGTTGGTCTGTTGCTGTTGTGGCTGTGGCATGGTTCGCGGCGATGGTTCTCTTGGAGGATTGAGCGATATCCCCAGGTAGAGACGGGTTTCGTCGGCATCGAGCGCCATGTTGCCGCCTTGCATTTCCGGAGGTAAAGTAACAATGATTCGTTCATACTGTTCCGGTTCCTTCACTTTACCGGACAGGGCATCTTGCAACAATCGGCCAATATGTAATTCCACAATTTGACGCGGCGTTTCTTCACTTCTGTTGTTGCCGCGGATGAAAAAGAGCTTCATTTCTTTGCGCGACAGATTAAGACTACCGGTGTTAGCGGCAGGATCGTCCGTCAATTGCACAATATCGCCTGTATTTTCATTTACGACAAATAATTGTGAGCCATTTCCTCCCCGCTGCGAACGAAAAATAATCCATTGACCGTCGGACGTCCAGGTATCGTGCGTATGATAAGGCTTGGCGTCGCTATACTCCGAGGCGGTTAGGACGGTAATCGTGCGCCCGGTAACCGAATCCGTCATCGTATGTTTTTCTGCCGGATAGCGTTTCCCGACATGGGATCCGGATAGCGTTAACGAAAACAAGATAAAACTTGTTAGAAAAATCCATCTGTTGTATTTCATAATAAATTACATGAACCTATTCAACCTTCCAAACCGAAACCCCTGCACAGGGAATCTCTTTCGTCCCAATCACATATTTCGTATCAACCGGCAAAGGCAAAGAATAAGTCTTATCGGCATAATTGACCGCTATTCCAAATCCATCCCGATATTCGATATGAAGACCGGGAGGCAAATCCAATACCGGAATATTCAACCGGGAATAGATTTTTTTCAGAACCGCCTTTTCCATCTCCCCATTTTGTGAATCCACGCCTACATACGTAACCGTTCCCTTTTTCAACTGCCGGAAAGTAATCGCCGGTTTTCCTTCGTAAAAATCGCCGGAATAAGTTGCCCAGATTTCTACCTCCCGGCCCCCTGAAGGAGGAGAAGGGATGAGTATTTCGCCCCAACTGGTCCAAAGATATTTTTCCCCGTCCAACACAATCGTATCCGGTGTTTGGGGAAGCAATAGATCATAAAAATCAATTTTAGCGCCGGTCAGCGATTCCAGAAGCGCACCAAAAGGCGCTTCGAAAAGCTGTCCATTCCGGGTTTTATGTCCCGTGCGGCAGGTTAATACCAAATTTCCTCCCTGCTCTACATAGTTAATCCATCGTTTTATCAAGGATGAATCAATCATTTCATAAGCAGGAGCAATCATCACGGGATAAGCTGAAAAATCGAAGTTCTCATCAATAAAATCCACCGGCACCCCGAAATTTTTCAATGCATCGTAATATTTATCTACATGCTTCTCGGTATTCCATTCGGTGGTTTGCGGATTTCTGCCCATCTCCCAAGTATTTTCATGATTATAGAGAATGGCAGTACGGCGCTTTTCGTAAGCTGCCGGATTCTTTACACCTTTTTTATATAGCTGCCTCAATGCTTTTACTTCGTTAATGAATTGGGCATATTCCAATCCGCCCGGTGTTGGCGTAACACCATCGGCGCCGACAATGCCGTAATGATACAGTTCCGTTCCATAAATCGGTTGGCGGTAGCGGTAGGTACAAACAAATTGACTTTCACCGGCAAATACATGCCACAACCACAAACGGACGGCATCCGGAAGCGGCTGTGGATTGATTCTTCCCCAATTCACTTGCCCGGGTTGCAGTTCCATGACGCCATAAACGCCATCAATCGTCCGGAAAAAGTCGTTGGCTTTGGCAATCCGTTCCACCGGTCCCAAACGATAGCCTTTGCGACCGATGCCGTAATTTTCGCCATATACCATGTAGCGGGTATACGAATGGAAATCCAGTTCAGCGCTTTTCCGTAAATGTCCATCGCTGTATCCCGGAATGTAGTTGGTAGTTATCCATTGATTCGCGCCGGCATGACGGCGAATGGTTTTTGCCTGTTCATCTAAAAATCCCGCCATTTCTTCCGTTGAAAACCGGTTGTAATCTAATATTTGATGTGTATTCATAAACTGTTGCGAAGTACGCGGAATATTGATTTCATCAAAATGACTGTAAGTCTGACTCCAGAATGCCGTTCCCCAGGCTTTATTTAAATTGCCGATAGTAGCATATTGCTCTTTCAGCCAATCCCGGAAACGCTGGTGTGCATCGCGACCGTAATCCGGATGCGGACGCGGTTCATTATCCAATTGCCAACCGATAATCCGCTTATCGTTGCCATAGTGCTGCGCCAGCTTCTCAATCATTTTCAGGGAATACGTCCGGTAGAAATTATTGGAAGCCGAGGGATGCTGCCGCGCTCCATGGTCTAATTTTGTACCGTTTCCGTTTTCGATTAATACTTCGGGATACTTCCGCACTAACCATACCGGCGGCGTTGCAGTAGAAGTACACATCACCACTTTCAATCCGTTGCGGCCCGCGATATCGACCGCACGGTCGAGCCATGCAAAATCGTAAACGCCTTCCGAAGGCTCCAATTGCGCCCAGGCAAATTCGGCGTAGTGAACAAATTCAAAACCTAAGTCTTTGATTTGCTTCAAGTCCCTTTCCCACTGCGATTCATCCCAATGTTCGGGATAATAATAAACGCCGGTGATAATCAAATCTTCCCTGTTGAAGAAACGTTGCGGTTGCGCTAAAACAGGAAGGCAAAATACAACCGTCAACAAAATAATGTACGCTCGTTTCATATATCGTTCTTTTTTATCCATTCTTGAAGGGTAACAGGGCCTAACAATCCGGAAGGCATCGGCTCCCAACCGCCATACTGCGAATGACTGTACGTAATATCTACAAAATTAATTTCATGGAAGATGCGCCATTCAACGCCCCGCCGGTCATAATCTGCAATCCGGTTCGCCGGAAGATTGGTTACAGCTATCTCCAAGGTGTTTTGACCGGTTTTCAGCCATTCGCCGATGTTTATTTCAAACGGAACGGCAAAAACGGTCCCGGCTTTGCGGCCATTCACCATCACCACAGCGCTTTCCCGCACATCGCCCAGACAAAGCCGGTATTCTTTGCCGGCCTCTTTTTGGAAATCAAACTGTATTTCGTAACGGGCAGTTCCCCTGTTCTTTTTTAAGAGGTCGTTATTCAATTCCGTCCATGAAATCAATTCGGGCAATTGAAATGTTGCACTCACAGCTGGTTCACTTTCGATAAAATCCATTTTCCAGCCGGATTTTAATGCGATACTTTTGCCTGAAAGCTGGTAATACGCCCATTCTTCTGCCGGAACATCTTTGCCGGCAAAGGTTTTCAGGATAATGGATTCCCCCGGTCGAAGCTGCATATATACCTCGGTTACTCCTTGATTATTCCGCAGCCGGGCTTTTCCGGTCTTGCCGGTCATCGGGTCAAAAAACAAAGCGCTTTGCGCTTGCGTTCCCAATGCTACCCAATCGTTGACCGTGTTATTATTGAGCAGGGTGAAAAAATAGATATGCCCGCCGTCGTGTATCCGGCGTATCATTTGTCCGTTATAATCCGTAATAAACGATTCTTTACAAGCATTGAAGTGTGAGGATAAACCGGCACAATCTTCGACTTTCAGCACGGTGGGTTGATCGCACACTTGTTGCATAATTTCCGCAAAGGTTTCCCGCCGTTCTTCCAGATGGAACAGTCCGGGAACATCGGTGGGATACCCGCCGAGAAAAATAATCGTAGCGCCCTGTTGCGCTAATTGACAGATATGCGCCAGCGTTTCAACCGGCATTTGTTTTACGGCAGGAAGTATCAGCGCTTTATAAACCGTTCCTCCCGGCGTTTTCAATTTACCGTTTTCAACACTGGTGTTTTGTAGAAAATAATCGGACAGGTAATCCAGGTCGAAACCGTTCTTCCGGATCGTTTCAACCGTATCATTGAAGTCCGACAATTGATGCAGGACATCGTGAATGCCAAAAGGCAAATAGTAATTGCCCCGTTGCTCATACCATATATCGTAAATGGGATAGTAGAGCAGAAAGTCGTTATCGGGTTTTCCGGTTTGTAAAAAAGACTGGGTACGGGTAATATAATCAAAAAGCGCCGGAGCGTCCCGCCAAATCGTGTTGGTGGGCGACATATCAATTGCCGCATAGAATTTCCATCCGGGCCATGCCGCCTCTTTCGGCGAATAGGTAGTTCCATGAAAAAAAACATGATTGACGCCGGAGGCGAACATCTGGTCGATTTCCGGTTTGCATTGCGACAGGGAGGTGCGGAAATGCTCGGTCAACCAGGTAAGCGTTTCGGAGGAAGTATATTTTTTCCCGGTGATATGTGCTGCCGAAGAAGCATATTTCAAAATCGCCGGATCGCTGTCATTGATTTTACGGATGGAATCCTGGCGCAGTCCCGGAATGTCGAAGTCGGTGATACCAAACGATTCACATTCGGGAACATCCACCAAAGCGTACAAATCAATCAAGTTGCCGGGCGAACCGTGCGCCTGATTGCGAATAGTTGCGCCATGACTGTGCGCCCAGTCGGCCCATACCTGAGTGAAATTGTCCTTCAACAATTCCGCAACCGTTTCACGATAATCGGCAACCACACGCGCTGAAATGTCCGAAGCGCCATCGGCTAACAATTCGGGAAAATAATCCTGCAAACGGTAACCGCGCCGTTGTTCAAATTCCTGCAACAGACTGGGAGTCCAATTTGCTCCGTAGGCTTCGTAGGAATCATTAAAAAAACGGTGCGGAAAGGGAGCGCCGCTTTCGGCAAAGGCTTTATCGAACCGGTCTAAGTAGCGCTGGACGGCTTCTTTATTCAAATGGTCTAATACATAGCCTTGTCCGCCGGGAGCCGCGCGTTTTACTTTCTGCATGGTTTTCCCGATTTCCAGACGGCCGTTTTTAAAAATCGCTTTGGTAGCAGCATCTTCGAGGCTTACTTCCGGTCCGCCGAAGGGCCAGCCGGTTCCGTTGCTCATGTCCACGTACATCCCCAGCCGGTTGGCTTCCGATTCCGTGAATGCCAGCATTTGCATCCAGCGGGGAGAAAGATAATCAATGTAGTGTTCTTCCCGGCCTTTGACTCCGTAAATGGGCGTAATTTCCACACCGCCAATACCTGCCTGGCTCAGCGCTTCCAGATTGTAAGTCAGATTAAGAGAATCAACGTCGCTTCCCAACCACCACCAGCGTGTCCAGGGTTTGGTTTCGCGAGTGATTTCAGGCCAGGCGGTTTCATCCTGAACCGCTTTACATCCCCATAGGGAAAGTATTACGAAAGTAAATAAAGTGAATTGTCTCATATTTGTATTTAGATTTAAAATGGCAATTTATATATTTCGCTGGCGCCCAAAAGAAAGCATCCCACGCCATAATCTTCAAAATTCGGTACTTTTTCATAAGTAACCGGTTGACTGTCTTTAGGCTCTTTGCCTGTTCCCTGCACCCATCCCAAGAAACCGTTGGGATGAATGGCGTCTTTCACCAGAGCATTCCAAGCTTTTAGCACAACAGGTAAATATGCTTCTCTATCTAACAGTTGGTTGTTGATTCCCCACGCCAAACCATATATGAAAAGAGCGGTTCCGGTAGTTTCTTTTCCTCCAAAATGGTCTGGATCATGCAGACTTACGTTCCAAAAACCATCTTCCCGTTGACAATTTTTCAGCGCTTTGGACATGGAAAGAAAATCGGCAAGGTATTGTGGACGGTTGGTTTCATCCACAGGGATTATTTCCATTACT
>Ga0082212_10013731_pt1 | contig 10110 bp, 4 predicted proteins | sample TergutNt197P3_FD_71548 | JGI IMG/M metagenome (GOLD analysis project Ga0082212, IMG submission 71548) | Neocapritermes taracua P3 segment gut microbial communities from Petit-Saut dam, French Guiana - Nt197 P3 | ecosystem: Host-associated > Arthropoda: Insects > Digestive system > Gut ...
TGTATCCATGAACTCAATAAAGATGTATTGGACGACCGTTCAGTTACACGAATCTGGGAAAATATCCGAGCTGCGAACCGGCGCTCCCAATCGAAAAAATATTATCGCATTGGATTTGCAGTAGCAGCAAGTATTGCGGTTCTGTTAGTTTTGCGGATATTCGCGCCTCAAAAGGAAAATATATCTCATTGTCAGGATATTGTGACTTTTGCTCAAAGAACGGGAATCATTACAGATTCTACGACCACTCAATTGATTTTGTCGGATAACAGCGTGGTTTCAATATCTGAACGGGAATCGGTTATCGTGTATGATTCTGCTTCGATAATAGTGAGTTCCCGCGAAATATCGAAACGCGAAACATCGGCTTTCCATCAGTTATTTGTTCCCAAAGGGAAACGGTTATCGCTTACGCTGTCGGACGGTACGAAAATATGGGTCAATGCCGGTACAAGACTTGTTTACCCTGTGGAATTTGATAAAAAGAAGCGGGAAATATATGTTGATGGCGAAATATATTTAGATGTTGTTTCTAAGATTGACCATCCGTTTATGGTAAAAACCAGCGATATGGAGGTAGAGGTAACGGGTACGGAATTTAATGTAGAAGCATATAGCCACGACATTCTGAAAAGAGTGGTTCTGCAATCAGGTTCGGTGAAGGTACATTCCGGTACGAACAGTGATTTTATATTGCAACCGGATGAAATGTATGAAAAAGACGGGGATCATGAAACCGTATCACAGGTGGATGTTACTCAATATATCTCGTGGGTGAAAGGATATTACAAGTTCGAGAATGTTTCATTTGAGCAGATTGCCAAACATTTTGAGCGGGTATACGGAATCGTTATCCGTTTTGAAGACGAATCCCTGAAAACACTTCTTATTACCGGTACTTTCCTTATGGATCAACCCATTGAAACAGCCCTTGAACTACTTGGAGAAATCAGGATTTTTCAATATTCGATCAAGGGAAATCATCTAATAATCAGTCCATAATCTTTAAAAAAACACTCAAATGTATGTATTATTTTCAAACAAAAGAGAAATATTTTTCCCGTAAAATATCAATGATCATGAGAGTTTCAACATTGTTGCTGATGATAAGCATGTTACATGTTTCCGCCGAAGTTTATTCTCAAAGAAACAGGCTTTCGTTAGAAATTAAAGACATGACATTGAAAGAAGCAATGAAACAGATTGAAGCGAAAACGGATTACCTGTTCCTGTACAATTCCGGTGATATTAAAAGTGATATCAATTTGAATATCAATATCAAGAATCAGAATATTGAAAAAGTATTGGACGAATTGCTGAAGGACACCGATTTGGAATACGCCATCAGGGGAAGGCATATCATCCTGCGTCCTCAAAAGCAGGCCGTAAGCAACGAAGCCAAATCTCAGCAGGGTATCCGTATTACCGGTACGGTATCCGACAACTTCGGGGAACTGATGCCCGGCGTGTCCGTTGTTGTCAGAGGAAGCGCTGCGGGTACGTCTACCGATATCAACGGCGAATTTAGCCTTAACGTGCCAGGCGACACGTCGGTACTGCAATTCCGATTTCTTGGCTATCAGATGCAGGAGGTAGTGGTGGGCAACCGGCGCATTATTGCCGTTACGTTGCAGGAAGCGACAGCCGAGCTCGAAGAAGTGGTGATTGTCGCTTTTGGTAAACAAACGAAGGAGAGCGTGATCTCATCCATACAAACGGTGAATGTCAAAGACTTAATTGTTCCTTCGAGCAATCTGACCACTGCTTTTGCAGGAAGAATAGCGGGTGTGATTTCCTATCAGACCAGCGGCGAGCCCGGGTACGACGACGCTGAATTTTTTATCCGCGGTATCACCACATTCGGGACAGGTAAGGTCAATCCGTTAATTTTGGTGGACAATATGGAGATCAGTTCGAGCGATCTGGCAAAGATACACCCCGACGACATCGCCAGTTTCTCGGTGCTGAAGGATGCTACGGCAACGGCGCTGTACGGAGCGCGCGGCGCCAATGGCGTCATTCTGGTATCCACTAAGGAAGGACGCGAAGGGAAAATAAAGGTATCGCTTCGCGTTGAAAATTCATGGTCGCAACCTACCAGAAAAATCGAAATGGCAGCCCCCATCACTTACATGCAATTGGCAAACGAAGCGGTGTTTACCCGCAATCCGGAAAGAGGAGGTATGTACACCCTCAGCAAGATAGACAGAACTGAACGGGGCGTAAACCCGTATGTATATCCGGCAGTGGATTGGCTCGGTTTGCTGACCAAAAAGACAACCATGAATCAGCGCGCCAACCTGAATATTTCGGGCGGAGGAAACATCGCGCGTTATTATATTGCCGGCTCTTTTGCGCAAGATAACGGTATTCTGACCGTGGATAACCGAAACAACTTCAACAACAACATCAACATCAAGAAATACCTGCTGCGGTCGAACATCAACCTCAACCTGACCCGATCCACCGAAGCCGTGGTCAGGATGAGCGGATCATTTGAGGACTACAACGGGCCGATTATGGGTGGAAATGATCTGTACAGGAATGCGATTCGCGTAAGTCCTGTCCGTTTTCCAGCCTATTACGAACCGGTTGATATTTACGAGAAAGTCAACCATATTCTGTTCGGAAATTTTGAGGGCGATTCATATTTCAATCCATACGCCGAACTGATGCGGGGTTACAGGCAATCAAGCGCCGCCACCATGACCGCCCAGTTGGAATTTAAACAGAATTTCGACCAATGGGTCAAAGGATTGAGTTTCCGTGTTTTGGGAAACACTACACGATACAGTAATTTTAGCGTCAGAAGGGCATACGTCCCCTATTATTATCAGGCGACGTCTTATGACAGAATGGAAGACCGTTATCAACTCGTGCAATTAAATCCTGAAAAGGGTACCGAATATCTTAACTTTCTTCCCGTTGCCCGGACGATCAACAGTAGTTTTTACGGGGAAGCCGCCATTAACTACAATCGTGCCTTTACCGAAAAGCACACTGTCAGCGCCATGCTGGTGAGCATTGCCCGAAATTACATTTCCTCTGCAATGGATGAAAACACCGGCGATTCCCGTTTGGTCGAATCGCTGCCAAACAGAAATCTCGGCGTATCGGGACGGTTTACCTACGGTTACGACAACCGCTATTTCGGAGAGTTCAACTTCGGATACAACGGTTCCGAAAAATTCGACAAGGGACACCGCTGGGGATTTTTCCCTTCCATCGGCGCGGGATGGACGGTTTCCAATGAATCTTTCTGGACAGAAGCATTGAAAGAAGCCGTTCCCAAATTGAAACTCCGCGCAACTTACGGATTGGTTGGGAATGACGATATCGGTCATACCCGCTTCTTCTATTTGTCGGACGTTTCTATCGGCGGAGGAATTTCCAATTTTACTACCGGTTATGAATACAATGGCGAAACCCGAAGAGGCATCCGCGTGAACAGTTATGCCAATCCTTACATCGGTTGGGAAGTTGCGTATAAAACCAATATCGGTATCGAACTGGGATTGCTTAAAGACAAAATGCAGATACAGGCGGATATATTCAGGGAACATCGTACCAATATCCTTCAGGATCGGGCAGACATTCCTATTGAGCTGGGGTTGTGGGAAACGCCGCAAGTCAATGTGGGCGAAGCAACCGGCAAAGGAATAGACGTATCGGTGGACTACAATCAAAGTCTGACTACGGATGCATGGATGGTGGCGCGGGCTAATTTTACTTATGCGAGATCCGCCTATAAATATTACGAAGAAATTGATTATGTCGCCTTCGACGCGCCATGGAAATCACGAAAAGGTTATTCCGTACGGCAACAATGGGGATTGGTGGCTCAACGGTTGTTTATTGACGAAGATGAAGTCGCCGCTTCAACCCCTCAGGACTATGGGGAATATATGGCGGGCGACATCAAATATATTGATCTCAACAAAGATGGCGTCATCAATGAATTGGATCAGGCGCCTATCGGTTATCCCTCAGTACCTGAAATCAACTACGGATTTGGCGTATCGGCAGGTTACAGGAACTGGGATTTTTCAGTATTCTTTTCCGGATCGGCGCGTTCTTCTTTCTGGATTGATGCAAACGCCATGTCGCCCTTTGTACGAAGAACGGTAAATGTAAGTACAAGTACAATTACAGGTTCAGGTACAATTACAAGTACAACCGAGCCCAAAATTTTAGAAGTGGGTCTTGCCCGATTCATTGCCGACGATCACTGGGATGAACGATCGCGAAATCCAAATTCAGCATGGCCCCGGCTTTCGGATAGAGTGATCGGTAACAATACGCAGCGCAATACCTGGTTTATGCGCGAGGGCGCCTTTCTCAGGCTCAAAAGCGCAGAAATCGGTTATTTGCTGCCCAATGCATACATCAAGAAAGCCGGATTAGCATCCTGTCGTTTGTACGCGAGCGGCACCAATTTGTGGTTGTGGAGCAAGTTCAAACTTTGGGACGTGGAAATGGGGAGCAACGGATTGGGGTATCCCCTGCAACGTGTTATCAATTTGGGTATTAATCTTACATTTTAAAAGGAATTTACTTATGTTACGCAATCTGATCATAACCAATGCCCTGAAGCCTGCACAATGCCTGCTGTCGCCCTTTCAGGGCTTAATTCCGCGCATATATCCGTTTCATCGGGCGTTGCCCGATGCTAATGCTAAAAGGCTTTCAGCCTGCGGCTATTTATTGATCCTTTTTATGACATCCTCCTGCAATTATTTGGATGTGGTTCCGGACAATATTCCTACTGTGGATCACGCATTCAACATTCGTGCTGAAGCGGCAAATTTTCTGTTCGGATGTTACAGTTATATGCCTCTGTTTGGCGATGCAGGATACAATCCGGCAATTCTCGGCGGCGACGAAGCATGGTTTATTGATAATGCAAGCGGTTGGAGTGGAAGACTTTGGAACATTGCACGGGGACAACAGAGCGCTACCGCGCCATTGGCGCAATACTGGGCGTCAGCCCAACAGTTGCCAAGGAATGATAACGGCACCCTCAACACCGGTTCTTTGATCGGTGGAACCTGTATGTTTACCGCATTGAGCGAATGTAACATCTTTTTGGAAAACATCCATATACCATACGACCTGGGCGATGAAGAACGAACGCGGTGGATCGCCGAAGTAAAATTTCTGAAAGCGTTTTATCATTTCTGGCTGTTTCGCATGTACGGACCCGTCCCGTTGATCAGGGAAAACACTCCGGTCAGCGCCAAGGGCGAGGAGGCATGGATTTATCGCGAGCCGGTGGATGAAGTGGTCAAATATATCTGTTCGCTGTTGGATGAGGCTTTGGAGGATTTGCCAGAAATCATTTACGATCAGCAGATTGAAATGGGACGCGCTACCAAGGTAATGGCATTGTCGCTAAAAGCGCAGACGCTTTTGTGGGCGGCAAGCCCCTTACTGAACGGTACCGTCAACAGTCCCCCTGAATTTTCGTTGATTGACAACCGAAAGATAGAATTGTTTCCCCGTGCCTTCAGTTACGAAAAATGGCAATTAGCAGCCGATGCGGCGAAAGAAGCCATTGATGCAGCTGTTGAAGCCGGCAATGAATTATATGATTTCCGAATAGTGAACCCTGCTTTTGCAAACGCGATGGACGAAAAGTCCGTTCTGGCAATGCAGGTAAGAGGCGCTGCAACGGAACGGTGGAACCGGGAAATCATCTGGGCGGATTCACGGGGCGGATCAAACACAAATGGTCTTCAAAGAGCGTGTCATCCTGTATTTACCCGACAGCAAAACAGCGGCGGCGGATTATACAGGACTTATGCCCCTACTTTGCAGGTGGTGGAACAGTTTTATACCAAAAACGGACTTCCCGTTGAAGAAGACAGGGAATGGGCAGAAATCGATCCTTTCAGACTGCGAACATCCACAGCAAACGACAGGTTTCATGTAAGTCAGGATTACCGGACGGTACAACTTCATTTCGACCGTGAAGCCCGTTTTTATGCTTCCGTTATGTTCGACGGAGGGCTTTTATATGGGAATGGCAGAATTTTGAGCGACGTCGGTCTTTGGGTTACCGAGTTAAGAGCAGGAAACATCGGAGGCGGTCCCTCGCCGTTGGACAGACATTCCTCTACCGGCAATATTGTCAAAAAAATGCTTCATTTCCGCACTTCCGTGCCTGACGCCAGCAGCGCCATTGTGTTCAACACTTATGGTTATCCGATCATTCGCCTTGCAGACTTGTATCTGATGTATGCAGAAGCGTTGAACGAAGCCGGAGGCACATTGCCTCATCAGGACGTATATACTTACGTCGATGCTGTGAGAGAACGTTCCGGATTGAACGGCGTGGTAGAAAGCTGGCGCGATTATGCCATTGCCGGAATGGAAAACAAACCGTTGACCAGGGAAGGAATGAGAGAGATCATCCGGCGCGAACGCCTGAATGAACTGGCTTTTGAAAGCAGCCGTTTTTGGGACTTGCGGCGGTGGAAACTTGCCGAAGAATATATGAACCGTCCTGTCAGGGGTTGGAATATATGGGGAGAGTCGCCCGAAGACTTTTATGATAAGGGAGACAAAGGTAAGGGAACCGAAATATATCAGATGAGTTTTCAGAAAAGGGATTATTTTTGGCCCATCAGAACGAATACGGTGCTGAGGAATGCAAATTTGGTTCAAAATCCCGGATGGTAGAAAGTTAATCATTTTAAAAATCAAAAAATATGAAATCATCCATATTATCAAAAAACATCATCGTAATGATCGTCATATTGGCAGTATGGCAATGTAATGCGCCGAAAGACTGGTCGTTACCCAAAGACGATACGCCGCCGGGACCGGTAACCAACATTCGGGTAACCAACCGGAACGGAGGCGCTCTGATTCAATATACCAAACCTTCCGACCCCGATTTGATGGGCGTGAAGGCGGTATATCGATTCCACGAAAACGATATATTGCGGGAAATGTGGGCTTCCTTCGAATGCGATTCCATTCTTTTGGATGGGTACAGCAATACCGATGAACATATCGTAACGCTTTACGCCGTTGACGAAAGCTATAATATGTCTAAACCGGAACAGGTAACCATTAACCCGCTGACCCCGCCTATCGAACTGATCAGGAAAACGCTCGATGTTAAGGCAACCTTTGGCGGCGTCCGCGCCAAGTGGCAAAATCCGTGGAAACACTCTATGAATATTACCCTCTACACTTATGATTCGGCGGGTGATAAGGAAGTATGGGACCGGTATTTCTCAACCGGACCAGAAGACGGATTTACTTTCAGAAGTTTCGACGCCGAAGAGAAAAGATTTTATATCGAACTGTCCGACAAGTGGGGCAACTATTCGCTTCCGCTGGATACCCTGCTTACTCCCTTGTTTGAAACGAAAATCATAGGACGTACCCCGCCGCCAAACAGTGTGAATATCTGGTCGCAATATGGTCATTCAAATGGTACAGCCAGATGGAGAGGAGAAGTTTTTCAAATGTCGAGCGGCGCAACTAACTTTTCCACAGTTCATGACGGATTTTTGACAAATGTTGATTCACCGGTTAATGGTTGGTGGTCTGTTTTTTTTCATTCATTAGCTAACTTTTTTGATCCTGAACCGGGTTATAGCACATCCACTTCATTAGCCCCGATGTACTTCATCATTGATATGGGGAAAAAAGCGTCATACAACCGGTTAAAATATTGGACAAGGGATCGGTTATTTAATGGCGTTTACATGCCGTATATATGGTACGAATTTGAAATATGGGGCGCCAACGAAGTGAAACCCCTTACAGGAGAAAAATTGGACGATTTTCAATATTGGACTGCGTGGGAGGAAATAGGAGGTACCGATCAATGGAAAGAAGGATGGGAAAAACTGGCTACCTGCGTTTTCAAGTTTCCTTCGGGTACGCCTAACACTGTAGTAGAAATTCTCAACACCGAAGATATTGATTTTTTCCTAAGCGGATTTGAAGTTCCAATTGATGAAGACATGGTATTCACGCCGTTCCGGTATCTCCGGTTTGTGATGTTAAAACAAAATTCGACGGATAACGTCATACAATTTGCCGAAATTGAATTTTACGGCAAATACGATGATGAATAGTTACACTCTGTCCCTGTAACGGGATTAGAGATACGTTCTTTGACATATTGGTTTACACGAGAATTTTGAATCAGAAATAATTGTTATCTTTGTGTTTTAAAATTAGTAAATATGCGTAAGTTTAATGTAACCGGAATATGTGTGCCGGAAATGCACTACATGGTTGATATAAGCGAAAAGATGTACCGGTAAAAAGATAGTTCTAATCATAGACGAATCGGATGAAGCCTCTAATAACAGTATTTTCGTAATGTTTCTCAAGATGCTGCGCGACAAGTATCTTTTCAGAAATGCAGGCGAGGATTACACTTTTCACAGCGTCATACTTGCAGGTGTTTACGACGTCAGGAGTCTGAAACAGAAGATGGTTTTAGCCGGTAACTATACTCCGGGTAGCGGCGAAAGCGCCATGAATTCTCCATGGAACATAGCGGTAGATTTCAATATTGACATGTCGTTTTCGGCGAAAGAGACGGAAACCATGCTTGCAGCGTATGAAAACGACCATCATACAGGCATGAACATTAGCGAAATTGCACGGGAAATACGTTTCTATACCAGCGGTTATCCGTATCTGGTATCAAGAATATGTTTACTGATAGAAAGGGATTTAGAGCGTAACTGGACTTTGGAAGGCGTGCAGGAAGCCGTCAAATTAATCCTTGACGAAAACAGTACCCTTTTTGACGACCTGTTTAAGAAAATAGAAGAAAATCCCGACCTGCAAAATCTACTGTACAATTTGACAATTAATGAAACAGGTATTTCCTACAATGCGCACGACCCTGTTATTAAATTGGGATTAATGTTCTGTTTCCTTGCAAAAAACGGCGGTAAACTTGCCGTACACAATAAAATTTTTGAAATAGCCATTACCGATTATTTCATATCCAGAAACACGACGTCGCCGGGATATAGAGGAGTAAAAGGAGTTTCGCTGAACGAAATCATCAGAAATAATGTTTTCGACATGGAACTGTGTCTCACAAAGTTCAAAAAACACTATGCAGAAATATTTACCGGTAAAGACCTTAAATTCCTCGAAAGAGACGGTAAGTTAATTTTTCTGACCTACTTAAAACCATTCATCAATGGAACCGGCTTCTATCATTTTGAGCCGGAAACGCGCGACAACGGCAAAATAGATCTGGTAATTGACTATCTCAGACAACAGTTCATTCTTGAACTTAAAATCTGGTACGGCGACAGCAGGCACGAAGACGCTTACGAACAATTGGCAAACTATCTGAATGCTAAAAATCTTGACAGCGGATACCTGCTGACGTTCGATTTTCGCAAAAAGGGAGACAACAGTTTTTCCGAAAATAAATGGATAGAGTGGAATGGCAAACAAATTTTCGATGTTGTGCTTCGGGTTGGCGGTGATTAATCTGATAGTATGATGAATCTTCACAAGTTATTCTTTGGATGCCTGTTTTTCCTGATTCCCTTCACCTTATCAGGCCAGCGCACCATCAGCGGACGCATCACCGACGCTGAAACAGGCAACGCTATACAGGGCGCTCATGTTTTCATTGCCAATACTACTGTTGGCGTTACCACAGACGATAATGGAAGTTTTGCTCTCAAAATGCCGGGAGAAGGCAGTTATCGCTTAGCAGTATCCCATGTAGCCTACGAACCTGTTTTCGTGGATATTGATCCGGGTAAAATATCAAAGACGCTTGACATAGCATTACACGTGCGTGAATTTGAAGAAGTGGATGTATCGCTAAAAATAAAAGTTCGCAATATGGATAAAGATCTTTTCTGGAAAACACTGCTGGGAAAGAAACCATCAAAAAAAACGATTCATGCTATCAATTCAGAAGCAGTCTACTATTATTATAATTCCGAAACGCAAAAACTAACGGTAACTTGCCGGCAACCGTTACAAATTATCAACAACGAAACGGGATATTATATAAGGTATCTGCTCAAACATTTCACACACGATTATAATTCCAAACTCACTTCATGGGAAGGAGAATATATGTTTGAAGAACTGGAGCCG
>Ga0082212_10013732_pt1 | contig 10110 bp, 8 predicted proteins | sample TergutNt197P3_FD_71548 | JGI IMG/M metagenome (GOLD analysis project Ga0082212, IMG submission 71548) | Neocapritermes taracua P3 segment gut microbial communities from Petit-Saut dam, French Guiana - Nt197 P3 | ecosystem: Host-associated > Arthropoda: Insects > Digestive system > Gut ...
GTAGAGTGCAGCGTTTCCTTTCGCAGCCATTCCACGTTGCCGAGCAGTTTACAGGCATAAAAGGAGCCCTTGTGTCGATTGAAGATACAATTAAAGGCTTCAATATGATTATGGACGGAGAGGTTGACAAATATCCCGAGTCGGCATTCCTCCTTGTCGGAACAATTGAAGATGCGATAGAAAAAGGCGAGAAAATTCTTGCACAAACAAAATAATGTGAGTTGTCAGTTATCAGTTTTCAGTTATCAGAAAAACAAAAAACTGAAAGCTGAAAACTGAAAACTAAAAACTGAAAACTAAAATGAAAATCGAAATAATCACGCCCGAACAAAAGGTTTTTGAAGGAGATATTAAATCTGTAAGAGTTCCCGGAAAAAAGGGCTCATTTCAGGTGTTGAACAATCACGCCCCCATAGTCTCTACGCTCGACAGCGGCGCTGTTACGATGGTAGATATGGAAGGAAAACAGTCGGTTTATGAAATCGGCGGCGGAGTTATTGAAGTTAAAGCCAACAAAATAATTCTGCTTGCCGACTCGGTAAATATTAATAATTAATTTAAATAAATAACATTAAACAAAATGAGAAATTTAAAAAGAACAATTACTTTAACGTGTGCCGCCGTAATGGCAGGCTTGATTGTGTTTTCAGCATGTAAGAAAAAAGACACCGATGCCGATATTGGCAGAAAAGCAGCAAAGGAAATATGCGCTTGCATGAGCCAAAAAACCGATTTACAAAAAGCGGCTTGTTTGGATGCATTAGACGACAAATATGCTAAATACGAAAACAATCAAGAATTTATAAAAGCATCTGCAGCAGAATTAATTTATTGCGATGCACTTTGGGAATGGTTAGAAGACTATGAAGATTGGGAATAAATTATAAATTACACCCCGTCATTGCAATGACGAAAAAAACTAACAACTAATAACTAACTTATCATGACAAAAATTTTAAAAACCGCAACAACAATTCTGCTCTGTGCAATGGCGCTAAGCAGCTGCAGTAAGCCCGAAGACGGCAAAGACGGAACCAACGGCACTAACGGAACCAACGGCACTAACGGCACCGACGGCAAAAACTCGTATCTTGTAATCTTCGACAGCGACGGCGGAACCCCAATGTTCAGCATGAACGGCATACTGCACGGAAGCAAAATAACCGCGCCCGAAAACCCTGTAAAAAAAGACGGCGCTGTTGAATTATATTTTAGAGGCTGGTATGCCGCCGGCGCAGCAGCACCATTCGACTTCAACACACCCATTACCGACAACATTACCCTTACCGCAAAATGGTTATCGCCTTTTGGCACATGGGAAAATGTTGATGATGTTGGAAATTGGGGAGATGATTGCATCACTGTTTTAACAGAAACCGTATGGAATCAAGATGATTCGGAAAAAAGCATTTCATCATGGACTAAGCGCAGCAACGAAGACGCCGAATCGAAAGACGATTATCCTGAAGGATATTTTGTTGTATGTAGCTGGGGTAACGCATATCTTTATCTGCATAAAACCGACCCCGATAAAATATTGATTTTCTATGGATCGGAAGGGAACTATGGCAACTATAATATTTTTACCCGCCAAGAATAAATTATCCCCCTCCGGAGGGGGACAAAGGGGGAGGACCTCTAACGACTGAGTAACTGATTAACTACCTCCCCCTGCTCCCTCCAGCGGAGAGAGAAATGCAACATAAGAAAAGCAAATTCGGATATCCGAAAAGTAAAATCAGACATCCGAAAAACAAATTCGGACATCCGAAAAGCGAAGTTTGACATCCGAAATACAAATTCGGACATCCGAAAAGTGAAGTTGGACATCCGAAATACAAATTCGGATATCCAAAAAATGAAATCGGACATCCAAAAAGCAAATTCGGATATACAATTTTTCAATATATCTAAAAAAAACTAAAATGACAACTACAATTCAAAGCAACAGAGACTTTATCCCCTCAAACGCCACACTGTTCGAACAGTGGGTAATGAACCTCAACGCATACCTCACACCCACGCGCGTAACACAGTGGGGAATACCCGCAGCAACAATCACCGAACTTCGCGGCGACAAACTCGAAGAATTTATAAATGCACAGGAAGACGTGAGCAACGACCCCACACGCGCACAGTTAGCACGCCGAAATCAGGCACAGCGCGAGCTTATCACCCTCATACGCTTTATTATACGATTCTACCTTCGCCGCCCCGAAGTAACCGACTCCGACCTCATTGCAATGGGCATACCCCCCATCGACCGCATCCGCACAATGCACAAAGTAGTAACCGAAAAAGTCGATTTCGTATTGCAAATAATCGGAATCCGCCGCATAGTAGTCGATTTCTGGCAGCAAGGCATCGAGCACAGCAAAGCAAAACCCCGCGGATATGACGGAGCAGTGCTTATATGGAACATAGGCGACGAACGCCCGCCCGAAGCCGACGATTTTCAGTTTCACACCATGGCATCGCGCCGCCCGTTTACAATCGAATTTACCGACGAAGACCGCGGACAAACCGTATGGGTAGCCCTTGCATGGCAAAACGAACGCGGAATACGCGGCGAATGGAGCGAATTTAAATCGACAGTAATACCATAAAACAATTAATAATTAATAATTGAGAATTGATAATTATCCCCCTTCGGAGGGGGCAGGGGGAGGAAAAAGGCAAATAACCAAATAACCATGAACGTAGATGATTTCCGCAAACACGCCCACGAAGCAGTCGAATGGATGGCTTCTTATATGGAGCACGTTGAGGAATTTCCTGTAAAATCGCAGGCACTTCCGGGCGAGATATTTTCAAAGATCCCCGACAAACCGCCCCTTAAATCCGAACCGTTTGAACAGCTGATGTACGATTTGGACACGATAATTATGCCCGGCATATCGCACTGGCAAAGTCCCAATTTTTATGCCTACTTTCCGTCAAATGTAAGCCCCCCATCAATACTTGCCGAGATGATTACGGCAGCATTGGGAGCACAATGTATGATATGGGAAACCTCGCCCGCCGCCGCCGAACTCGAAGAAAAAATGATGATTTGGCTTCGCGACATGATAGGTCTTCCTGCCGAATTTGAAGGCGTTATTCAAGACAGCGCATCAAACTCCACACTTGCGGCAATACTCACTGCAAGAGAAAAAGCCACCGGTTTCGACACCAACGAAAACGGCATTTCATCATCTTCCGTTCTACGAGTTTACTGCTCCGGTCAAGCCCATTCTTCAATAGAAAAAGCAGTGAAAATATGCGGAATAGGCAAACGAAACTTGGTGAAAATCCCCGTAACGAGCGATTATTCGATGGATACCCAAAAGCTCGAAGAGGCAATCGTTGGCGACATAAAACAGGGGTTCAAGCCAATATGCGTTGTTGCGGCTCTTGGCGCTACCGGAACGGCAGCAGTTGACCCGATACGCGCTATCGGCGAAATATGCCGTAAATACAATATTCACTTTCATGTTGATGCCGCAATGCTGGGAACCGCTTTGCTTTTACCCGAATTCAGATGGCTGATAGACGGCAAGGAATACATTGACAGTTTTGTGTTTAACGCACACAAATGGCTGTTTACCAACTTCGACTGTTCCGCCTATTTTGTGAGAGATGCGGCATCGCTTATAAAGACGTTTGAGATACTTCCCGAATATTTGAAAACACGAACACGCGGGCAGGTTAATGACTATCGCGACTGGGGCGTCCCGTTGGGAAGGCGGTTCCGTGCGTTGAAACTTTGGTGCGTAATACGGTGCTATGGCGTTGAGGGACTGCAGGAAAAGATAAGAGAACACATAAGCATTGCCGAGCGTCTTGCCGAGATGATTTCTGCCGAGCCCGATTTTGAATTGTCGGCTCCGGTAGTTGCGAGCGTGGTTTGTTTCCGTTATAAACCTGCCGGATATGACGAAGCCGCTTTAAACCGCTTGAATGAAAAGTTGAATCACGCCTTGAACGATACTGGAAAAATCTACCTGACGCACACAACACTCAACGGAAGTTACACGCTTAGAATGGTTACAGCACAAACAAATGTTACATTTAATCATGTCCGTGAAGCATGGAAACTGATAATGCAAACGGCGCGGTCAGGTGGTTTTTAAATTTCTGTTTTGATTGCGATATTTTCAATAAAACTGCGTTTTATTTTTATTAATCGACATTCCAAAAAGTTCTATGTTAAATAAAATCGCAATGTCAGGTTTTTGAGAAAAATCTTTCCATGCGGTTTGTATGCCGTACGACAAAACAAATGGCATTCGTAAAACATGAAAATCGGCTAATGCTTCAAATCCTGCCGACTTAAATGTTTCGAAACTTGTACGCATCGCCGTTGAATTGCGATAATGAGTATTATATTTTCCTCTTGCATAATCGCCAAATATCGAGCCTCTTAATCGTTTAATATATATCAAACTGCCAATGTTCAAATCGGGATATGCCAGCGGAAAATAATAATCGGCAGAAAACAGCTCCATTTCCCGAGAAACAATGTTACTGTATCCTCGTGGGTGCGAAATGCGATTGCTTACAGTAAACTTCGAACCTTTTTGTTTTTCAATTTCATACCTCAATCGTAAACTGTTATTGGGAAACAAACCGGGGAAATAAAACCTTGTTCGCATCGATACCGCATTGAAATAAACAAGCATCTTGTCGTATATAATATCCACAACTTGACCCCATTGAGGATAAATATCGCGCAGACTTCTTCGGTGGGTATTTGAAAAATATAATCTTCCCGACAGCATAGTAGGACCACGGTCGTATCTGTGGGTGTTGTCATTATATATGTAGTTGTTTTTGTGCTCAATACTTACGGAAGGTTGCAAAAACTGCATGAATTTTCCAGTAGAATACGAAAGCGGCACTTTGATTGTGCTATATATGCGCCAATTTTTATTTACAGAAGCAGGATAGTGTGCATTGTCGGGGGCATAAACACGTTGCGTTCCGCCAAGGTCAAACTGCGATTCAATAATGGGATACCAGCCTGCCCAACTGATTTTTGCGTGAAAAATATTCTCATTGTTCTCGCTGTATTCGTAGCCCGCCGTTGACGTAAGCGTACTTAAATCATTCTGCGACATTATTGTAGCCCCCGGTCTGACACTCGAAGTGCTGAAACTTATTTCATCAACATCGGTATAAAGAGGCAGCCAACTGTGAAGCCTGAAAAGGTTTTTGTATTTTTTATAAGGTTTTGGCGTATATTGTTTTGTATCAATTTCGAAATCATCGCTGCTGAATTTCGGGAAACGGTCGATGAGCATAGACGATGAGCGGTTTTGTTCAACAATTTTCTGCATTGTGCTGCCGATTGGCATTTCGCAAATATCGTGTCCCTGAGCAGTATATGAACTGAAAATTATTTTATCGCCTTCAACAAAAAGGTCTTTCACGCCGTATTTCGAATCGGTAAGGCGTTTAATCGTATTGTCGGCTGTTTTCAAAAATATATTGTCGGTGCTGCCCGCCGACATTATGTAAAACAGCGTATCATTTCGCATAACTGCCGACCTTATGTCGTCTCGCCCGTAATCGAGCATTGTTTCCCACGAATTATTTGTTATGGAGTATGTTACAATTCCTTCGCCGGCGGTTGTGAGCGAGATACATACAATTTTGTCGCCTCTTTCATTCCATTGAGGACTCTGAAGCGCTGCGTTTTGCGGAGCCGGAATTGTTTGCAGCAACCTGCCCGATTCGGAGTCGATTATAACAAGGTTATTTTTATTATCAACGGTGTTTTCAACGGCTGCAATCAATTTACCATCAGCAGATAATGCAGATGCAAAGTATCGCGATTTCCTTGAAAGTGTTTTCGTTTTTTTTGTTTTCAGGTCCAATATCCGGATTATAGAATAGTTGCGGTTTTGCCACCGCGAATCGTGCCTGAATTCAACCCATGTAATTTTATCGCCTCCCGAAGAAATTGATAGATATTGCATTTGTCCGGGTATATGCAACCGCCTTTCCTCTTGAGTTTCAGTGTTAATAAGCACAAAATTATACGGCTTGCCAAGTGTTTCTTTTATCGCCGCTATTGTGTTTGGGGCTACCATTACAGGACTTGTGTAACTTATAAATTTGCCTTTTTTATTGGGATTAAGTATCGGGTATTCAACAATATTTTTTTCTGAAATCTCTTTGTTCCACAGAGTTTTAAGAGTGTCAAAAGTTTCATAATAAAGTTTTTTCTTCGATAGATTACTTTTTGAAAGAGAAAAATTAATAGGATTAAGCAAAAACGGATATTTTCCTGTGAAATTGAGCGCATCGTTCCAAATTTGCATATCGTTCATAAGACCGTATGTTACCATTTGATAACCTGATTTATAATGATTTGGAACATAATTGCGGTACGATCCGTTTACTGTCATATCGTATGATAGAAATTTTTTATTGTCAATAGCCGCCGCTTTAAACTCGTTGAGAAACGATGGAACTCTTCCTCTACCCGATTCTGTTAGAGCCGTTTCGGCAAAAACAGCGCCTCCTTCCAAATACCACAACGGCAGTAAGGCAGCCAGTGCGCCCAAAAACTGTTCGCCAAACACAAAACCCATCGCTTTCGAAAATCCAACGTTCATAGATGTCATTTGAAAAACGTGTGCTCCTTCGTGTATTGCAAGTTGCTCAATTGCGTCCAGCGGTATTGAGTTTTGCTCGGGAGCCGGAAAAATTTCCATGCGTTTTGGCGCCCATGATACATATCCGTTTGATTGGGAGGAATAACTGTGAATAATAACGGGTATTTTGAATTTATTATCGGGAAAGAGCGTTGTTAGTTTGGAAAACGATTTTTCCAATGATTTTGCAAATAAAATTCCTTCTTCGCCGTAAGATGCAGGGTAAATAATTTTAAATTTTTCAGTGTTAATCTGAAGCCATTTTATTGACGCAGGATCTTGTCCCGTATTGTAGTATTGGGCGGTTAAAGTTAAACGACTTAATAAAATAAGTATGGAAATTATGATTAAGCGGTATTTCATGCACGCAAAACTAATATAAATATTTACGTAACTGCATCATATTAACATAAAAAAGACCGGCAAAAAAATTTACTGGTCTTTTTTGTTAATGATTTACTCATTATTTGTTGTTCAAAATACTGTCTATTATATCCAAACGAGCCTCTGTCAATCTCTCAAATTGCCATATTACCACGCCCGATGACGGCGATTTTAACGCACTGATTAATGCTTCTGTAAAAACGCTGTCTGTTACGGTGGCGCTGGTGGCGCTTTGAATTGTAGGAACTACCGGAACTCTGCCATTGACTACACCGACAATATCGGCAGTAACATCGTTTATCCATTCTGCGGGGCGTTCACACATTACATTGTAAGTCATAGGTGAAATTTGGTTTACACGCTTCGACAACAGTGCAAAATCCTGTCCGAGAATTGATTTAATTGCTCCATTATAGTCGTCATTTGTATATGGTACAGCATGTATATTCGATTTCAAATGCGGAAACTCTTTTCTTAATTCGGTAAGAATCTTTTCTATGGTTTTATCAATATTTGCGCACTTGTAAGCTGTCCATTGATTAAAATAATTTTTCTTAATGAACTCGGCTTTCTCAACTGTGTTATCTCCTTCAATTGCTGCAATGCCATTTTTTTGCGCAAAATCGGCAACACAGACATCACAAAAGCAGGCATTGCGCAAAGATTGCGGGTCGGTATCGGGACGTGTTCTTTCCCAATACGTGAAATATCGTATGAAATCCAAACTTATACCTGTGAAATGGCATGCACGGAATGCGGGTTTTAATGACTCTATTCTGTAATCCATATATTCGTGGTCGTTCGGGCATACTGTTCTAAGCCAACCACCTTCTTGCCGCGCAGGTAAGCCGTCATCGCAAATTGCCCATTTGGGCTCGCGACCTAATTCGGCAAGCTGGGCTTGCGCAGACGCTGATGTTCCCTGATTGTTGTCGTTGTAAAAAATTGTCGCGATAAGCCACAAATCTATTCCGCTGTTATTGAGAACTTCGGCTGCTCCTTCTCTAAGAACCTGATCGGGAAAAATTAAAAATTGATTAGCGCCGATTCTTTGCGCCCATTCAACTCTTTCCTGCAACCAATCTGCATCGCCTCTGCTGAATAATTTTGCTACTACTATCCTGTCTTCATTGGGAGAGGATTTATCTCCACAAGATGAAATTGTTGCCATAAAAAAGACGGCTAAAATGCAATAAAAAATGTTTTTGTACATAATTAATTTAAAATTAAGTTAATAGAATTAGTTGAGAAAATGTAATACGTTTTTACGTTTCAAATATATTAATTTATAGGTTTAGAGAATGTTTTTAGTTGCTAAAGAACCCCAAAATACTATACGTTTTTTTATCCTTATGCGTTTCGTCAACGTAATTTTTTTTAATTTTACCGTTAAATAAGTTTTAAGCGTATAGTACATGAAAAGGTTATATTATATTCTGATAGCTGTCTTAATTTTGACAGCAATTTTAACAGACTGCACTGCTGATACAACAATCCTTCCTACACGCGTAAGGATTAACTATTCTTCTTATACGTTGATACCCGGCGAAATATTAACGTTAACAGCCAACATTACGCCCAACGAAGCCGTCATAAAAACCGTATCATGGAGCAGCAGCAATCCCGAGATAGCTACAGTAACAGACGGTGTTGTAACTGCCATAGCCGAAGGAGAGGCGAAAATTACCGTTACTACGAATAGCGGACAAAAATCGGCAGGCTGCCGGCTTACGGTAGCCTATCCTGTTAGCGGTGTTACGCTCGACAAAACTGTGGCTATGCTGCCTATTGGTGAAAGCGTGAGGCTGACGGCAACCGTGTTGCCTGAAGATGCTCCCGACAAATCTTTTAAATGGGAAAGCAGCGCCCCCGACGTGGCTACGGTAAGCGAAAATGGAACGGTAATTGCTAAAGCCTCCGGAACAGCGTTTATTACCGCGATTACAGAGGTTGGCAACAAAATGGCGACATGCACCATAAAGGTACTACCATCGGGAAATTATATATCAATGATTTGGCAGCCTTGGCAATACGAAGATAACGGTATATTTTTAGTAGGCAACGGTACTGTGGAAATTGACTGGGGCGACGATTCGGCAAGCGAAACGATAACGCTTTCGGGAGGGGCATATTATAGTCATTCCTATTCCGATACGCGTTTATATGCCGTGATAATAAACAGCAACAATAATATCACACGTTTAGTTTGCTCCAATGAGCTATTAACAAATTTGGACGTAAGTGCCAATTCTGCGCTGAGAGAATTGGATTGCTCCAATAATCTGCTAACAAGTTTAGACGTAAGCAACAATACCGAATTGATAACTTTGCGATGCTTTAATAATCAATTAGCGAATTTAGACCTGAGCGCAAATACTAAACTTACAACTTTGCGTTGCTACGATAATCAATTAATAAGTTTGAACGTGAGTAATAATATGGCTCTGACAGAATTGTATTGCTCAAATAATCAATTAACGAGTTTAGATATTGGCGCCCATACCTCAATTAGAGTTTTAGACTGCTCAAATAATAATTTAACAAGTTTGGACGTGAGTAACAATGTTGGGCTTGACATTATTGATTGCTCTAATAATCAGCTAACGAATTTAGATCTAAGCAACCTTATCGTGCTGAGAAAATTGGATTGCTCCGGTAATAGATTAGTAAGTTTAGCTGTTGGTAGTGGAGATGGTTTGCTGACGCTTTTGAATTGCCAATATAATCAACTGTCAGCCGATGCGTTAAACAACCTGTTCGGAATGTTGTTGCGCGGCGGTGATTTACAGATTATTTATCCGGGTGGTGGTATTTTTGTAGTGAAGGGGGGGGCAATATATATATACGGTAATCTGGGTACCGACACATGCAACCGGAGCATTGCAACAAATAAGGGATGGCAGATTCTAATCATCTAATTATTATAATATTATAATAATAAAGTTCCGAAGTATTTTGTATATGCAATAAAAATATTTACAATTATAATTAATTTAAATATTTGTTTATGAATATAATAATTTCTTGTAACTGATAACTATTTAATAACTGGTGGGCCAATCATCAGGTTTTTGTGTTGTGGGTT
>Ga0082212_10013733_pt1 | contig 10109 bp, 8 predicted proteins | sample TergutNt197P3_FD_71548 | JGI IMG/M metagenome (GOLD analysis project Ga0082212, IMG submission 71548) | Neocapritermes taracua P3 segment gut microbial communities from Petit-Saut dam, French Guiana - Nt197 P3 | ecosystem: Host-associated > Arthropoda: Insects > Digestive system > Gut ...
AACCCAAAAGGCTCGATCCAACCGCGATTAATGCCAAAAGCGGACTGTTGTAGAACATCATTACAAGCGAACCTAAAAACATCGTGATTGACCTTACCAGGTTGTCGAGGCTCTGGTTTAATGTCTGCCCGATTGCGTCCACATCGTTTGTTACCCTGCTGATAATATCGCCGAAACTGGCTTTATCATAAAATTTAAGGGGAAGCCTGTTTATCTTCTTCGAAATATCGCTTCGCATGCTTTTTGAAATTTTAGCCGTAATGGTCGCCATTATAAAATTTTCACTGAAACTGAAAATTGCCGCTGCAGAATAAAGCACCACCAGCAAAATCCCCGCGCGGGATAAAACATTAAAGTCGATTGCGCCTGTAACAGGCTGGCCGTTAATAATTGAAGGAAGTCCTTTCATTATTTCATTGGTCATACCCTTTAGCATATCCGGCCCGATAATCTGAAATAACGATCCGGCTCCGGCAATCAGCAGCGCGATCATAATGACAGGAATAAACCTTTTACAATAGCGGATCAGTTTTTTCCAGGTTCCTTTAAAATCTTTTGCTTTTTCGGTTACTCTCCCGCCGGGACCTCCCCTTGGGCCGAATCCTCTGCCCCTCGGCGGATTTGAACTCTGGTTTTTGTTTTTATCGCTCATTGTTCAAGCTCCTCGTCACTGAGCTGCGACATCGCGATCTCCCTGTAAACATCACAGTCACGGAGCAGATCCCTGTGTTTGCCCTTTCCGACGATTTTTCCTTCGTCAAGAACGATAATTTGATCGGCGTTCATTATGGTGCCGATTCTTTGCGCAACGATCAGGGTAGTAATACCGGCTGTCTGGTTTTTCAACGCGCTTCGCAAGGCCCTGTCGGTTTTATAATCAAGCGCGGAAAACGAATCGTCGAAGATATAAATTTCCGGTTTTCTGCAGACCGCGCGGGCGATGCTGATACGCTGTTTTTGCCCGCCGGAAAGATTGGTTCCTCCCTGGGTAATATTTGCAGAATATGCTCCATCCATCTTTTCAACAAAATCATCGCCTTGTGCTATTGTAACGGCGGTCTTAACTTCGTCCATTGAGTTATCGCCGCCTTCACCGCTGTTGGAACCGTATGCGACATTTGATTCAACGGTTCCCTTAAAAAGCACTGCGTTCTGCGGCACATAGCCTATTTTGTCAAACAATGATTCCTGTCGGTAATCCTTTACATTAACTCCGTCTACCAGAACCTCTCCGCCGCTTGCGTCAAAAAAACGCGGTATCAGATTGATAAGGGTTGTCTTTCCGCTGCCGGTTGATCCGATAAAGGCCAATGTCTGGCCTTCTTTAGAGGCAAAGCTTATATCTTCGAGAACCAAATCCGCCGCTTCCGGATATTTGAAGCTCACCGAACGGAATTCGATCTCGCCGCGCATTCCAGGTTTACCGGCGGTTTCCTCGCCGTCATGAATTTGCGGTTCTGTATCAAGCACTTCGTTTATACGCTTTGCGCTCACACTCGCCCTTGGAAGAAAAAAGAAAAGCATCGCGAGCATCATAAACGACATTATTACCTGCATCGAATACTGTGAAAAAACAACCATGTTGGAAAAAACCGGGAGTTTGTCAATCATGGCGGCTTCGTCAATCATGTAAGCGCCGATCCAGTAAATGGCAAGCGACAAGCCGCTCATTACAACGGTCATCACGGGCATCATTATTGCCATAGCTCTGCTTGTAAATAAATGTACAGAAGTCAAATCTTTATTGGCAATTTCAAATTTGTCTTCCTGATATGTTTCCGCATTATATGCGCGGACAACCCGCAAACCGGAAAGGTTTTCTCTTGTAACGCGGGTAATGTTATCTGTAAGGATTTGCATTTTTCTGAACATTGGCATAACAAACACAAGCATCAGCGCCGCGGAAACCAGAACAATCAGCACTCCGATAACGGTAACAAGTGACCATTCAAAACCGGAACCGGAGATTTTAATAATGGCCCAAACCGCCATAATGGGAGCTCTGACTACAATCTGTAATCCCATAACAATCAGCATCATCACCTGGGTAATATCATTGGTAGATCTGGTAATAAGGCTCGAAGTAGAAAAGCTGTTAATTTCGATCATGGAAAAAGATTCCACTTTGTTGAACAAAAGACTGCGGACACGCTGGGAAAACCTGGAGCCGATGATCGCGGCGAAGTATCCGATTATTACGGCAGACACAAGACTTCCAAGAGCGCATAAAAGCATGTAGCCGCCGATAATCCAAATATCTTTTAACGCGCTTCCCGGAGTTTGAGTGAGGCTGGTAATCGCCGCCATGTAACCGGGAAGACGGAGCTCAAGCCAAACCTGCCATACAATAAATATCAGGCAGACGCCGGCCATTAGCCATTCTTTGGGGTTAAGGTATTTAAATATTTTTATCACAGCGTTTTATTCTATCATTAAAGGCGAAAATGTAGTACCGGCCATTGACAGCTTAAGATATGTTTTTTAGACTCAAAATGATGAACATGAAGAAAACAATTCCTGTTATTTTTCTGCTTTTCGCGGCAGCCTCATTGCAGGCACAGACCAGTCTGGAAGATCATTTTAACCTTTGTCTGGAATTCGGCGCGCCTTCGGAAGTGGTTCAGCTCTTTCAGCCTTTTCGCACTTATAAGGCGGAAACAAACGGAACGGTTTCTTTTGTAACAAGAGAGGATCAATCCCTGCTTAACGATACTCCCTATACTGAATACCAGATCTGGTACACCATAGATCAGGTTCAAGGGCTTTACCAGTCTTCATTGATTGTCAGGAGTGAGCGCTTAACACTCCAAAATATTTTCACTTCCTACCTGAGAAAATTTTCCTCACTTTACGGTGAACCTGTTTACACCAATCTTAGCAACGGCAGCCTTCTAGTGTTCTGGTTTGATGAGGAAGAATTTACCGTCAAGGCGCGGCTGGTTTTGGATATAGTAAATTCCTACAGGTACATTTCGATTACTTACTGCAGTCCGCTGCCGCGCCACAGCCGTCTTCTGTCAAGTCTTTACAACGGCGCTTCCGATGATGACACGGGGACGAGGCCGCTTTCGCAAACCGCGGTTGAAGATTCTATATCCGGTACTCTTCCGGGGCCTGACTCTGTAATTCCTTCAGAATAGATCGAAGGGAATATCAGCGAATATTGAAGTAATAACGCTCCAGATAATTTATCCGCTGCTGCGCTTCCGGGATATGGTTGCTTTGCGGGAATTCCCTTATAAGGAGGCGGTAAGTATCAAGCGCAAGCCTGATGTCACGGTTTGGGCTGTTCGCTTCGAGAAGCTGCGCGTAAAGCCATAGCGCTTCGTCATCCATAAAATGAAATTCATTCATTTCGTCCAGAAGGGAAAGCGCTGTTGTTATGCGCCCTGCGTCGAATTCATTATGAGCCCTGCGTAAATATTCCTGCGCCGAAAAGGCCGGCGCGCGAACAGGGAGCGCATCATCCGCGTCAGGTTCGACAGCTGCATATTCGTCCCCCCCTGGTTCGAGACCGGCTGTTTCGGTGTTAAATGAAAAATCTTCCTGAAGCGCAGTCTGCGGAATTTGATTGTTATAAGTTTGGTCCGGTATGAATGGCTCAAGACTATCGTAAACAGGAGCCGCCGCGGTTTCAGGCGGCGGAGCATTGCCGGAAGAATAAGGAACAGACGGCATCACATAGGAACCATCTGTTAAGGGCCAGCGCGGCTCGGCGACAATCCGGCTTTGATCAAGCGGCGGACTAAAATATCCGGGCTGAGTCGAAGCCATCGCGGCCTCGCCAATAATCACCTGAACATAATCGTACTGAACCTGATCGCGGATAAAATCCTGTTTGTTAAACCTTAGAATATATGTCCCGGGAATTTCCGCGCGAAAAACAAATGTCTGACCTTCCGGATCAAGTCTCCGCGAATCATAATTTACTCCGCGCCGCGATCCCATTTCTCCCAGGAAAACCCAGCCGGTTCCCCTGAAAGGAATTTCAATTATCTGACCGACAAGAGCTCTGACAATTCTGGAAAATTCAATTCTTTCTTCTGCGATATTCGGATGAACAACCGGCGGATCAGGAACATTTAGAACTCGTGCGGGGGGCTCTCGAACCGGAGATTCGTTGACCGGAGGCTCGGTGACGACCGGTTCTTCACGGGGAACTTCGCGTTCGGGCATCCGCAAAAAAGCGGGCGGATCGGGAGGAGTTTCACGAACAGGGGGAACTGGATCAGGTTCCGGAACAGCCGGAATTTCAGCGGAAGTTTCATCATCAACAGGCATCTCCTCCAGCGCTTCCTCGTCTGAAACTTGAACGGCTGTTTCCTCCGGATCAGGTTCCGGCTCGGGAAATTGTTCAGGTTCCGGCTCGGGAGTCTGCGGGGGAATTCGCATCGGCGGAGGCTCGGGCAGAATCGGGAATAAATACGCGTACTCGGGAAGCTCGGGAGGAAGGTTAAGCTGAGGAATATCCGGAACTGCTTCCACGGGAACAGGCTCTGCGGGAACAGTTTCTTCCGGCAGGAGAGCAATCCCGGCAGGTTTTTCTTCATCAGGCGGAATTACAAAAGCATTGTCAAAAAGTGTAAATTCATCCTCGGAAAGAAATATATCATCTATGGCAGGTAATTCGGCCGGAGTCTCTACAGGATCATCGGGAGGAGGAGGCGTGGCGCAGGATAGTGCCGTGCAAAGAACAATTCCCGGTAAAAAAAGCAGAATGGAATTAATGTTTTTATTTTTCATGGCACATTTTCCAGTATTTTATCTATCGCCGCGCTCATTTCTTCCAGCCATAATTCCGAACCCGATTGCGCCGGATTTGCCCAGAAAGGTTCAGCATCATCTACGGTCCAGCCTGGCTTGGGCTCATACTCAAATAAATAACCCGGAAGAAAATCCGGTTCAGCGGGAATAAACAGCTCGTCGCTGGAAATCGCCAAAAATGGAATTTCCGTTTCGACAATTTGGGCTTTGGGCCGCAGGGCCAGTGAAACAATAAAAACGACAATCAGCGCGAAAATCGTGGCTCCGGCGCATATCAGCGCGGGCTTCCTTTTTTCTTCAGGGATTATTCGCAAAATCCTGTCGCCAAGGGAACCGAAAAAATCGCCTATTATTTCAGGCAGTTCTTTGATTCGGTCCAGGAAGTCTTCGGGAAAGCCCATGACCTATTGTAACAGATATTATGGTATACTTTCTACATGAAACGCTGTCTTCTTCTTCTGCCGGCAGTCTTATTGCTGCTTTTTTTATCCTGTCCCGGCACCGTACCCGCTGCCAGGATTGAAACGGAAACCGATGACCTCACCCTGATTGAATGTTTAAACAAGGCCGCGGGAGACATTTCATCTGTTCTTCATTCCGGTTCCATTATCGCGGTCATCGGTATTTCCTCGGACGAAGCCGGCGAAGGCGATTTTGCGGAAGAACAGCTTATTTTCTTTTTTGTAACAGCCGGGAAATACAGAATTGTAGAACGCAGGGAGTTAGACAAAATCCGCGATGAGCAGATTTTTCATCTGTCAGGCGAAGTCGACGACAGAACAGCGGTTTCCATAGGACGCATGGCGGGAGCAGGAACCATTATTGTTGGTACAATACTGCCGTACGGCGGCGGAAAATATTTATCATTAAGAGCCCTTGATGTTGAAAGTTCGGAAATTCTCGCCGTCAGTTCGCGTTTTTATTCCGGAGGCATATTTTGAAAAACAATCCGCATATATTTTTATTAATCCTGATGCTTGCCGGTGTTGCCATACAGGGAGCCTGTATGGGATCGGCGCAGGCCGGATCATCGGCGGAAAGAGGAATGTATCTGGCGGAACGCGGAATAATTATTCCGGCTGAAGAAATCCATACAGATTCGTATATTGGTTCAATCGATTACAATTATCCAAAGCCTCAATCAGAAATGGGAATAACTCTTTACAACAGTACAAGCCAAATGAACTCCGGCGGACAGGAAGGTATTCTGCAAATTGGTATCCAGGGACGTTCCCAAAGTTTCGAAAGTCTCCCGCCGATGAACCTGGCGTTTGTTGTTGACACTGCTTCTTCCATGGGCGAAGAAGAAAAAATCGAATGGGTAAAGGAAGCTGCCACGATTTTTATGAGAAAGATTCGCGACATAGATTATCTTTCTCTTGTCAGTTTTAACGATACATCACAGGTTCTTTTTGAATCCACGAGAATGGATACCGCGGAAAAAAGGCAGCGTTTTTTAAATGCCGTGATGAGCCTTTCGCCGCGCGGCGGAACAAATCTTGAGGCGGGCTTAAAAACCGGATACGAACAGCTCCTGCTCAATTACCGCGAAGGTTCTGTTAACCGCCTTTTATTTTTTTCAGACGGAACCGAATTCTCGCAGCGTCTGGCTGGGGCAAGCGCGCAGTCGGGAGACATCCGCGTTTCTCTTTTATGGAACAACAGGAACGATCTTGACCTCCATGTTGTAAATCCTCTTGGAGAAGAAATTTTCTATGCCAGTAAAAGGGATTCTCTTGGAGGCTTCCTCGATGTGGACATGAATGTTGGCGGTGAAACAACAAAGCCCGTAGAAAATATTTTTTGGCCGTCCGGCAGAGCGATACCGGGAAACTACAGGGTGTTTGTACAAAATTATCGTTTTAATGAAAGGGATCATTCTCCGACAACGTTTCAGGTTGAGATAAAAAACGGTAATTCTTACAGCAGTTTTGAAGGAACCATCTCGGGATCGGGGAGATCGAGCGATACGGAAGTAGCTGTTTTTGAATACAAAGGAGCGTCCGCTCTGCGGCAGGAAAAAGCGCTCGTGTACCAGCTTGCCGAAACTTACCGCGAAATGGGAATAACAATTTCTACATTGGGTGTCGGTGTAGGGTTTGATTTGGATTTGATGAGGACTCTTGCAGAAGAAGGCGGCGGCAGTTCGCGGTTCTTAAGCAGCCGCGAGGAGATGATTAAAACCTTTGACACTGAATTTGAACGCATGGCGGTTCTCGCGGCGCGCGATTTGGAAATGGAACTTGTCTTTATGCCAGGGACAGAGATTCTGGAAACATGGGGTTACCAGAACAGGATCACCGGAAACAGAATTCAGTATAAACTTGCCGGCCTCCATTTGGGTGACTATGAAACAATACTGGTACGCTACAGGCTTCCGCCGCTGTCAATACAGGGTACGCAGACTCTGGCCAATTTCACCGTCAGGGCGAAGGATGTAAACGGCAGATCGCTCCCTGTTGAAGAAAGGAGAATCAGCGTAAATCTTACGAATAACAGCGTTGACGGAATATCCACAGGAAAAATTCTGTATTCAGGTTCAATGATGCGCTTTGCCGAAACACTGAGGCAGATCGGAAACCTTTATTACGAAGGCCGGAACAATGAAAACAGTATTTCAAGATTAACCGAATGCCTGGAAAAAACGCTGAACATTCAGGAAGAACTGCAAAACGCAAAACTCAGACTTGACGACAGGGAAGCGTTTAACAGTGAAATTGCGATACTGGAACGTTATGCGGCATTATTCAGGCAAGGGCTCCCGGAAGAAACGGTCTCACCTTCGCCTATGGCGCAGTTTTCGGCGCCCGCGCCAGCCCCGCACCCCGCTCCCGCCGATATGAACGCTCTTCAGTTAAGGGTTTCCTCATTGTTCAATGAAATCGCCCTTTCCTTCCCGGAAAACTCGGTTTCCACCGCGGCCGTAGCCTCTTTCGCACTCCGTGACGGAAGCGATCCGCCGCTGGTAACTTACCTCAACCAGAGCGGAGTTACATCGCTTGCCGGAAACCCGAGGCTGCGTCTTGTAGAAAGGGAAAGAATCGATCTTGTTCGTGGTGAACAGAGCTTAATGGCCGCGGATCTGCTTGATACGGATTCCGCGATTCTTCTCGGGAGGCTCCTCGGCGCGCATTACATTGTTACCGGCCAGATTATTCCGATGGCTTCGCAGGTTATTGTTTTTGGCAGGGTTATTCATGTGGAAACCGGTGAAATCCTGAGCGCAGCACAAATATTCCTGGACAGGGAAATTCTGGGAGAACTGATTTAGCCGGCGCGGGAAAGGCCGTTCTCCGCTTCATTTTTTTCTACTCTTCTGCTACACTTTCGGCATGCAGATTGAAATAAATGTCCGGGGCAACGGCGCTTGTCCGCTTTGCGCTTCCCATAAAAACTGCCGCGTACAGGATTCACTGAGCACCGCGATCGAAGTGTTCTACGAAGACGAAGACCCCCTCGAAATGGTCGTGTATTCCTGCCCCAAATTCCGGGAGAAAAAAGAGAATGAATGAAAGGCTCTCGTCCCTTCTCGCCCGCCATGCAGAAATCTCTCTATTAATAGAAGATCCCGATCTCGCCAAAGATCAAAACCGCTACCGCGAACTGATGAAAGAATATTCAAGGTTAAGTGAAATTGCGGAAGCTGATAATGCTATAAAAGTTCTTACAAAACAGGCGGGAGAAGCGCGCGCGCTTATTCAGGAAGAAAAAGATCCGGAAATGAAGGAGCTTGCAAAAGCGGAATTGAAAGAACTGGAAGGCCGTATTTCAGATAACGAAGACCGGCTCAAATTTCTCCTAATACCCCGCGATCCTCTGGATGAAAAAAACATCATCATGGAAATTCGCGCGGGTACCGGCGGAGAAGAAGCGGCTCTTTTCGCGTCTGATCTTTTCCGTATGTATTCCCGTTTCGCGGAAACCAAAAGCTGGAAATTCGAAATAATGAATTCGAACGAAACCGAACTCGGCGGCATTAAGGAAATTGTTTTTTCGATTAACGGCAAAAACGTATACGAAAATATGCGCTATGAATCCGGCGTTCACCGGGTACAGCGGGTTCCCGCGACCGAGTCGTCGGGACGTATCCACACATCCGCCGTTACCGTCGCAGTTCTTCCCGAAGCGGATGAAACCGAAGTAGATATTAAGCAGGACGATCTTCGTATCGACGTAATGCGCGCAGGCGGCCCCGGAGGCCAATGCGTTAACACGACAGATTCCGCCGTCAGGATTACCCATTTGCCGACCGGCCTTGTCGTTCACTGTCAGGATGAAAAAAGCCAGATAAAAAACAAAGCCAAAGCAATGCGTATTCTAAGGGCAAGAATCTACGACCTGGAAGAAGCGCGAGCCGCTTCCGAACGCGCCGAAGCCAGAAAAAATCAGGTAGGTTCAGGCGATCGCTCCGAGCGCATCCGAACTTACAACTTCCCCGATAACCGCGTAACCGATCACCGCATTGGGCTTACCCTTTACAAACTGGACCGTATTATGGAAGGCGAGGCTGAAGAAATTTTCGACGCGCTAAAGCTTTCCGCCCGCGAAGAACTGCTGCGGGCAACCGCTTCCTGATTCCTAAAATAAATTGACTATACGCGAACTGTTAGCTGAAGGCAGAGCCATTCTTTCACAAAGTAAAACCCCCGAAAGTAATCCCGCGCTCGATTCGGCTCTTCTTCTCCGCGAGATCCTAAATTGTTCAAAAGAGACGTTGATTGTAAACGGGGAAAAAAAGGTGACAGTCACCGAAATGGAACAATACCGGACTTTGCTCCAAAGGCGTATTAGCGGAGAATGTACAGCCTACATCCTGGGCCGCAAGGAATTCCGCGGCCTGGAGTTCAGCGTTAACCCGATGGTCCTTGTCCCACGGCCGGACACGGAAACCCTCCTCGAGGCGGCCCTGGAACACATTGATCCGCTAAGCGCGCAGAAGCAAAGCCTTTCTGTTCTGGATCTCTGTACCGGCTCAGGTGCGCTCGCGATCGCGCTGAAAAACGAACGCCCCTTTCTCTCTGTTTCCGCTTCGGACATTTCCACAGAGGCGCTGGAAGTTGCAGCGCATAACGCCGCACGGCTTTTGCCTGAGGACGGTTGTGCCCATAGCGTCCGATTCATACAAAGCGATCTTTTTGAAAATATTCCGAGCAGATTCAACATCATCGTTTCCAATCCCCCGTATGTTCCCTCAGGCGAGTTATTGAGCCTCGCGCCTGAAGTGCGGCGGGAACCCTCTCTTGCGCTTGACGGCGGCGCGGACGGCCTCAGCATCATCAGGGAAATAATTACCCGGGCGCGGGAGCATTTGCTTCCCAAGGGAGTGCTGCTTTTGGAAGCCGGCC
>Ga0082212_10013734_pt1 | contig 10109 bp, 5 predicted proteins | sample TergutNt197P3_FD_71548 | JGI IMG/M metagenome (GOLD analysis project Ga0082212, IMG submission 71548) | Neocapritermes taracua P3 segment gut microbial communities from Petit-Saut dam, French Guiana - Nt197 P3 | ecosystem: Host-associated > Arthropoda: Insects > Digestive system > Gut ...
CATACTCATCGGCGACTTGGCCGTGGAAAGGTTCGGGATCAGTTCGGGATAAAAATATTCGCAAAACTTCACCCAAGCCGGACAACACGACGTGAACATCGGAAGCGGAGCGTTGATCGTCTTACTGATCCTGCCGATCAGTTCGGTGGCTTCCTCCATGATCGTCATGTCGGCAGTGAAATTTGTGTCGAAAATAGTGTTGACGCCCAAAGCCCGCAGTGCGGCGATTTGTAACCCTTCGACGTTTGTTCCGACGGGCATTCCAAACTCTTCGCCGAGCGCAACTCGTGTTGACGGCGCGGTTTGCACAACGACGTGGATGTCCTTGTGGTCGAGCATCTCCATCATTTTCGCAATGCCGGAGTTTTCCGAAATCGCGCCGGTCGGACACCACAGCGTACATTGGCCGCAGTGGATGCACGGTACATCGTTCATCATCGGAAGCCGATAATTGCCAAGAACCGCTTCGACTTTTTCACAGACCTCGGAGCACTGGCCGCACAGGATGCACTTCGAATCATCGCGGCAGATCGAGGGATTCAGCGGATCAATCGGAACCCGACCGCGTACCTGAGCCGGAAAATGTCCACTTCCCTCGAACTGGGTGGGAACCCAACCTCCGCCGCCTATTGGCTTTCCGTCGCAACCAGCCACACCACCGACCAGCCCGATGCCCATACCAAGCCCGGCCATTTTGATAAACGATCGACGCGAAACATCGGCCTGATTCGCCAATTCGTGATTATTTTCAGGATTGTCCTTTTTCATGAGACTAACTTGCTCCAAACTCGCGAGATTAAAATTCCAAACGCTTCAGGAACGTGTACAAATATACAGCGCAAGAAATAATTCAATTTAAGTTCTACAAAAACTCTATTCGATAATTTATTACTTATTAAAATTTTACACACCACTACATTGTTAGTCAAGGGGTTATAATGACTGATTGACAAATTAATTTTAGCAAAACCAAGTAATTTAACTATTTTAACAACAAAACTACCCCAAAACGCTCAGACTTTTGTCATATTCGTCGTTGTATTGAAAAAATAGCCAAAGTTGACAAGGTATTATCACAAATGACAGAAAGGAAATGAACAATAAAATCAGGTGGCGAAAACATCACTTTCAGGGGTGAAATCACAGATCAGAAATTCGTACACCGCTTGAGCGTTTTGCAGGAAATCCGGCATGTAATGTTTGCGAATAAACGCAAGTAATTGCTGGCGTTGTTGTTTCGTCATTACTGCCTTGCCGTTGATTTTTGTCAGAATTTCTTCCGGTTCGCGCCCGATAGCCGGAATTGCCCATTTTCCGCTGAGTGCAAACGTTCTGATGGCGGTCAACTGTTTTCCGGTATCATGTTGTTCGATAATCATTTCGACAAATTTGAAAGTCCCCGATGATGGAAGCATATCTTTGTTGATTTTAGCACTGACAAATCCGTTTGCAGTGTTGTATTGCCAGCCTTTGCCGATTTCCCAGGCGGCAAGCATACGGTCATGTGCAAAAATAAAATATCGGCAATTCTGCAAAAGTTTTGTCGGTGGGTCGTGCGTCGGCAAACGCTCCATGTTATCGTACACAATCTGGTTTTCAACATCAGTATGAGCAATGACGGTTTCCTCATGCTCGGTGTCTGAATTGGCATAAGTATTTGCAGTTTTCGTGGTTGTGTCAATCGACACGGACTGAGTTTCTATGACACTCTTGTTTTCCGGCATGATGAGAATCACAGACTTGCATTTGGGACAATGACGCGACTGCCCCAATAGCTCGTCTTTTGCTTCGATTTTGCTACCACAATTCTTACAAATCACTCGAATCGCCATGATTGCCCCCTTGTATAAAATGCGAAAAACTGGGAAAATAAACAGATTATGCATCCATGTGTCACACTGCGGATATGCCTGGTTGCTCCAAAAACAAGCAAAACAATATTTTGGGTTGTGACGATAATTATAATGACGATAATTATTAAATTGTCTTTTACCAACCTGCGACATTATACCTGATTGGTGTGAAAATCTCAACAGGAAGAGGTTAGAGGTTAGTTGCAGGTGGTTTGTGGCGCGTGGCTGGTGGTAAGAAACTCACCACTCCCCACTCACCACTAGCTATCACCACTAGCCACTCACCACTAGCCACGAAATCAAGTGCGAGACGAATACTTTTCATCCACGATTTATTCCCCGGCCAATTTGGTCGAGATGCTACGTTACCGTTGCCATGCACAGCGGGACGACCTTGCGTTTTTGTACCTGGCCAACGGGGAATCGGACGAAATTCCGCTGACGTATTCCGAACTTGACCGGCGTGCGCGGGCTGTTGGCGCGTGGTTACAGGAACGCAAACTCACGGGCAAACGAGTGCTGTTGCTGTACCCGCCGGGGGTCGATTTTATTGCGGCGTTTTTCGGTTGCTTGTATGCCGGTTCGGTGGCCGTACCGGTGTATCCGCCACGTCGCAACCGTTCGATGCAACGCATCAGTGCCGTCGTCAAAAGTGCCGAGGCGAATGCGGCATTGACAACCGATGATATACTCGAGCGTGTCCGCACTCTGATCGACGAGGCTCCCGAACTGAGTGATCTCACCTGGCAGGCATCAACCGACATGTCGGTTGCAATCGAAGATGCTTGGCAACATCCCGATGTCTCGGAACACACACTGGCGTTTTTGCAATACACATCCGGTTCGACCGGCACACCCAAGGGAGTGATGCTGACGCACGGAAACATGTTGCACAACTCGCGGCTGATCAGCCTGACCTTCGAGCACACGCGGGCATCGAAAGGCGTGTTTTGGTTGCCGAGTTATCACGACATGGGCTTGATCGGCGGGATATTGCAGCCGGTTTACTGGGGACGTCCGAACATACTCATGGCACCGTTGGCCTTTCTGCAAAAGCCGATTCGCTGGCTGGCGGCGATTTCAAAATACCGCGCAACAACCAGCGGTGGGCCGAATTTCGCGTTTGATCTTTGCACGCGACAAATCACCGACGAGCAAATCGACCAGTTGGACTTGAGTTGTTGGAAAGTCGCTTTCAACGGCGCCGAGCCGGTGCAGGCCGAAACGCTTGACCAATTTGCACGACGTTTCGAGCGGTGCGGTTTCCGTTACGAAGCGTTTTATCCTTGTTTCGGACTGGCCGAAGGGACGCTTATGGTCACCGGCGGACAGCTCGGTCAAAAGCCGGTCATCATGCCGGTTGATGCCGACGCATTGGCAAACGGTGTCGCAAAAGAAGCATCGGACAACACGGAGAAAACTCGCTGGTTGGTCTCGAGCGGTCACAATCTCATCGACCAACGCACGGCCATTGTCGATCCCGAAACCGAGGTCGAATGTCCCGAAGGAACGGTCGGCGAAATTTGGGTACGAGGTCCGAGCATCGCCCAGGGCTATTGGGGGGCGCCTGACGCGACGGAATATACGTTTCGCGCGACGATTAAGGAGACCGGCGAAGGGCCGTTTATGCGCACGGGTGACCTGGGCTTTGTGCGGGACGGCGAGTTATTCGTAACCGGAAGAATCAAAGACCTCATCATCATACACGGTGCGAATGTTTATCCGCAGGACATCGAATCGACGGTGCAGCATGTGCATCCGGCATTGCGGGTCAACAGCGGCGGTGCGTTTATGGTCGATGACGGCCAATCGGAACGCTTGGTCATCATTCAGGAGATCGACCGCACATTTGTGCATGAATCGAAAGCAGTTGCTGATCTGTTTGCCGCGATTCGCAAAGCGGTTGCCGTCGAGCACGAAATTGCACCTGACGCCATCGTACTCATCAAGGCGGGCAGCATTCCGAAAACCTCGAGCGGCAAGGTGCAGCGGCATCGTTGTCGTGAGGATTACATCGCCGGCGAACTCAAGGTATTCGCCTCGTGGGTGGCACCCGGTTCGACGCTGGCAAAAAAGGCGTTTCTCGACAAGTCGGAAACGCTCGAATTGGGCGTACCCGGCGACCGGCAAATGGCCGAACGAATGCAGCAGAGACGACGTGAAGCCAAAGCCAAAGAGCAGGAAAAACTGGCCGCAGCACCGGAGGCCGACGTCACTGTGCAGCAAGTGCGCGTGTTTTCTCTGACCTTTGAGGAAACGCAGGACGCCGTGCTGGAGGAAGTACGGAAAGTCGGACGCGAACGCGCGCAAGGCGTTACGCTCGAAACCGACATCACCGAACTGGGACTCGATTCGCTCGAACGGATGGAGATACTCGCCTCGCTGGAAGACCGGTTTGGCGGGCAGTTCCCCGAGTCGGTGTTGCCGACGCTCTACACGGCACGCGAAGTCGTCGAAGCGGTGCAAAAGTATCTCGGCGGCGTGTTGAAACCTGCATCGGCAGTCTTGAAACTGCCCGAATCGGGCGAAGTGCCGGAGGAATGGTACAACATCAGGCAGTTCCCGGAATATAAGGCGTTGCGAGAACGGCTCGACTTGGCCGGTTCGCTCGGACTTAACCGCTTTTTCGACCCGCACGAATCGGTGACCAACGACCGGACGATCATTCGCGACAAGGAGTATATCAACTTTTCGAGCTATAACTACGTCAACCTGTCGGGCAATCCGGCGGTGACGAAAGCGGCGCAAGAAGCCTGTGCGAAATACGGTACGAGCGTTTCGGCGAGTCGGCTCGTATCGGGCGAAAAACCGATACACCGCGAGTTGGAACGCGAAATATCGCGGTTTTTGGGCACCGAAGACACAATCGTGCTGGTCGGCGGACATTCGACCAACGAGTCGATCATTGGTCACCTGCTCAATGAAGACGATTTGATTTTGATGGACGCGCTGTCGCACAACAGCATTGTGCAGGGCGCATTGCTCAGCGGGGCGCGGCGGCGTCCGTTCCCACACAACGATTTCGACGCGGCGGAATGGATTCTCAAAAAACACCGCGAGCAGTACCGTCGCGTGTTGATTGCCGTAGAAGGCGTGTATAGCATGGACGGCGATTACCCCGACTTAAACCGGCTGATCGAAATCAAGAAATTGCACAAGTGCATGCTCATGGTCGATGAAGCACACTCGATGGGCGTTTTGGGCAAAACCGGACGCGGCATCGGCGAGCATTTCGGAGTCAACCGCTCCGATGTCGATGTTTGGATGAGTACGCTCAGCAAGACCTTTGCCAGTTGCGGCGGTTACATTTCCGGCTCGAAGGAACTGGTCGAATACCTCAAGTTCACCGCGCCGGGATTCGTGTTCAGCGTCGGGATTTCGCCGGCCAACACGGCGGCGGCACTGGCAGCGTTACGCACACTGGAAAAGGAACCGCAACGGGTCACCCGCTTGCGTGCGAATTGCGAACTGTTCCTGAAACTGGCCAAAGAACGCAAGCTCAACACGGGCATGAGCAAAGATTCGGCGGTCATCCCGGTGATTATCGGCAACTCGGTGCAGAGTCTCATGCTGTCGAAGGCTTTGTTCGACCGGGGCATTAACGTGCAGCCTATTGTGCATCCCGCCGTTGAGGAAAAAGCTGCGCGTTTGCGTTTCTTTATCACCTCGGCACATACGGAAGAACAGATACGATACACGGTCGATGCGACAGTGGAAGAACTGGCAAAACTGGAAGTATGAGAAAAACACAAGCCGGAATGGAGCGCAGCGCAATGACGGGATTATCCGTTAGCCGCGTCACCCTGTGACGCGCATTGAGTAACATTTAAATTTGTGAGAAAGATCATGTACAACGATGTTTTCGAAGCTGCGGAGAAAGGTTCTGTTGACGATGTTCGGTTTTTTATTGAACAGGAAATCAACGTCAACGCGAAAGACGAAGATGGTTGGACGATTTTGCATCACGCATGTAATAATGACAATCTTGACGTTCGGATATTCCTGATAACTCAAGGTGCAGATGCCAGCATAAAAGACGATTCAGGCGAAACGTCACTACATTATGCGGCAGTAACCTGTGAAGTCGATACATTGAAAATCATGATTGAAAGAGGAGCCGACGTCAACGTAAAAGATGGCTATGGTTGGACGCCATTACACAAGGCGGTTGAGCACAATTCAATCGAGATTGTACAATTCCTTGTGGAACAGGGGGCGGATATCAATGCGACAAGCGAGTCAGGTTGCACACCATTATTCAGAGCCGATTCGCTAGAAATAATGAAATATCTGGTTTCACAAGGAGCAAGTATTAGTGTAAAAAACGTCGATGGTGATACACCATTACTTCGGGAGACGGAATGCAATTATGATGTCGATAAACTGAAATATTTGATCGAGAATGGTGCCGATGTCAATGTGAAAAATAACGCTGGTTTGTCGCCGCTTGATTATGCCATATTGAATGAAAACGATGCGGCTTTTCGATTGAAAACGGCTCAAGAAATGCAATCTCTCCTTCGCGATGCAGGCGGAAAGAGCATTGTCTTTTCCGCGTCACCCTGTGACGCGGCTAACGGGTAATTCCGACGTTGAACTGCGCTTCATTCCGCCCTACCTCACCCTAACTTTCCCCATGCCCGAAATTCTCCCGACAATCGAATCGCCGTGTGACTTGCAGTCGCTTTCCAAAGATCAGTTGGTGCAACTGGCGGGCGAGATTCGCGATGCGCTGTGTCGCGTGGCCGAGCAGCGGTCGGTGCATTTTGCGTCGAACCTTGGCGTGGTCGAGCTTTGCATTGCGTTGCACACGACCTTCGATTTCACGCGAGATCGGCTGATTTGGGACACGGGGCACCAATGTTACCCGCACAAACTGCTGACGGGGCGATATCGGCAACTCGACACGATTCGGACGCTCGGCGGATTGATGGGTTATCCGAACCCCGACGAAAGCGAGTACGATCTCTTTGTGACCGGTCACGCCGGTTGTAGTGTCGGAGCGGCACTGGGCTTGAGTTGCGGTGATGATTTGGCCGGTGAAGCGGAACAGCGACACAGCGTTGCGGTCATCGGCGACGGGGCACTCGCATCGGGCGTTGTGTTCGAATCGCTCTGTCATGCCGGTTGGCTCAGGCAAAATATCACTGTCATTCTCAACGACAATGAGATGTCGATTTGCCCGCGTGTCGGAGGATTGGGTACGTATCTGGATACGTTGCGGATGAACCGGCGTTACCTCAGCATCAAAAACGAAGTGCAGCGGTTGAGCCGGCGCGTGCCGGGCATCGGCAAGCCCTTCGAGCGAATGCTCGGTAACCTCAAAACGGCTATCAAAGCCGGTTTGCTCGGTGGCGCGCTGTTTGAAGAACTCGGTTTCCGCTACTTCGGACCCGTGGATGGTCACAATATTACGAAGCTGCAACGCTACCTCAAAATGGTGCGCGATTACAAGGAGCCGGTGCTCTTTCACGTTTTCACCGAAAAAGGACGCGGCTTTCAACCGGCGGTGCAAGACCCGACAACGTATCATGCTCCGTCGCCGGTGCAGGTTCCGGGCTTCAGGCATCATGTGTCAACAGCCCGAAGCCTGAAGTCCGAAGTCCAAGGACAAGAGACCGAAACCAACGTCCCGTTTTCGTTTACCGAAGTTGCCCGTAATGCAATTTTCAAGTTGATGGCCGACGACCCGCGCGTGTGCGTCATCACGGCGGCCATGTGTCAGGGCAACATGCTGGAAACGATACGCGATGAGTTTCCCGACCGGTTTTTCGATGTCGGAATATGCGAATCGCACGCGGTGGTGTTTGCCGCCGGGTTGGCCAAGTCGGGAATGCGTCCCATCGTTGACATTTACAGCACGTTTTTGCAACGGGGCTACGATCACATTTTTCAGGAAGTGTCACTGCAAAATTTGCCCGTGACAATGATGCTTGATCGTGCAGGCATCGTCGGCCCCGACGGACCGACGCACAACGGCGTGTTCGATATTGTATATTTGCGACCGTTCCCGAACTTGGTCATCATGGCCCCCGGTTGTGCGCTCGACATGGAAGCAATGCTCCGATTTGCCATTGCCCTTGACGGTCCGGCTGCGATTCGTTACCCGAAAACAGAGGCACCGACGATCGCACGTAACTACCGGCCACTCGAACTCGGCAAAGCGGAAATCATTCGCGGCGGTCACGGCGTGACCGCCCTACCTTCCGCGTCACTGGGTGACGCGGCTAACGGTAACCGCACGCTACCTTGCGATGGCATGATTGCTGTGTGCGGAGGTCAATTGGCCGATGCGATTGCGGCCTCGCAAATTCTGGCGGAACGCGGCATCAACGTTGGTGTGATTAACGCAAGATTCGTCAAGCCGCTCGACACGCAAACGATTCTCGATCCATTACGGCAAGGGCGTTTTCTCGTGACCGTTGAGGAAGGAATGTTGGCCGGAGGATTCGGCAGTGCAGTTCTCGAAGCGGCGGCTGCGGAACACCTCGACACGCGTCGCTTGCATCGGCTTGGCATCCCGGACATGTACGTCGAACACGGCGAACGCGACGAATTGTTGAAGAAACTCGGAATCAACGTGCAAGGGATTGTGGATGCTTGTCACGAGATGGCACAAAGATAATCACGGGTTTTCCATTGCACAAAAAATTAGGGGTAAACGATGCCGTTATCGAATCTCCGGGGCATGTTGATTGTCGTCATGATTTCGTTAGTGTGCGTGTCACGGACGACGATTCGCGAGCAAGTGTTGCTCAACGCAAGCCGCAGGATTCAACAGACCGCCTTTGTCCGACCGTCGGAGCAGGACTTGTTCGAAGGCGCCCTCGAAGGCATGACGGCGAAGCTCCGCAGCAAATACGGCGATCATTATTCCGCTTACGAAAACGCAATGCAACAGCAAAAGAATCGCGAAAACATCGACAACCAGCTTGTCGGACTGGGCGTGTTACTTGTGCCGATGGGCGAATCGGACGGTGTGCAGCTTTTTCCGTTGCCGGACTCGCCCGCGCTGAAAGCCGGTGTGCAATACGGCGACCTGCTGCTCAAAATCGAAGACGATGACGTGACGGGGCTGTCCCCGTCGGCGATTTCCAAAAAACTCGAAGGCCAGGCCGACACGAACGTTACCTTGCAGGTGCATCGTGTGGTTGCCGATCCGGAAACGGGAAGTGAAACCGACAATGATACGGAAGTGACGGTCACACGGGCACGGATGCATCTGCCCAGCGTACTCGGTGACCGCCTCAATCGCGACGGGAGCCGGTGCTATACGCTTGAAACCGCACCGGACATCGGCTATCTTTCCGTCAATAAAACGTTCAGCGATTCCACGCCGTCGGAAATCGCCACAGCTCTTGAGGAATTGAACAAATCGCAAGATATTCGAGGCGTCATACTCGACCTGCGGGGCAATCCCGGCGGTTATTTGACTGCGGCGGTCGGCGTGTGCAGCCTTTTTCTCAACGAAGGTGTTATCGTCACGACAAAACAGCGGAATTTTTCCGACACGATCACCGCCCGGGGCACCGCGATTTGGGACAAGCCGGTTGTCGTGCTTATGGATTCGATGAGTGCAAGTGCGGCGGAAATCGTTGCCGCCTGCTTGCAGGATCACGGCATCGCCGTCGTGGTCGGAACACGGTCCTACGGCAAGGGAACGGTGCAGGAGATGGTGAAGTTGCCGCTCAACATGGGAACAATTCGTTTGACAAAGTCCGAGTATTTCCGCCCGTCGGAAAAGAACATCAATCGCGGCAACAAAGACGATGACGACGAATGGGGTGTTATGCCGAATGACGGCTATACGCTGGAATTATCGGAACGTCAGGCCGTCGTGACATATCGGATTCGCAATTTGCGGTCGATCATACCCGGCGAGGAACTCACGCGCCAAATGGATCGTCTCATCGCGCAGGTCAATGCCGACGAGCCGGAACCGGATGACGACTCGCCAATGCTGCTCGACGACGGCGGCCCGACTTTTGAATTGCCGCCGAATGAAGCGGAATCGTCCGGCAACGCAAAGAAGCCCTTCGTACTGAAAGGAACCGCCCCCTACTTCGACCCGCAACTTGACCTTGCGGTGGATTATCTAGTACAAAGTCATTTAAATGACGTTCGTTTTCAAGCGGAAAAACAGGCAAACTGAGTTTGATGGGCAGTTTCAAAGCCTTGTGTCCTTTGTGTAAAATCTTTGTGAACTTTGTGTAACCCTTTGTGTTTAAAAATTCCTAACACAAAGTTCCTAGCGCG
>Ga0082212_10013735_pt1 | contig 10108 bp, 8 predicted proteins | sample TergutNt197P3_FD_71548 | JGI IMG/M metagenome (GOLD analysis project Ga0082212, IMG submission 71548) | Neocapritermes taracua P3 segment gut microbial communities from Petit-Saut dam, French Guiana - Nt197 P3 | ecosystem: Host-associated > Arthropoda: Insects > Digestive system > Gut ...
GCCCTCGAAAAGGTGCTTGAACTGCGAAAGTACGGCGAGCAGGAAGCGAAAATCGAACTGGGCCGCGCCATCGGCATCCTGACCGAAATTGAAAATAACATTAAGCGGAATGCCGCCATGCGGGTACAGGCAGCGGCGGAACGATTCTCGGGAATAAACGTCAGCGAAGACGGCAACGCCGCCGACGGCACTGACGGCGTCCTTTCCATGCACGCCTGGGAAAATTACATCCTCCGCCTGGAACAGGAGGGGGATGTATTGGCAGAACAGGCCGCCGAAGCGGAACAAGTTGTCGAGGAAAAGCGGAACCTGTACCTTGAGGCGAACCGCGAGCTAAAAGTGATGGAAAAACTCAAAGAAAAGCGCCACAAAGAATACCGCGAGGAAGCCCTTGCCGCCGAAACCCGCGAGCGCGACGATACCTGGCGGGGGAAGGAAGTGGTTAGTGGGTAGTGGGTAGTGAATAGTGATCAGATGGGTTGACATTTCCTTAAAATGTGTTAAAATCGTTATTGTAATGTCGTTTTTTATGTAAATTTCGCGATTATAATATCGTTATTTACATAAAATTCGCGATTATAATGACGAAATTTACATTAAGGGTGTCGCATGAGTGAAAAAGAGCGGATTCTTTGTTATAAAGTACTCAGGTACCTTAAAAATCCACAGAAGGCGGCTCTTGTTTTCGGTGCGCGGAGAGTCGGGAAGACCTTTCTCCTTAATCAAATTCTACAACAATATGGGAACAAAATTCTTCTTCTTAACGGCGAGGATTACGATTCGCAGGCCCTGTTGGAAGAAAGAACCGCCGCAAATTACCGCCGCCTTTTGGCGGGAAAAGACATCCTTGCCATTGATGAAGCCCAGAGCGTACCGGACATTGGCCGCAAAATCAAATTGATCCTGGACGAGGTTCCGGGCATCCGCGTTATCGCCAGCGGCTCTTCATCGTTTGACCTTCAAAATAAAGCAGGCGAGCCCCTTGTAGGAAGAAGCGCGGCTTTTTATCTGACGCCGTTTTCGCACAAAGAGCTTGCCGTTCAGGAAGATGCTTTAACGGTGCGGCAAAATCTTGAAAGCCGCCTTATCTACGGTTCATACCCCGAAGTCGCGCTAATGGATGATCCCCGGCACAAGGAAGAATACTTGCGGGGCATTGTGGATGCATATCTCCTAAAAGACATTCTTGCTATTGACGGGCTTCGCAGTTCTTCCAAAATGCGGGACCTCTGCCGTCTTGTCGCTTTTCAGATGGGCAGCGAAGTTTCCTGCGAAGAATTGGGACGGCAGCTCGGTATGAACAAGGCGACGGTGGAGAAATACCTTGATCTGCTTTCCAAAGTTTTCGTGATATATCGGCTGGGGGCATATGCGAAAAATCTTCGCAAGGAAGTGACCAAGGCGGGGAAATGGTATTTTTACGATAACGGAATCCGCAATGCCGTAATCGGCAATTTTTCGCCCCTTGCCCTGCGTCAGGATACGGGCGCATTGTGGGAATCCTGGCTTATCGGCGAACGTTTGAAGGATATGCACAATACATGTACGCCGCGCAATAATTACTTCTGGCGCACATACGACGGGCAGGAGATCGATCTTGTTGAAGAATCCGGCAGTGAGCTTTCCGCGTTTGAATTCAAATGGGGCGGGAAATTACCAAAAATCCCCGCCGCATTCGCCGGCGCCTATCCTCACGCTTCCTATACAGTAATAAATCGTGACAATTATCTTTCGTTTGTATAGCCTCTGCTAATACTTAAACTCGCTGTCCCCGATAAATTCGCGCAGGATGCTGCTGCCGGGAACGTATTGGGGCGGTATCGGGGCGAAGTTTTCCAGGAACGATAACAGGCGCGATGCTTCGGAGTATTCGCGCTGTCCGGGTTTTACCGCGCGCAGAATCGGGTCGGCATAATATTTCAGCACGGAAATTTCGTAGTCCAGGGCAGAGTTGAATACCGCGTCCGCCGTGTTTTGGTAGGGAAAGATGTGCTTTTTCTCGCCGGCCTGCACGTTCGGCCACATCTTAATCGTGCCGGCGGCGTCTTTGCCCCGAAACTGGTAGTCGCGGACCATGCGCCGCAGCATACGGTCGTCGCTGGTGGGGATGCGGTTGTGATCGTCCAGGTTAAGCTGGGTCAGGGCGGAAACGTACACTTTAAACTTGGTGTCGCGGTCGACGCTTGGGGTGAGCTTGTCGTTGAGGGCGTGAATCCCCTCGACGATCAGCACCATGCGTCGGTCCAGATGGATCTTCCTGCCGCCCTCGGCGCTGCGGCTGCCGGTTTTAAAATCGTAGACCGGCAGGGTTATCTCCTCGCCTCGGTACAATGCCCTGAGCTGCTCGTTCAGGTACGGGATGTCCATCGCCTCAAGGCATTCGTAGTCGGGGTCGCCTTTTTCGTCTTTGGGGGTTCTGTCCGTTCCGACAAAGTAGTCGTCCAGGCTGATGGCAAGGGGCTTAATTCCCCGCACCATAAGTTCGACAGCGAGCCGTTTTGCGCTGGTGGTTTTGCCGGAACTGGAAGGGCCGGCAAGCAGCACCGTTTTTACCCGGTCTTTCTGCTTGCATATCTGCTCGGCGATTTTGGCGATTTTGTAAGTATGGTGGGCCTCGGCGATGCGGATGTAATCGAGGATCGTCCGGCTTGTAACCAGGGAATTAAGGTCGCCGGCAACCCGCAGTCCGACTATGCGCCCCCACTTCTTGTACTCGCTGTAAATGCTGAACAGATGCGGCTCGTCGTTAAACGGGTCCAGGGCCGTTCCCCTGCCGGTGCCGGGGAAGCGCAGGAGAAAGCCCTCCTGGTAGGGCAAAAGTTCAAACGCCGGGAGCAGGCCGGTGCGGGGAACCAACGGTTCGACATACAGATCGATGCAGCCGTCGCATTCGTTTACCTTTATCCGCGAGGTGCTGCGCTGTTCCAGAAGCAGTACCGTGTCGGCCTGCCGGTATTCCGAAAACACCTTTACCGCCTCTTCGTAGCCGAGGTTTTTGAACGTGATGGGAAGGTTGCGGCGTACCAGTTCTTCCATTTCCCCCTGCAGTGCGGCGATATCCTTTTCCGCCAGCGGCTGATCCGATTTGAAGGTGTAGTAGTAGCTTCTGCCCAGCGAATGGCCGACAAAGAGACGCCGCTCGGGGAATAGCCTGCGCGCGGCAACGGCAAGGAGGAATGCCAGCGAGCGGCGGTAGATCTTCACGCCCTCCGGGGAGTCGGACAGCACCGGTTCCAGCGCGGAATTGACCGTCAGCCTGGTTTTCAGCGGCCGTATTTCGTTATTTACCCGCAGCGCGAACATCCCGTCATCCAAAACGCCCAGTCCGGAAAGCACTTCATCCGCAACAGCCCCATACGGACAGACCGTTTTTTGCGTCTTCCCATCACTCGTAAACGAAACCTGCAATTCATCCATATTAACCCCCCTTATTCCCTGTTAATTGTTAACTGTTCACTGTATGATTTTATCAATAATAATATTAACTTCCTCGATTAATATCCCCGTGTACCGCTCGATGTTGTCGATGATGTACTGCTGCAATTCGTGGATGTTCCCCCCCAACTGGATGCCGTAGGGCACGTCGATGGTGATCACGAGGTTATAGCCCATGTCCCTGTCCCGCACGACGATTTTTTTGATCCGGATATTCGGGTTGTACTCGTCTACGCAGTGAATCACCATCTGGCTCAGGGCGGCCTCGGATATGATCACCTTTCCCCGCCGGGAATATTCCGGCCGCACGACCGATTTTTCGTGGACCTTGGATGTCGGGCCTATCGCCCCCGGCGCGTTTTGCCGTCTGAATATGCGAATCGCGTCGTAAAAAATGTTGGGATAGCTTCGTTTTACCTCTATCGACGGCACCGGGATAACGTGCTTGCCCTCGATGCGGCGTGTCCGTATCGCCTTGTCGATTTCTTCCTGGCTGGCAATGTCCTCGATTTTGATGAGTTTTGAGGGCGGGGGCATCTGCAGGCGGGCGGCGATTTTATTGACCATTTTTTCCGACGTTCCCAGGACCAGTATTTTTTTGATTTTTTCGCTCTGGAGCTTGCGGGCAATTTCGTCGCGGTGGGATTTTTCGTCAAACAGGGCTACTTTTACCGCAGCAAGGAATGTTTTTTCCTTTTTTGCCGAGTGTCCGGCAAGAATCCTGTTTTCCTTGATCAACAGGCCGTCGTCTATGATGTATTCGATTCCGTATTTCTGCGCTATCAGCTTGGCCCGGAAACTCTTGCCCGTGCCGCTGTTCCCGATGAGCGCAAAGACTTTTATCCTTTTGAGCGTAAACAGAAAATCGAAAAACATCGTTATCCATTATATTGCAGAAGTGGCAAATAGTACAGGCTTAATCTCCACGCCGCGCTCAGAGGTTTGAAAAGTTATACCTGTTGCGCCCTTCATGCTTGGATTTATACAGCATCTCGTCCGCGCGGTTGATATATTCTTCTACGCTCTGCGTGTAGCTCGCGGCGCCGGTTGTAACCCCGATGGAGATGGTGACATGATCGGCTATCGTGCTGCTTTCGTGGGGAATTTTACAGTTCCGTATGGCTTCCAGCAGCCTGTTCGCGACATTTACCGCGCCGATCTCCTTCGTGTTCGGCAGGACGACGACAAATTCTTCGCCTCCGTACCTGGCGACAAAATCATCGGCCCTCGTCGCGCCCTGTTTAAGGGTTTTTGCGATAATTTTAAGGCATTCGTCGCCCCTGCTGTGACCGTATGTGTCATTGTAGTATTTAAAATAATCAATGTCGATCATTAAAAGGCTGAGCGAACCGCTGGAACGGGATACGGATTTTATCAGGCGGCTCAGGTTTTCGTCAAAGTACCGCCTGTTGAAAATGCCCGTAAGCCCGTCAATATGAATTTTGTCGAGCATTTCGGTAATCGGCGTTGATACATAATGCACAATGCGGAAAATGACCAGAACGCTGATCGCCAGCAGCATTACCGTTATGATTATTCCCGATGTGATAAATGACCTTACCGCGTTTGTCCTGTCGCTTAAGTGGTGCGCGGCAAACAGCATTCCGATTACTTCGCCGTCGGCATTTTGCACCGGCGCATACAGCGTTAGCATGTCGACGTTCGAAATCCTTGCCTCGCTGCTGTAGACCCTTCCTTCCAGCACCGCCTGGCTGATAACCTCCGGTGCTTTTATGCCTGTCGCCCTGGTACCGTCTTCGTTAAGCAGGGTTGTCGCGATGCGGGTATCCTCCCGGTATACCGAAACTTCGCATTGGTCCGTCATCTTTTGTTTGTCCACAAACCCTTCGGTATCCAGGCGGAATCCGACGATTACCAGACCCAAAAGGTCATCTTTTTCGCTGTGAATTGGTACGCCGGAACATACGACCATGTCCATGTTTACGCCGTAATCAATTGATGTGGAGGGAATACCGGCAAGCGCGGATTCGATCGAGTACATGACGGTGATGTCGTCGCCGTAAACTTCCGGAGCGTTTACCCTAATCAGCACAATGCCGGACATGTCGGCAACGGCGCATAATTCCACGCCGCTTTCTTCGCATATCTGCGTGGCGCGGCTCATCAGCGCCTCGCGGTTTCTGTCCTTAATTCCCTGCGCGATAGCGGGATCGTTTGTGAAATTCAGCGAGGCGATGCGCGCCTTCAGCTCCATTTTTTCAATGTCGTCATTTATCGCAATTATCGATCGTTCCATTTCGTTGTATATTGATTCATTGACGAACCCGGAGAACAAAATCGTATTTGAGACAAGAATCGCCGAAGCCACGATGACGGCGACAATAATCATCGGTATCAATATCCTGGTTCTTATCGACACAAAATAACCCCTATTATTAAATAATACTACAAAAGGGTTTCTTTTACAAATTTTCCGCTGTTTCTTTGTCGCTTTCAGATTGGGAATGTGGAACTTGCGGAGTGTCGATAGTAATGCGGATAGTTTCAATTGAAATGGCTTTTCCGGCAGCGCCAATATCGACGATAACGCCCTGGAGCTCCGGTTTGTCCCATGCGTCCTTTGTCCAGTCGGGAACGCCGGTCAAATATTCGGCTATCCGGGAGGCGGTTTCGCAGCCGCCGACCGATTCGCTTGAGCCGGTCCTGCCCGCGTCGCTCAAAACGGCAGTTCCGCCGGGTAAAATGCCTTCGTCGGCGGTCTGCACGCGGGTGTGGGAGCCAATTACCGCCGAACAGCAGCCGTCGGCGGCAAAAAACAGGGTTTTTTTCTCGGCGCTTGCCTGCGCGTGGAAATCCACGACAATGTTCGGCGTTTCCTGGCGGAGCCGCTCCAGCAGCACGGGCAGGTGGACGAAAGGGCTGTTGCTGTGGAGCCTGCCGAAGCCGTTTTGCCCCAATAGCGCCGCCACGGCAATTTTTTCGCCGCCCAGGGAGGGAATTTTATAGACCCGCGAGCCGAATCCGGGGGCTTCGGGGTTAAGGTTGTCGGGCCGCAGAACGTAGGGGATTTTTTCCAGGTTTTCGGTCAGGTCTTTTTTGTAGAAGCAGCACTCGCCCAATGTAAGGACGTTGGCCCCAAGTTTGTGGAGATACGCCCCGTGGTTCCTGCCCAGGCCGTTGCCCCCCGTCGCCCCGTCCGCGCAGGCGATGAGGAAGTCCCAGGAATAGCGGCGCTTCAGTTCGGGCATTGCTTTTTTGAAGGCGTACACCCCCGCCTTGCCGACGATCTCCGCGACGTATAGGATTTTCATGCCGTTCTAGTACGCTGTTCCGGGGTGGGACATTGGCCCGCTTTGGGCGGGCATGGTCAAAAGGACGCGCTCAAACTCCGCTGCGGCGCGGTAATCGCCCAGTTCGCGGCAGGTATCGCGCAGGTTGAACAGCGCGTCGTAGTAGTGGGGCATCAGGCTGACCGCTTCTTCAAAGCAGCTTCGGGCTTCTTCAAGACGCCCCAGGGTAAAGTTCAGAACCCCCAGGTTGTTCCATATTTTGGGATCGTTGTCGTTGCCGGCAAGGGCGGAATGGTACGAATTCTCGCACAGCTCAAATTCCTCCATTTCGTAGAAAATAAGGCCCATGGAAAACCATGCTTCTGCGAGGCCTGAATCTATGCCCAGCGCCCGCTGGAAACTGTCTATCGCTTGTTCGTAATCGCCGGTGCGCTGCTGGGCGATGCCCAAATTCAGCCACAAGAGCGGGTTTTCCGGCTCCATTCCCAGCGCCTTGCGGAACAGGGGGATGGCGTCGTTGGGGCGATTCGCTTCGGTTAGGGCTATGCCGGAATTATTCAATAGGGCTGCCGTTTCCATATTTCCTCATTATTAATATATCCCATAAGCCGGTAAAATGCTATAATAATTGCAGGAAATTATTTATGCAGGATATAAGCGAATACAGCGGCAGTACCTCCGAATATGAACTGTTTCATTTTTTCTATGAACGGATCACCAACAGGGAGATACGGACGTTTTCGGAACTGAAAAATTCCGCCGCCGGGATTCTCGGCAACAGGCGGAACCACATGGTTCTTATGCGGGCCTTCGATCTGGTAAAACGCATTAACTGGGGCTTTTTTGCCGCCGTTTCGCCGCTGAGCCATGCGAAGCTATGGAAGGAACTGGTGATCCCCGACAAGGACTTTCCCGAGGCGGGCGATCTGAAACGTACCCTGCAAATTTCCGATCTCTACGTCGCCATGCTGGACATCCACGGCTACACCAAATTCTGCATGGATTCGCGCAAAAATCTTTCGATGATGCACGTCCTTGACCGGGCGATAGAATTCGAAATAAGCCGCATTTCCACAGCCTGCGGGGCGATCAGCCAGCGGGAGCGCGGGGACGAAATAGTCGTCGTCGCGGCAAGCGCCACCGACGCGATAACCGTAACATTGAGCATCATCGATTATTTCAGCAAGACCAACGTGGTAAGCGATCCGGCGATATTTACCGGGCGCACCGGCGACGCGGCGGCCCTGCCCAATTTCAAGCTCTCCGCCGGCATTACCGGGGGGAACACTACCAGCCCCCTCATTATAACCGAGAGGGGCAATTTGTCGGGCTTTCTCTTGAATTCGGGGGCGCGTCTGCAGATGAGGGCCAACGAGCTTTCCCCCAAGGAATCGCGGGTGATGATCGCCCGGCAGGTGCAGATGAATTTTCTCAAGGAAAACGCCCAGACCCAGTGCGCCCTGGTCAAAAACAACGCGGTGTATTTTGCGTCAATAGGCGGCGCGGGAGCACTCCTTGCCGAGTCCATAAAAGAGGCGGAAGTTATCGCTTTCCCCGAACTTGGCGCCGAGGCTATATATAAGCTCACGGTGGAAAATTTCCCGGTTACCGTTATCGTCGACAGCCGTGGAGAAGACCTTTATCTTACAGGAAAAGACAAGTACAAGAGACAGGCGAAAGCTGCTATGGATACAGTGTAGCGCGTATATAGACTAAATATTGAGGTGAAAAAATTGAGCTCTCAAACTTATTCTACCGGTACTCTGAAAAATTTTTGCGTGTCGGTTGCGTTAAAATATGGCATTGGCGAAAAAGAAGCGCACGTACTTGCCGACAGCCTGCTTTTCGCCGATAAGCGAAACGTGAGTTCACATGGAATCGTCCGGCTGCCGCTTTATATGGAGAAGGTCGATGCCGGGATTGTAAACCTGAAGGCCGAAATGCCTTTTACGAAAAACCTCGGCGCCGCGTGGCTGATGGACGCCCAAAACGGACTCGGGCAGCTTGCGGGCCATAAGGCAATGCAGAAGTCATGCGACCTGGCCGGGCAGTACGGTATAGGTATGGTTGCCGTGAGCAATTCCAACCATTTCGGCACTGGCGCGTGGTTTTCGATGCTCGCCGTGGAACGCGGACAAATCGGAATAGCAATGGCAAACGCCTCGCCAGCTATTGCGCCGTTCGGGACGGCAACACCCCTTTTGGGCACAAACCCGCTTAGCATAGCGGTCCCGGCGAAGGATAGGACGCCTATAGTGCTCGATATGGCCATGTCAACCGTCGCGCGCGGTAAAATAAGGCTGTCGGCGATGAAAAAAGAAAAAATACCTCTTGATTGGGGGTTGGATGCGCAAGGCAATCAAACCGACGACCCCAACGAGGCTCTTAAAGGCAGCCTTGTGCCGATAGGCGGCGTCAAAGGATCGGCCCTATCGCTTATTGTTGACCTAATCTGCGGAGTTTTAACCGATACATCCCTCACCGGGGAGGTCAAAAACATAACGGATATGAGCGGACCATCGCGCACCGGACACGCGTTTATGGCGGTAAACATCGAGAATTTTATGACGCTGGACAAATTCACCGGGCAAGTGGACGCGGTGATAAACCACATCAAGAGCCTTACGCCCAAGGGCGGAAGCGGCAATATATACATGGCCGGAGAAATTGAGTACAACATCATGCGGGAGCGCGAACAAAACGGAATACTGCTTGATGACGCCGTTGTCGAATCCCTGAACAAACTTGCGGACAAAACTGGAGTTCCGAAGCTTTAAAATTTCGTAGGGGACGCCGAACGCGGCGTCCCCTACAATTGCGGCAAGACAGAGCCTGCGCGTCATTGCTTTCAATGTGGAAGAAGCAGAACCTTGAACGCGCCTCCGCTTGCCGCGATCTCAAATCCTTTCTGCCACTCAGTCAGAGGAAGCCTTGTCTCCACATAGGAACTGATATTAACTTTTTTTTCAGCGACCAAACGGAGGCATAACTCCCAAGTGCTCCGATGGCACCCGAAATTGCTGCTTACCGTTATCTCATTGTCCACGATTTTTTTCATATCCACCGACGGTTTTTTAGAATACAGCCCCATTTGGGCAAAAATGCCCTGTTTGCGTAAAATGTCGATGCACAAATTCATGGACGCCTCGGCGCCGGCCACCTCAAATGCAATATCCGCTCCGTAGGGGTTTCGCCTGAACACTTTCTCCCTAAGGTCCTTTTCGTCGCAGGAAATCTCATCCGCGCCAAGCTCCTTGGCCAGCTTCAGCCTGTGTTCATCTTTGGGAAGGCCAAAGGCGATAACATGGGCACCGCGCAACCTCGCTATCTGGATCACGCTCAGTCCCAAAGTACCGGGGCCGCTTACAACCACCAGATCCCCCGGCTTGATATTCACCCGCTCCGCAGAACCCCGCACGCCG
>Ga0082212_10013736_pt1 | contig 10107 bp, 9 predicted proteins | sample TergutNt197P3_FD_71548 | JGI IMG/M metagenome (GOLD analysis project Ga0082212, IMG submission 71548) | Neocapritermes taracua P3 segment gut microbial communities from Petit-Saut dam, French Guiana - Nt197 P3 | ecosystem: Host-associated > Arthropoda: Insects > Digestive system > Gut ...
GGAAAAAAAGGACAAGGAATTGGATAAAAAGGACAAGGAATTAGATAAAAAGGACAAGGAATTAGATAAAAGGGACAAGGAATTAGATAAAAAAGTTCAGGAATTAGATAAAAAAGACAGAGAAAACGAAGATTTAAAAAAACAGATTGATCAATTGAGAAAAATGATGGAAAAATAGCATGTAAACAAATGATGACTCAAACTGTTATTGAAGGTCAAAACGAAAAATACGATCACCTTTCGTGATGAAAATGCTGTGAATCGCCCCACTCGCCGTAACCGACGGTTATGCCTGCATCGCGCAAATATTGTTCTAATTTCGATTTGCTTACAGTTGCGTCGTCATTTATGTCCGGTTTATGCTCGTAAATCTGATAATATGAGCGGTGTTCGGGCAAGGTCATATTGGGCATGATGATGTTCGCACCGGCAAGCACCGCCATTTCGCGGCCTTCGGGATGTAAAACCTGCAAAGCGGTAGTAGCAGCAATATTAATATCGGGCATGAGCAAACGAAGCGTCGCCACCATTTTCAGCGACAGTTCAAAACGCTTTTCAGGCGGTAACAAATGGCGGCGATGCTGATACAGAGGCGTCTGGCTGTGTTCCAAATAAGGCCCCATCCCCACCATATCTATATTCATTGATTGAAAAAACAACAGATCATCAGCCAAATGCTCCACGGTCTGAAAAGGCAAACCGATCATCACTCCGGTTCCCACCTGGTAACCCTCAGCGCGCAACTGTCCGATGGCATCTAAACGCGCGTCAAAAGAGTGTTTATCGTCGTTGGGGTGCAATTTGTAAAAAAGTTCTCTGTTTGATGTTTCAATTCGCAATAAATAGCGATGTGCACCGGCTGTGAACCATTCTCTGTAAATGGCGGCGGCTTGTTCCCCGCACGAAAGGGTTATCCCCAGTTCGTTGTTTGTATATGCCTTTATTTTATGCAATAAACGAGTAATACGGCTCGTAAAGCGCGCCGATTGCTGTTCACCCGACTGCAACACCACCGACCCGTAGCGGTTTTTCCATGCAAAATCCACAGCCGCCAACACCTCTTCATCACTTAACTCATAACGTTTTAGTGCCTGATTCTCACGACGAATACCACAGTAATAACAATTTTTGCCACAGATGTTTGAAAACTCAATCAGTCCACGCAAATACACCTTGTTTCCTATAGTAGAAGTCTTTACCGCATTGGCTTCAGCATAAAGATTTTTCAGTGATACCGGTTCTGAAAGTGATAATTTTTCTATGATTTGACTACGGGTCATGCTGCAAAATATGACATTATTGACTTTACAAATTTACGTAAAAAAACGAATAACTAATAACAAATGCGTATATTCTTATTATTAAGATGTTTACAAAATGAATAAAAATATTTTCATCAATTTATGTAACGTTTTTTTGGGTTTTGTGCATTTTAATTAAAAAATGTAGTATCTTTGAAGAAATTCTTGTAAACTCTAAAATTATTCATTTTATATGCGCCTCATCATTCAACCAGATTACGAAAAAATATCAAGCTGGACAGCAAATTATATCGTATCGAAAATCAATGCGTTTGCGCCAACGGGAAATAAACCCTTTGTGTTGGGCTTGCCTACGGGCTCGTCGCCGATCGGAACGTACAGGGAATTGATACGCTTGTATCGTGAAGGAAAAGTTTCCTTCAAAAATGTAGTTACGTTCAATATGGACGAATATGTGGGTATTCCGCGCGAACATCCGCAAAGTTACTATTCATTTATGTGGGACAACCTGTTCTCATATATTGACATTCCGAGAGAAAATGTGAATATTCTGAATGGCAATGCTCCTGATTTGGTTGCCGAATGTCAACGATATGAGGAAGAAATCAACTCTTATGGGAAGATTGTTCTCTTTTTAGGCGGCATCGGCCCCGACGGACACATCGCGTTCAATGAACCGGGTTCATCGTTATCATCGCGTACACGCATCAAAACGTTGACTACCGATACCATCATTGCCAATTCACGTTTTTTTGAGAACGACCTTGCGAAAGTCCCAAAAACAGCGCTGACAGTAGGCGTCGGTACCGTTCTCAATTCATTGGAGGTGCTGATCATCGTGAATGGGCACAATAAGGCACGTGCTCTGTATCATGCAGTGGAGGGAAGTATCAATCATATGTGGACTATTTCGGCCTTGCAGTTACATCCAAAAGGAATCATCGTATGCGACGAAGATGCTACGGCCGAATTGAAAGTGGGAACTTATAAATATTTCAAAGATATAGAAAAGGAAAATATTTGAGAACGTGGATATGATTTGCATATCCTCTACTGCGTGGGAGGGGAATTTTCTCAAAAGCACCGTTGAGCTAATGAAAAATATGGCTCAACGTCACAATATATTATTTGTAGACTATAATTTCACCTGTAAAGATTTGCTGTTGGGTGTGTTGAAGAAAAATGACGTTCCCGTCAGACGCATATTAGGGATACAAAACAGATTGCAAAAAAAGAAAGGCGCCAAAGACTGTAGCTTGTGGCTCCTCACCTTACCACCTGTTTTTCCTGTCAATTTTATCAAAAAGAAATGGTTGTATTCCTTTGTTCAACGAATCAATATCGGCATCATCCGACGTTCCATTTTAAAGGCAACCAAAAAATTACAGTTTCAGCAACCGGTGGTGATCAATGCGTGGAATCCGCAAATCGGCGTATTTCTTCATCAAAAACTCAATGAAAAGCTTACCGTATATTATTGTTTTGATGAGATTAGCGTGGGTCCCTGGACGAAAGAACATGGCGCTTATCTGGAAATGCAATTTTTACGGATGGTTGATGCGTGTATTGTTTCATCATCAGGTCTGTATCAGGCGAAGGCTCCATTAACCAAACAGTGTTTTGTTGTACACAACGGCGTAGATTTCAATTTATTCCGGCAAAGTTATTCATTTCCTAAAGAGCAACCTGTCGTGATCGGTTTCATAGGCATGATTGCCAGCCGGCTTGACTTTTCGATATTGGAAGAAATTGTTCGACGCTTTCCCGAAGCCATATTAATGCTTGTAGGAGGTATTGCTTTCGACGGTCAATCTGTAGATGAAGAAGTTGCACGGTTGAAGTCATTTCCGAATGTACAGTTTACAGGTATACAACCTCATGAAGCATTACCTGGGTACCTCAAAAGATTTCATGTGGGAATCATTCCCAATGTGAAAAACGCACAGACTGCGGCAGTATATCCTATGAAAATCAATGAATATTTAGCGGCGGGGATTCCGGTAGTAACCACTGATTTTGCTCCATTGGACGAATTTACAGGTCATATCACTGTTGCTCGTTCGGCTGCCGAATTTGTACATGGTATTGAACAGGAACTGAAATCCGACAACGAACAGAAACGGTTAGCCCGACAGGAAATAGCCCGACAAAATTCGTGGAACAACCGGGCAATGGCATTTGAAAGAATTATTTCTCATTCAACATGCGCTTAGCCATATCTAAAATTGTAGTATCGGCCAATGTGACGATACCTCCGTCAGGACCTTGTTCTACATGGATACCTACACTCATACCGGACGGATAATGCGATCCGCCAAAATAATTTCTTACAGTGTCTTCATTTAGATTCAACTTATCGGCTATGATTTTCATACTGCCATGCGGCAACGAATCTTTTACCCTTCTAAGTTCATTAAAAGTGACATACATGATTAAAGGTTTTGGTTTTTATATGATATTTACAATGACAAAAGTATAAAAAAAATAATATTGTTGTATTTTAAAAAACACAATTTATAGTTCATTCAATATATTTTCAATACAGGAAATCTCTTCGGGTTTGAAGATACAATTTCCAAGCGCATCAATATTTTTCTGTAATTGCGCCACAGAACTTGATCCGACAATCACTGAAGTTACCTGCTGTTTAGCCAGCAACCATGCAAGCGACATTTCGGCCAGCGATTGCCCTCTGCCGGCAGCCAGTTTGTTGAGCTGTGCGACACAGTTGATCAGTGCATCCGTAACTTCTTCGGTTTTGAGGAATCCCCAGCTTTTTGCAGCCCGTGAAGTTTCAGGGATTCCGTACAGATACCTGTCGGTAAGAATACCCTGCGCCAACGGCGAAAAAGCAATAAAACCGACGCCATATTTTTCGTTCAGGTCAAAAATGCCTTCATTTTCAGGCGCACGATGCAGCAGGTTGTATTTGCCCTGATAGATCAGGCAGGGAACATGCTGTGTACGCATCATCTCATATGCTTCCTGCGCTTGTGCGGCGGGATATTTCGATAAACCGGCATACAGGGCTTTACCGCAGCGAACAATATCGATCAATGCCTGAATGGTTTCAGCTAAAGGCGTCTGCGGGTCGAAACGATGACTGTAGAAAATATCGAAATAATCCAGGCCGGTGCGTTGGAGGCTCCGGTCGATGCTTGCCATGAGGTTTTTTCGCGATCCGCCGTCGCCGTAAGGCCCGTCCCAGGCCAGATGACCGGCTTTGGACGAGATAATCATTTCGTCGCGATGAGCTTTCAATTCTTTCGCCCATATTTTCCCAAAATTGATTTCAGCGCTTCCGGGTGGCGGGCCGTAATTGTTGGCCAGGTCGAAATGAGTGATACCCACGTCAAAAGCATGGCAAATCATATGGGTAGCGACAGAAAAATCATCGACATCGCCAAAGTTGTGCCACAAACCCAATGATATTTTGGGAAGCTGCAAACCGCTTTTTCCACAAAAACTATATTGCATAACTGAAAAAATATTAATTTTGCAAAGTAAGTTATTTTCATCGGAAAAAAATTAACTTCATGAAACATTCTCACGAATGTTAGCGTATAATCATCAATTTTTGCAAAGCGTTCGCATGAGCGTTAGCGTATAAATAAAAAAATCAAAAAATGGCTTCAGAAGATGTTTTCAGAAAAATCATTGCACATTGCAAGGAATACGGGTTCATTTTCCCGTCAAGCGAAATATACGACGGATTAGGCGCAGTGTATGATTACGGTCAAACCGGCGTAGAGTTGAAAAACAATATTAAGAAATACTGGTGGGACTCGATGGTGCTGCTCCACGACAATGTGGTGGGCATCGACTCGGCAATTTTCATGCATCCTGCTATCTGGAAAGCGTCGGGACATGTGGACGCTTTCAACGATCCGTTAATTGACAACAAGGATTCGAAAAAGCGCTACCGTGCAGATGTGTTGATTGAAGAACATATCCAAAAGATTGAAGATAAAATCGGCAAAGAAGTTGATAAGGCGGCCAGGCGTTTCGGTGAAGCGTTTGACGAGGCAATGTTCCGGAAAACGAATGTACGGGCGCTCGAATACCAACAGCAGGCTGACGCCATCCGCAATCGGATGAATGTTGCCCTCAACAGCGACAACCTCGAAGAATTGCGGCAAATCATCATCGATTGCGAAATAGTTTGCCCCATTTCAGGAACGCGCAACTGGACAGAAGTACGCCAGTTCAACCTGATGTTTTCCACAGAAATGGGCTCAACAGCCGATGGTGCACAGAAAGTTTACCTGCGCCCCGAAACGGCGCAGGGTATTTTTGTGAATTACCTGAATGTACAAAAAACCGGACGCATGAAGATTCCCTTTGGTATTGCACAGATTGGAAAAGCGTTCCGAAACGAGATCGTAGCGCGCCAGTTTATTTTCCGTATGCGTGAGTTCGAACAGATGGAAATGCAGTTTTTTGTACCGCCCGGAACCGAACTCGAATGGTATGAAACATGGAAGGAAATACGCCTGAAATGGCACAAAGCATTGGGTATGGGCGACGAAAAATACCGTTTCCACAAACACGAAAAGTTAGCGCACTATGCCAATGCAGCTTCCGACATAGAATTTGAATTTCCGTTTGGATTCAGGGAAATAGAAGGTATTCATTCCCGTACCGATTTCGATTTGAGTCAGCACCAAAAATTTTCGGGCAAGAAAATCCAATATTTCGACCCCGAACTGAACCAAAGTTATACGCCTTTCGTCGTCGAAACATCCATAGGTCTCGACCGTATGTTTTTGAGTATCATATCAAATGCCTATGTCGAGGAAAAACTGACCAAAGAGGATGGTTCCGCCGATGAGCGCGTGGTGATGCGTATTCCGCCTGCATTGGCTCCTGTAAAACTCGCGGTTTTGCCATTAGTAAAAAAGGATGGTTTAGCCGAAAAAGCCACTGAAATCAAAAATAAACTCAAATTCGGGTTTAATTGCCAGTACGACGAAAAGGATTCTATCGGAAAACGTTACCGCCGGCAGGACGCAATCGGTACACCCTATTGCATCACAGTTGACCACCAAACGATGAACGACGATACAGTAACCATCCGATATCGTGACAGTATGTTACAGGATCGCGTTCCGGTGAGCAGCCTGTCCGAAATCATTTCCGAAAAAGTCAGTTTGAAAAATTTGCTGAAAAAAATCGGATAATTTCGTAAATCTCTTATTTGCTCGTTGAAAACAGTTTTATGAACCAATTCGATGATTTTTCGTTCTGCTTGTGCATGGCGGCTGCCGAAGTAAGTGAAATAACCGGTATTGACGATCCTCTGATAATCTGATGCGCTACAGCTCCGATATACTTATCGGATGTGCTGATTTCCTGATGTGTCATGATCATCAGGGCGTCTGCGTGAATATCGTCAGAATAATTAAAAACCACATCATGAACAGGTAAGGGGCTTTTTTTGAACAATTTGTCAGTACATTTCACTCCGTTTTCATCGATCATCTTTTTCATTCCCTGCATCTTTTTGTAAATCCGGCTTTTCCGTGGGGATATTCCTCCCATGATTACAGAAACAAGATGAATGGTTGCATCGAAAAACAACCCGAACGATATGGCATTGAACACTTCTTCGCGGGTTTGTTTGGTCAGGTCAATCGGTAATACGATATTTTTAAAGGTAGTTCTGCACGTAACAGTAGGTATGGTAATAACAGGGCATGTTGCTTCCTCCACTACATGCATGACATTAGAACCAAACCCTCGCCTGTCCGATTCTTTCGACGTTCTGCCCATTACAATAAAGCGGGCGCGGTTTTCTTTGGCAATTTCAATGATTCGTTCGTAAATCTTGCCTGTTTCGATACGATAATTCACCGCAACACCCGATTCAGCTGACGCCTCTTTGACCACTGTATCCAGGCGGTCGGCTATTTCTCTTTGCATGGAATCCGTAATTTTTTTCTTTATACGATCGGAATGTGCATTTTTAAACACATCAGATGATAACATAAGCAAATCATCATTGATAACCAAAAGCAGCAAAATACCACTATTGACAAATTGTGCCAGGTCATAAGCATGTTTCAGGGCAGCGTTTGATAATTCCTGAAAATCGTATCCAACTATAATTTTATGTTTCTCCATTTCTATATAATTTTTTCTGATTATTAACAAATTAAAAATATCTACACATCACCAATGAAATATTTTCACAAAAATACGAAAAAATTTAAGAATTTTTCACAAAAAAAATGATTATTTTGACGCAACATTTTTGTAATATTGCATCTTATATTATAAAAGAGCCTTGGCAGATCTTTTTTTTGATATCATAAAACGTTGCAAGCGGGGAGACAGAAAAGCTCAGGAATCTGTATACAACCTGCTTGCAGGAAAGATGTTTGCAGTATGCCTGCGTTACTGTTCCAATTATGAAGACGCCCGCGACTTGTTACATGACGGTTTTGTAACAGTCTTCACCAAAATAGGGCAGTTTCATTATGGAGGAAGTTTCGAAGGATGGGTGCGGCGGATATTTGTCAATCTGGCAATGGAACGATTTCGCAACGACGCCAGGTTGGTGGTGGTGGATGGTATAGACGAAAACAGCCTGCATGATGCAGCAGATGAAGATGAGGAAGTGGATGAATGGGGCGCATACCGGTTAACTGAGGCGGAATTATTGGCCATGGTTGATGAATTGCCTCCACAATATAAGGTTGTGTTCAATTTGTATGTGATTGATGGACTATCGCACAGAGATATTGCTGAAAAATTAGGAATATCAGAAAGTGCATCACGTTCAAATTTATTACGCGCCAGGGGTATTTTACAAAAAAAAGTAATTGACAGAATAGGATCAATGCCTGTAATAAACAATGCAAGTAAATGACAATGATATGGATGAGTTATTTGCCAGTAAATTAGGAAATGCTGAAGTTGCACCTCCGGAAGACGGATGGGCACGTATTGAGAACGAACTGAATCGTCGCAGCCGTATGACGCGGAAATACTGGCTGGCTGCTGCATCTTTTGCATTAGTTTTAGGCGTAACGGCTTCAATGGTGTACATACAAACCAATGGCACGACAAATCGTACTACCACTGAGTCTGTTCGCGAAAACACATCAGAACTTCTCATGGAAGAGCCGTCGGCCATGGATAACAATACAGCTTCGCGACAGGAAGAAAGCCGGTTTGTTGCACAGCAAAACGAACGTAATGGATCGCAACGACAGAACGAAAACAGCATATCCGTGTCACCGGAAGAAGCGACAACGAATGTGCCGGTTGTTTCACAAAAAGATGTAACTGTTTTTGATGTTCGTACAGATATGAACTCCAATCCGAATATTCCCGCGTATATTGATTCGTGGGATGAATTACTTCGGGTAAAACCTTTAAAAGCAGACCGAAGAAAAATCATGTCCGATAAAATTGCTCAACTCAAATTGGAAATGCCGGAGAAAAAGACAGACGAAACGCTTTTAACCGCTTCAGCAGGTTTACCCCTGTACAACGATATTGGCTATGTCGATTTCTCTGATATATCTACAAAATCGCGGTTAAGCAGACGCTGGGAAATTACCGGACAATTTGCACCTGTACACTCCTACAGATTGATCGCGAGCGTACCTAATGGTATACGAAAATCGGATTTCGACGATGCTGAAAGTCCCCTACTGGCATATTCAGGCGGTATAAACGTGTCTTACAAAATATTTAGCAGATGGAGTGTGCAAGCCGGCATATTTTACTCGCAAATGGGACAATCCATCAACAGCGTTATACCGGTTAATTATATGTATGCCGCCGTCAGTTCCAACAGTTCATATACCAAAAACTTTGTCAGAACATCTTCGGGAAGCGCTATCGTAGCATCTAACCTGAAATCAGACGCCAATACAAACTACGCATCCTACTTTAATGCCGAAACGCCGTCAACAGTTGCCAATGCTGCAACAAATATTTCCGGCCCTGCTAAATACAGGCTTTTTGAACGGTTTGACTATATAGAAATACCGTTGATTCTGCGTTACAAAATGATCGACCGGAAACTGAACCTGTACATATCGGGGGGGATGAGTACTAATGTCCTGGTAAACAACAATGTATTTGTTGATAACGGTTCTGAAACCGTAAAAGGAGGTACCATATTGATGGCACGACCGATAAACTATGGCAGTATTATGGGATTAGGATTTGGTTATCAAATCAATAGAAACCTTTCGGTTGAGTTTGAACCCCTGTTCAAATATTTCCTGCAACCGTATACCACAAGTAGTCAAATCAGTAGTAATCCTTATGCTTTTAGCCTGTTTACCGGTGTCGTTTACCGTTTTTAATGTCGGGATGGTCACGCAACAAGTTTGACCTCTTGCGTATTGGTTCAGTTACAGTTCTATTAATTCAAAATATTTTAAGGGAAACACAGAAAAACAGACTGTAAAGCCTATGCAGTCCTGTTACTGTTTTATTTTGAGGTTTCTGGCGGATTCGAACCGCCGTAGAAGGTTTTGCAGACCTCTGCCTGACCACTCGGCCAAGAAACCTTTTTTTATTTCAGGAGGCAAAGATAATACATATTTCTGAATCTAAAAAAAAAATTCCGCACTGTCTTGTCCGGACATAGGTTTACATTTTTTTTGTCAACCTATTTCAGGACGGGACAGTGATAACCCTGCTCTATTTTTTTTACCGGACACTTGTGAAAAAAAGTTTAAAAAAAATAAAAAAAAGTTTGCAGGTTAAAAAAAAGCAGTATCTTTGCGCGCTCAAATTTCAACCAACGGTTAGAAGTTGGAAAAAGGAATTGAATAAGTTCTTTGACATGATGGAAAAATATATACGAGAATAGATAAATCGA
>Ga0082212_10013737_pt1 | contig 10107 bp, 4 predicted proteins | sample TergutNt197P3_FD_71548 | JGI IMG/M metagenome (GOLD analysis project Ga0082212, IMG submission 71548) | Neocapritermes taracua P3 segment gut microbial communities from Petit-Saut dam, French Guiana - Nt197 P3 | ecosystem: Host-associated > Arthropoda: Insects > Digestive system > Gut ...
TGGATAGCCGAAGGTACCTATAAACCGATATATACGGCAGCCAATTATGATTACGCCTCCTCCTCTTTTCCGACAGCCGACGGCGGACGCGACAACGCTTTCGTACTTGTCGAGGGCGTCAGGCTTTACGGCGGGTTTGTGCCTGCCGCCATCCCGTCGGGCGTTACGCTGCCCGATTTCGGAACTGCCGGGCGCGATGGACTGACGCAGCTATCCGGCGACATCAACAACGACGGCAGCGTCACCGGGGCATACCACGTGGTGATTGGCGTCAATATTGCCAACGACGGCGCCACGCTGATGGACGGCCTGACCGTTTCCGGCGGTAATGCCAATGGCAGTAGTCCCATTTCCGTAAACGGCTCTTTTATTGGACGAAACACAGGCGGCGGGATGTATAATGCCAATGCTTCGCCGACGCTTACCCATGTTACCATTAGCGGTAACAGCGCATTCAACAGCGGCGGCGGAATGATTAATTTCAATTTATCTTCGCCGACGCTTACCCATGTTACGATTAGCGACAACATCACAAGAGGTAACGGCCATGGCGGCGGGATGCATAATTTCAATTCTTCGCCCACGCTTACCCAGGTTATCATCAGCGCCAACAGCACAACCGGCGGTAACGGTGGCGGAATGTATAATGACAATTCTTCGCCGACGCTTACCCGGGTTACCATCAGCGCCAACAGCACAACCGGCAGTGGCGGTGGTGGCGGGATGTATAATAACAATTCCTCGCCCACGCTTACCGATGTCGCCATTAGCGCCAACATCGCAACCAACGGCGGCGGGATGTATAATAGCAGTACATCTTCGCCGATGCTTACCAATGTTGCCATTAGCGGAAACAGCGCAACCGGCGGCGGCACCGTCGGCAACGGCGGCGGGATGTATAATAGCAATTCATCTTCGCCCACGCTTACCAATGTCGCCATTACCGGAAACAGCGCAACCAATACAGGCGGCGGCAGCGGCGGCCATGGCGGCGGGATGTTTAATTATACTTTTTCTTCCGCCGTGATGACCAATGTAACCGTTAGCGGAAACAGCGCAACCGGCATGGGCGGCGGAATGTATAATTACATGGTTAATAATCAGGTAATTATAGCAAACAACAGCATCATTTGGGAAAATACGTCAGCAACAAGTCACCCGAATGTGTTTAATCAAAACTCGAACGAGTCTGTTTTCACCTTTTCCCTGGTGCAACGCAACAGCGGAACAGGCAGCGGATGGGACGCCTCGTTAGGCTCCGGCGGCGTTGCCGGTATCGACGCGGGCGGCACAAACCTTCCCTGCGACGCCGACCCGCTCTTTGTCGCATACGAACCGGCATCGTCGGCGCCCTCCACAGCGGGCGACTACCGCCTGCAGGCAGGCAGTCCGTGTATCGACGCAGGCGACAATGCCCTGTATCTTGCCGCTCAAGGAATCCCCGATTTCACCGGCGAGACCGACCTGGCGGGCGCTCCGCGCCTTTTCGGTACAACCATCGACATGGGAGCGTATGAACGTACGGCCACCGTTCCCGGCGCGCCGCAGAACTTTACCGTTACGGCGACCGGCGGGCAGGCGACGCTGACATGGGACCCGCCTGCAAGCGACGGCGGAAGCCCTGTCACCAAATATCAGGTGCAGAAAGACGGCGACGGCTGGATTGACGTGCCTGCCGGCACAATTTACGCTTACCCCGGACTGACCGCAGGCACGGCTTACATCTTTCAGGTGCGGGCAGTGAACGCCACAGGCGACGGCGCGGCGGCAATCGTTCCTATCGTCGCGCCCGTCAAGTTATATTACGACGGCAATGACGACGCCCTCGCACCGGCAACCGCCGTACCCGTCGACGGTACCGACTATGCGCCCACAGCATCGGCGACCATCCTGTCCGGCGTCCCCGCTCGCACGGGATATGTCTTCATCGCATGGACTGACGCCGCTTTGCCCGACCTGACGCGTAACGACGTCGTACCGGCAGCGACGCTATACATGAACGGCGGCGTCAGCGTCTTTCATACGACAACGGTAACAGGCAATGCCACAGTCGTCCTCGGCACGACCGACATGAAGCTCTACGCCTTATGGGGAGAGGACGTCAACCGCAACGGTATCCCCGACCTGTTCGACGACGCCTATACGGTGACCTACGACGCCAATGGCGGCTACGGTACGCAGACCGACCCGCTCAGTCCGTATCTTTCTGGCGTTACGGTTACGGTATTGGATACCGGTACCATGATACGCGCACACTATGTTTTCACCTGCTGGAATACAAGGCCTGACGGTCGCGGCGACAACTATTATCCGGGCGACAGTTTTACTATCACGGAACATGTCGTGCTTTATGCTCTTTGGAAAGAAGAAACCTATATCGACCCGACCATACAGCGGTTGATCACCATCGCCCCGACGCTAAACGGCAGGGTAGTATCGAACAGACAGTATGCCGCGACGCGCGAAACCGTGACGCTGACCATTCTGCCGGAATCGGGTTATTTGCATGATTCCATTACGGTACACAATTATCATTCCGAGACGACAACTGTTCCCCTCATGGGCGACGGCGATACGCGCACGTTTGTGATGCCTCCTTATCAGGTTATTGTCAGGGCGATATTCAAACTGTATATCCAAACAGGCGCGGAGGAGGAGACGCGGCACGCCGCGTCTCTACGGGCATACGCGCATGACGGGATGTTGCACGTGAGCGGCCTCGCGGCGGGCGAACCGTGGTGCGTGTATAACCTGCTCGGCGTACTTGTGTATCAGGGAATTGCCGTCGATGAAACGGCGAAAATATCCTTGCCTGCGCGTGGTATTTATATTGTCGCGCACGGTAGGGCGGTTTTGAAAATTGTTAATTAGCGATGATGAAAAATTGTATGACAATCATTACTGTTTTGATTATCTGTTGCTCTGTTGCTCGAATAATTGTTTAACTTGATATAAAATATTTATGACAACAAGACGAAATTTTCTGCTACAATCAACCTTGGGAGTTGCAGGGTCGACTGTGGTTCCCGGTAGATTGCTAATGAATCTCCAGGAAGCCAATCCATCGAACGATCGATTGAAAATCGGGGTATCGCGTGAGATCATCACGCCAAAATTAGGCGGATTGTTCATGGGTTACGGTTCGAACAAGCCAAGTACAGCGGTACACGACGACCTTACGGTGACCGCCATTGCCATTGCCAGTGGAAAAACCTGTGCCTTGTTAATGAGCGCTACCGTCTGCCTTATCGGCAACGATCTGACCGGGAAAATACGTTCATTATGCGGGGCAGCGGCAGGTGTTCCGGCAGATAACGTGATACTTGCGGCCACGCATACCCACTCAGGCCCTATTACCACCGACAATATAGACGCCCTGTATTGCGATGAGATTTTTGTCCCCGGATGCGTGGCGGCGGCCAAAGCGGCGGTCAGCGAAATGAAACATGCAAAAGTGGGCATGGCAACCACCAAAAGCTTAGTAGGTATCAACAGGCGTCAACTTCTGGCAAACAACAAGGTGATTCTGGGACAAAATCCCTGGGGCGCGTATGATTCGGAAATGACGGTCATTTCCTTCAGGGGCGACGACGGCAAGTCCTTTGCCAATATTGTCCACTGTACGGCACACTGTACGGCCTCGGGAATTAATACGGAAGTCACGCGCGACTGGGCGGGCGTCATGATTGACCGGCTCGAACAGGAATCGGGCGCAATCACCATGTTCATAAACGGCATGGAAGGCGATGTCGCCCCGCGAATGGCCAATGGCGGCTCAACTGGCGACATCAACCATGCGATGGAAGTAGGCGCAGTGGCAGCGCTCGATGCAGTCCGTGCATACAAAGACATTCGCGAATATCGTGACGAGGAACTGTCGGCGGCAACCGAAGACATAAAAATACCGCATGCACCGTTAATTCCATTAGACGAAGCACGAAGCGAATTAGCGAAATTGGAGGCCGGTACCCAAGCCCGGTTTACCGGATCGACCATCCGTGTTTTAAAGAAAAACATTGAGTTGCATGAAAAAGGAGAAACAGGCGATTCGTTCTTCACTTACCGGCAAACGCTGCTTAAAATAGGTTCTATCGTATTGATACCCGTCCCTTTTGAAGCCTCGTCGGAAATTTCCTTGCGCTTTCGTACCTATAGCAAATACGGACATACGCTGCCGCTTGGATGCACGAACGGCAGTAATTCCTATCTGCCTTCGCAAGACCAGTTGTGCAGGGGCGGCTATGAAGTCGAACGATTCAAATGGTCGGGCGAAAGGCAATTAGCCGACAACGCCGACATGCATTTGGTCAATGAAAACCTGAAATTGATGGAAAAGTTTTCCTGAAATGCACCCCATACGTTTGATTTTTTTCTATTTCGGAAAAATTGCTTTACTTTGCAAAAAATTAACAAGAGGATGTCACGTACAACACTGATTCGTCGCAAACTTCCGGATTACACCAAGGGTGAAGAAATTTTTAATACAGTATCGCATATCATCGGCGGCGTTTTGTTCGTTTTCGCACTTACTGTCTGCTCATTAATATCTGCAATCCCCGGTTCGGTCTGGAGTGTCATTTCCGGCGTCATCTACGCCTTTTCATTGATTTTACTTTACACATTTTCAAGCCTTTATCACGGATTGAGGCACGTAGTCGCAAAAAAAATCTTTCAGGTCATTGACCACTGCGCCATCTTTCTGCTCATCGCCGGCACCTACACGCCTTTTCTGCTCTGTGTCATGCGGGAGGACTATCCCCGGCTGACCCTGAGCATGATGATCCTTGTCTGGAGTTGCGCTATCGTCGGTATTATCCTCAATGCCATTGATTTAAAGAAATTCGCCAAATTCTCTATGATATCCTATCTCGGAATGGGATGGTCTATTATCCTCGTCATCAAGCCCTTTATCAGCCTTTTTCCTTTGCCGGGTCTCGTGTACATTGCCGTTGGAGGCTTTTTTTATACGTTGGGCGCCGTGCTATACGGTCTCGGAAAAAAACGCCGATACATGCATGGCATTTTTCATGTCTTCGTTTTGATAGGCAGCATTGCCCACTTTTTTGCGGTCGTACTTTACTGTTTGCCTCTTGGGTGATTTATATTACTTATCGTAAAAATTACCATCAATTTGAATGCCGAAACTTTTGATATGGTTGCAAGTTTGAATTTTTAAAAAAAAATTTCAGCAAAAATTTTTTTATTACAAAAAAAGACATAGCTTTGCACCGTAAAATGCTCTTTGAAAATCACAAAAGTTACAAATTCTTTGTTTCAACGACAAGATGGGTATATGTGTTTTTTGTATAAAAAAGGTCAATTGTGCGTATATTTTTTGCGTTATAGGCAAGCGGCGAGTGTGGCGGACAACGACGTAAAGATATGAAAGTTAATAAAATAGTAATAACCGCTCCGAGAGGGGCAAAAACAGTATAAAACTGATGAAGAAGATTTTAACAATCACGCTCGTGTGCTTGATGGCACTTTTCGCGTCTGCGGCTTCGGCTCAACAGACGGACGTAAGACCAAGAAAATTCTCAATCCATCTTGGAATATACCCCGTATCTTTTTTTGGCGGCGAATCATTCATAAAAGAAAGTGCGGGGATGTCGATCGGATTTTTGGCAACTCCCAGAAATCTGTTCATGCTCGAATTTAACGGCGGCACCAGCCCATCGAAGCAGGTAGGAACTTTCAGTTACTATGTATATCCTCCGAATAGTCTGATGGGAAATGAACATATAGGGAGGGTTTTATACGAGTATGACTATTTGGATGTTGTATTTTCGTACAACCGCCTGTTCGATCTTTCAAAAATATGGCAGTTTTACTTGGGACCTGCCATTGGTTTTTCCTCAATCGGAGCGGGTAAGCATTACGACGCTATATACCATGTAGAGGGTCTTTCGTATTCCGATAATGATCTGATGAAGAAAAAGACCTTCACTGCAGGTGTACACACAGGATTACGATTGAATTTATTCAATCGCGGTTCACTTGATATAACCTATCTGTTGGCGGGACACGGAAAAATAAACTTTGAGGAGAGGGAGATATGGGTATTCGACGACCGTGTGGAAATTGGCCGGAAAGAGCTCGGCAATATGACACACCGTTTCAAATTTTCAGTCGGTTGGAGATTCGGGAAAAGATATAAAAAAGCATCAAACTAACTAAAAATCATTAAGTCTTTTTGAGACTATGCCGCCCACTGAAAGTGTTATGGGGGCGATAATGGAAAAAAGAACATAGGTACAGTGATTAACCGCTCCGAAAAAAATGTAAAATGAAAATATTGAGTAAAAATAAAATAAGAAACAGAAATAATGCCAGCGTACAACAAGCGGTTTTGCTAAATTGGGGGGTGCGGTGGTAACCCAAACTGCGGCGGGTACGAAAACCGCCGGTGACAATCCAAACTGCGTACAGTTGAGTCCCTAACTTCGCAAAGCCGTCGGGACGTTATGTGAAATGTGGCGGAAGTGTGTCAGCTGGACGGCAGAGTGGTTAAAAGAAAACGTCGGTCTATACCGTAACTGTAAACAATAAAGATTATATAATCAATTGTTCGTTATAAAAATTCACAAATATATTCAGAAGCGAGTTAGTCGGTCATGTAAATATCCTGACAGATTTTACAATACCGTTGCCAATAGTTGGCCCAATCAAGTCCTATTGCATGCCGAAAGGGATGCAAGACAAGTGAATTAAAATTTTATTTTATCGTTAAAGACAGGGGGATTTTTCTTTTGCTGCGTTCATATTTTGTTGAAAAGTCCGCAAAACATGGAAAAACGGCATAAAACGTACCCCTCCTTAAGTGGTATCATTTTTTTCGATAGCTGGTATCATTTTTTCGCCGCTGAAATTTAGAAACGTTCAGTAAGTTCGGCGGGTGGTTCAATGCCGCTCTTGCAGCAATATAACTTCCAACAGACCCCGAGAGAAGAAAACAGTGCAAACGAAGGAAAGTCTCAATGCCACTCTCGCAGCAATATAACTTCCAACTTACACAACAACCTCAAAAAAACTTTGAGGCATGAGGTCTCAATGCCACTCTCGCAGCAATATAACTTCCAACTTAAATTTATTGTAATTTTATTGACATTAATAGTGAGTCTCAATGCCACTCTCGCAGCAATATAACTTCCAACATTAAAGCGGCTAATCTAAACGTCGGCTTATATATCGAGTCTCAATGCCACTCTCGCAGCAATATAACTTCCAACTTCTTGTCGAGGACGGTGTAACGTTCACGGCAATGTGGGGTCTCAATGCCACTCTCGCAGCAATATAACTTCCAACCTTGCCAGATGATTATCAATCGCCAAACCGGAGAGAAGTCTCAATGCCACTCTCGCAGCAATATAACTTCCAACAAAATAAAGATTGATACAAAAGAGTTAAATTCATTAAGTCTCAATGCCACTCTCGCAGCAATATAACTTCCAACTTTCTGAAAATGCAGGGTCTATCTGCATCTGACCTGCGTCTCAATGCCACTCTCGCAGCAATATAACTTCCAACATGCAAAAATCAGGTAGGGCATCCCAGTTTGGAATGTCTCAATGCCACTCTCGCAGCAATATAACTTCCAACTTTAACTTAATAACTTTCAAAGATGAACCCACAGTAGTCTCAATGCCACTCTCGCAGCAATATAACTTCCAACTTTATATACTTTATATCAAAAAAAAATATACTTTGTCTCAATGCCACTCTCGCAGCAATATAACTTCCAACATTAACAAAGTGAACACGACAAAGCGCGCAGGAGTCTCAATGCCACTCTCGCAGCAATATAACTTCCAACAATTTACGAAGACGGCTCATTGCCGTGTTTCTGTAATGTCTCAATGCCACTCTCGCAGCAATATAACTTCCAACTGCCTTATGACAGGAGCAAAGAAATTCGTTTGTCATACGGTCTCAATGCCACTCTCGCAGCAATATAACTTCCAACTCATTGCCGTGTTTCTGTAATAGTCAATTCAAGTCTAAGTCTCAATGCCACTCTCGCAGCAATATAACTTCCAACGGTCTCAAAATATCTTGAGTACAAACTATTATAGCTGTCTCAATGCCACTCTCGCAGCAATATAACTTCCAACCGGATTTACTTGGGCGCTTGTACAACAGCAGAGCGGAGTCTCAATGCCACTCTCGCAGCAATATAACTTCCAACTGTCAGCACAACGTTAGCTTTTTTTCTAAAATTTCAGGTCTCAATGCCACTCTCGCAGCAATATAACTTCCAACAGCACAAAGCCACTCCGACTTCGCTATAACCGACAGGTCTCAATGCCACTCTCGCAGCAATATAACTTCCAACCGGGGCGCGTATAGCCCAGTTGCGCAAAGAAAAAAAAGTCTCAATGCCACTCTCGCAGCAATATAACTTCCAACAGACGCTTTGTTGAAAGAAAAAGACGCGTTATTGAAGTCTCAATGCCACTCTCGCAGCAATATAACTTCCAACTGCTTGTTTTTATAACCGAAACAAGCATGTTATAAAGGTCTCAATGCCACTCTCGCAGCAATATAACTTCCAACAGGATAGCCTGAACAATGCAATCGAAATGTGTATTGTCTCAATGCCACTCTCGCAGCAATATAACTTCCAACATTTGAATAATAACGATGATGCTTTTCAAGCAAATTTTGTCTCAATGCCACTCTCGCAGCAATATAACTTCCAACTGGAAGAAAAGCTGTTAATATGACAGCTAGAAATAGTCTCAATGCCACTCTCGCAGCAATATAACTTCCAACGTGCTTCTGTAATAGCCAATTCAAGAGCAATGCAGCAGAGTCTCAATGCCACTCTCGCAGCAATATAACTTCCAACACCATACTTGGCATTACTTCCAATAATAATGGGGTTAGTCTCAATGCCACTCTCGCAGCAATATAACTTCCAACGGCGTAACCGTACCAGCCTAAGCTCAAGACGTAAAATTGTCTCAATGCCACTCTCGCAGCAATATAACTTCCAACATTTTCAATATGGCAGCTATCACAAACAAACGTAGAAGTCTCAATGCCACTCTCGCAGCAATATAACTTCCAACTGGATTTTTTACGTCCATTTGATTGCTTTAATCCGTCTCAATGCCACTCTCGCAGCAATATAACTTCCAACAGTTACGAACCGTCAATACCGGAAATTGAAAAGTTGTCTCAATGCCACTCTCGCAGCAATATAACTTCCAACTATAATCTTAAAATTTATAAAAAATTATCCCACAAAGTCTCAATGCCACTCTCGCAGCAATATAACTTCCAACCATTTTCAATATGGCAGCTATCACAAACAAACGTAGAAGTCTCAATGCCACTCTCGCAGCAATATAACTTCCAACATGAATAAAATTCATATTTCCGGACGCTTGCTGCAAAGTCTCAATGCCACTCTCGCAGCAATATAACTTCCAACCAAAGTTTTTGTAATCTGATAAAGTTTGATTTAGTGTCTCAATGCCACTCTCGCAGCAATATAACTTCCAACACACTCGATTTGGAACCAATGTAAAATAATAAATTGGTGTCTCAATGCCACTCTCGCAGCAATATAACTTCCAACCCCTGTATAACGTTTTGAAAATTCAAAGCGTTAACGTCTCAATGCCACTCTCGCAGCAATATAACTTCCAACGGATGGAAGCACCGGAATTTGGGGATTTCTTTGACTTGTCTCAATGCCACTCTCGCAGCAATATAACTTCCAACATAAGCTTCTCATAAGGAAAGATTTAGGAGTTGAAGTTATGTCTCAATGCCACTCTCGCAGCAATATAACTTCCAACTACGATAGAAGTGTATGATACTAACGAAAATCATATGTCTCAATGCCACTCTCGCAGCAATATAACTTCCAACGAAATAAACGCCTAACCAAACATGATATGGCATATCGTCTCAATGCCACTCTCGCAGCAATATAACTTCCAACAAACGGGCATGTTGTAAAACATATTTTTTATTCCGCAAGTCTCAATGCCACTCTCGCAGCAATATAACTTCCAACCTTGCCAGATGATTATCAATCGCCAAACCGGAGAGAAGTCTCAATGCCACTCTCGCAGCAATATAACTTCCAACAAAATA
>Ga0082212_10013738_pt1 | contig 10106 bp, 8 predicted proteins | sample TergutNt197P3_FD_71548 | JGI IMG/M metagenome (GOLD analysis project Ga0082212, IMG submission 71548) | Neocapritermes taracua P3 segment gut microbial communities from Petit-Saut dam, French Guiana - Nt197 P3 | ecosystem: Host-associated > Arthropoda: Insects > Digestive system > Gut ...
CAAAGCAAGTTCCGGCGCGACTCGCTGTTGAACGTGAAAGGCATGATTTCTAACGAGGAAATGGAAAACACACGAAGCGCCTTCCTGCAAAACCTGCTGGCACAGGAAAACATACAGTCTTCGTTGAACAGCATGAATATACAAATCGGACAATTGGAGGAATCGCTCTTAGACACCGGTCATCAGGATATTGAAACCCTGAACGGCTTGCAAAGACGGATTCAGACATTAATCGCTCAACTGCAAGCCGAGATTCAGTCCTGGGAGCTGAACTATACCTTAGTAGCGCCAATCGACGGCAAAATCACTTTTATCAATACGCAAAGCATACGAAAAAACGTATTTACGGCGATTTTGCCGGTGAATTGATTGGTGACATATACAAAGAAATCCATGTAAATACCTTGCTTAATTTCAAGGATGGGCTTTGTGGTATTACTTGGGGCATCGAATATATGATTAGAAACGGATTCGTTGAAGCCGATCCGGATGAGGTATTGGAAGATTTGGATAAACGAATTATAGAATGGGATGTCAGGCGAATCACGGATTATTCTCTTGGAACCGGATTGCAGGGAATTGCCTGTTATGTAATCAGCCGGATGGAAAACAGGGAAAGGGAGCATAGCATCATTAACAAAAAATATATTTTCGACCTGATTGAAGCGCTTAACAGGAAAAAAGAAAAGGTAGAACCGTTGTTGATGTATGCGTTGGATAAAATTGCAGCGAGATTTGATCCTCTTTTCGGAGAACGAATCGACAAAGTTATCCAAGCAAACAGAGAGTGGAATCCGGTTTTCAGGATTGTTGACAAAATCCGCTACAATGCGGAAAAAGTTTTTGAAGCATCAAGACCATTAGGTATTGACAAGGCCGGTTATGCAGGAATTGGATTGCAACTGATGAAAATTCACAGACAATGAAGAAAAAACAGATCTACATTTTTACAGGAACCAGCCGGGCGGCTGAATATGGAATCGGCACATACATCAATCAATTGATTACTGCACTAAAAGACAGCAGTTTGGATTTTTGCGTGGTACACCTGTATTCGCAAGGAAATGAAGTTGTAATAACGGAAAAAGACGGATACAGGCAAATTAACATTCCCGGTATCAATATGCAATCTAATGTTGAAATTGTATAAGGAATTATGAAAAGTGAAATTTTTCAAATATGATACCAAAATAATACATCAAATCTGCTCTGACACCAATGAGCCCTTACCCTGTATTTTCCTTGAATTCAGTCAAACATGGAAAAATAATCATCCTGACTGGAAATATGAATTTTGGGATAATGACAGGATGAATAATTTTATGAAAGAAAACATACTTATTGTAGTTTTTACAATATGTATTTGGTATATATCGTATATTGTACAATAAGTAGCGGATTCTTATCGTATTTTTTATAATATTTAATATATTGAATAACAGATAAATAAAAAATATAATAAATATTATTTTGTATTTCGATAAAAATAATTTACATTTGTCATCAAAAAATACCATGAGTTTGAAATATATGCGAACCTATGTTTCGGTTGATTGTGTCGTTTTCGGATTCGATAAAAATCAACTGAATGTTTTATTAGTCAGGCGCAATTCGCCGGATTTGGATAAGAAAGGCTTGAAATTACCCGGCAGTTTGATTTATCAGCCGGAGGATGCCGATACGGCTGCCAACCGGGTGCTGTACGAGTTAACGGGCATTCATAAAATGACTTTGAAACAATTCAAATCTTTTACGTCCCCCAAGCGCATAGCTGATAAACGCGATATCCGGTGGTTGGAATACGAATACCATAACTCTATCGACCGCTTGATTACAATTGCCTATCTATCCTTGTGCAAAATCACTCGTAAAATGAATGTGGCATCCAAATACAAAGCGGTGGAATGGATTCCTCTCGGACAGCTTCCTGCGATGCCCTTCGACCACAACCAGATAGTGGAAGAATCTTTGAAAGAAATACGGAATTGGGTAGAAAAAGACCCGGCGATATTGTTCAAATTATTGCCGGTAAAATTCACAGCAAGCGAATTAAGACTGTTGTACGAAGCCATACACAATCGAAAATACGATGCCCGCAATTTTTATAAAAAAATGAGCAGGATGCCCTATCTTCTCCCTCTGAATGAATATCAGGCCAATGTGAAGCATCGAGCCGCAAGGTATTATAAATTCGACCGGAAAATGTATCTTAAGATATTAGAGTTTAGAGTTTAGATATTAGATGTTTAGAGGATAAAATAATAATTCGTAATTCATATATATGTATTTATTGGGTTTTGATGTAGGAAGTTCTTCTGTCAAAGCATGCTTGGTAGAAGCGGAATCGGGAAAAACCATTGCACAGGATTTTTTTCCAAAGGTAGAAATGCCGATTATTGCCCAAAAACAGGGCTGGGCGGAACAGGATCCGGAATCGTGGTGGACAAATTTGAAGCTGGCGCTCGAATCGGTCAAGACTCAAGCCCATATCAACAGCGATGAGATAAAAGCCATTGGCATATCGTGGCAGATGCATGGTTTGGTATTGGTCGATAAAAACAGAAAGGCGCTTCGTCCGTCAATTATCTGGTGCGACAGTCGGGCGGTACCCTACGGAGAAAAAGCGTTTGCTGCTATTGGAAAAGAAAAATGTTTGTCGCATTTGCTCAATTCTCCCGGAAATTTCACCGCTGCTAAATTGGCTTGGGTGAAAGAAAACGAACCGCATATCTACAATCAAATCGATAAACTGATGCTCCCCGGCGATTATACAGGTATGCGTCTAACCGGCGATATCGTTACCACTGTGGAAGGCTTATCCGAAGGGATTTTTTGGGATTTCAAGGAAAATCGATTGTCGGAAGAAGTGATGAATTACTTTGGTTTTGATGAGAGTTTTATACCGGCAGTCAAACCCACTTTCGGTGTTCAAGGGACAGTTTCGGCAGAAGCCGCCAAAGAATTAGGACTGAAAGAAGGCACACCGGTTTGTTACCGCGCCGGCGACCAGCCCAACAATGCGCTCTCGCTGAATGTGTTCAATCCGGGCGAAATCGCTTCTACCGCAGGAACTTCCGGAGTGGTTTACGGGGTATTGGGACAAGTGAATTACGACCCCTTGTCGCGTGTCAATACCTTTGCGCATGTCAATCACACAGCGGAACAAACCCGTCTGGGCGTTTTATTATGCATCAACGGAACAGGCATCTTAAATGCATGGATGAAACGAAATACCGCACAGGCAGGAATGTCCTACAACGATATGAACCTTATGGCTTCACAATCGCCTATCGGTAGTAAGGGACTTTCAATCATTCCTTTCGGCAACGGCGCTGAACGAATCTTGGAAAATAAAGACCCCGGATGTGCTATACATGGCATTAATTTCAATATTCACAGTCAATCGGATATGTTGCGCGCAGCTCAGGAAGGGATTGTATTCTCATTCCAATATGGTATGGAAATTATGAAAGAAATGGGTATGGATATCCGCATCATCAAGGCAGGAAATGCCAATATGTTCCTAAGTCCGGTTTTTCGTCAGACATTAGCAAGCGTCAGCGGAGCAACCATCGAACTCTACGATACCGACGGATCGGCCGGTGCAGCCAAAGGCGCAGGTATTGGCGCAGGCATTTATGCTTCAAACCGAGAAGCGTTTGCATCTCTCGAAAAACTCGCGGTTATCCATCCGGAAGCGGAACTGCTTACTCAGTATCAGGATGCATATAATCGTTGGAAACACTGTTTACATACAAAAACTTAAAAATAAATATTTATGAACGCTGCAATTAATAGAACACGGCTATTCAATGCAAGTTGCGTGGCATTGGTGGTTACTGCATTAGCATTTGCCACGAGAGGAAGTTTTGTAACTGAATGGGGAAAAGAATTTAGCCTGACCCCCACAGAAATTGGTTGGATTACAGGAACCGCTTTTTGGGGATTTACCATTGCCATGGCATTTGGAGGTATGCTGGTAGATGTAATCGGGATGAAACGTATATTTATGATAGCCTTTGTTTGCCACTTAACAGGTATCATCATGACTGTATATGCCTCCGGATTTTGGACACTGTTTATCTCCACATTGTTTATCGGTTTAGCCAACGGAAGTGTGGAGGCCGCTGCCAATCCATTGATAACCAGCATCTATACCGATGAAAAAACGCGACGTTTGAACCGTTTCCATGCCTGGTTTCCATGGGGGATAGTCATTGGCGGATTATTGGTATATGCATTGAGCTTAGCAAAAATAACCGATTGGCGTTGGGCAATGGGCATTATGCTTCTGCCTACGTTCATATATGGCTGGATGTTTTTCGGACAAAACTTTCCGGAAACTGAACGAGTCACTTCAGGCGTATCCTACAAAGGGATGTTGAAGGCATGTACTTCTCCGTTATTCCTGTTTATGGCATTTTGCATGATTTTCACAGCCGGAACCGAATTGGGTACCAATCAATGGATTGCTGCATTGGTAAGCAATGTGATGGCACATCCGATTCTCGTTTTGGTATGGGTTACCGGTATCATGGCATTGGCGCGGACATTCGGAGGCGTATTTATCCACAACATCAAACACACGACCATTCTGATATTATCTGCCGTTTTAGGATGTATCGGACTTTTGATTTTGGGCTATTCTGTAGACAATTTTATGCTGGCAATGCTTGGAGCAGCCATTTTCGGTTTGGGAGTGGCGTTCTTTTGGCCTACCATGTTGGGGTTTGTTTCTGAAAAGATACCTGCAACAGGAGCCTTGGGACTTTCACTGATGGGAGGTATAGGATTTCTTGGCGGCGCAATTGCACAACCTGTATTGGGAAACATCTATGAAACTCAAACTAAACTGCTGGGGAGCGAATTGGCAGGAGGGGCAACGACATTGCTGTATGTCGCTGTAGTTCCGGCGGCTTTAGTAGCCGCTTTTCTTATCCTGTATGTGTGGCAACGTAAAAAATAATCATCTAAAAAACAAAAAATAATGAATACAGTATTAGCTGATCAAGCGTATTTTCCCGAAATAGGAAAAATTAAATTTGAAGGAAAAGAGAGTAAAAATCCTTTGGCATTCCGTTATTACGATGCTGAAAAAGTAGTGTACGGTAAAAAAATGAAAGACTGGTTCAAGTTCTCTGTGGCTTGGTGGCATACTTTTTGCGCCGACGGAGGTGACCCGTTTGGCCCCGGAACCAAATCTTTCCCTTGGGCAGAAGGCGCATCCGATTGGGAAATCGCTAAAAAGAAAGTGGATGCAGGATTTGAATTTATGCAAAAAATAGGTATTGAATACTATTGTTTCCACGATACGGATTTGATTTCGGAGGGAGATTCAATCGAAGAATACGAAGCCAATCTCAAAAAGATTGTTGCCTATGCAAAGCAAAAACAGACGGAAACCGGCATCAAACTGTTGTGGGGTACGGCAAATGTATTCAGTCACAAACGTTACACGAACGGTGCTGGAACAAATCCCGATTTCAAGGTCGTAGCCCGTGCTGCCGTTCAGCTCAAAAACGCTTTGGATGCAACCATTGAACTCGGTGGAGAGAATTACGTCTTCTGGGGTGGCCGCGAGGGTTACTACTCGCTGCTGAATACGGAAATGAAAAGGGAGAAAGAACACTTGGCAAAACTGCTGACTGCTGCCCGCGATTATGCACGTTCCAAAGGTTTCAAAGGAACTTTCCTGATTGAACCAAAACCGATGGAACCAACCAAACATCAGTATGATGTGGATGCAGAAACCGTCATTGGTTTTCTGCGTGCTAACGGTTTGGACAAAGATTTTAAGTTGAATATCGAAGTCAATCACGCCACCTTGGCCGGCCATACTTTTGAACATGAATTGCAAGCAGCGGCTGATGCCGGTATGCTGGGCTCCATCGATGCCAATCGCGGAGATTATCAAAATGGCTGGGATACCGACCAGTTCCCTATCGACACTTTTGAACTTACGCAAGCGATGTTGGTGATCCTGAAAAACGGCGGATTACAAGGCGGCGGTACGAATTTTGACGCCAAAACCCGCCGTAGTTCTACGGATTTGGAAGATATTTTCATTGCACATATTACCGGAATGGATGCTTTCGCCCGCGCATTGGAAGCGGCAGCAGATATTTTGGAAAAATCGCCCTATCCAAAAATGTTGAAAGATCGTTATGCTTCTTTCGATTCCGAAGAAGGCAAAAAATTTGAAGAAGGTAAATTATCTCTCAACGATTTGGTACAATATGCAAAAACGAATGGAGAACCGGATCAAATAAGCGGCAAACAGGAATTGTATGAGTCAATTATCAGTATGTATATTTGATAAAATATGAATAAAAATTACAATCTAAACTACATCGTTGGCATCACCTTAGTAGCCACCATAGGAGGCCTGCTATTCGGATATGATACGGCAGTCATTTCAGGGGCAGAGAAATCGCTCGAAGCATTTTTGATTAAACCGTTGGGATTAAGCGCTTTTATGCATGGTGCAACTGTTTCGAGCGCATTAATTGGTTGTATCATCGGAGGCATCATATCCGGATTCCTCTCCAATCGACTGGGACGTAAGAAATCTTTACTGTTGGCTGCTTCCCTTTTCTTCCTTTCGGCATTGGGGTCGGGATTCCCTGAAACATTGTTCTTCAACCGTGGCGAACCCTCTATCGGACTGCTATTAACGTTCAATTTCTACCGGATCATCGGAGGTATAGGCGTAGGCTTGGCTTCTGCCGTTTGTCCCATGTATATTGGAGAAATTGCACCTGCCGAAATTCGAGGGCGTTTGGTTTCATGGAACCAGTTTGCTATCATCTTCGGTATGTTGGTCGTTTATTTTGTAAATTGGGGAATTGCCAACGGACAGACCATCGATTGGATCAACAGTATCGGTTGGAGGCGTATGTTTCTTTCCGAAGCCATTCCGGCGGGACTTTTCGGATTGTTGATACTTTTCGTACCCGAAACACCCCGTTATTTGGTGATGGCCAATCAAGACGAAAAGGCTTTGGGAGTGTTGTCGAAAATCATGGGAAACAAAGACAAGGCAAACCAAATTTTGTCGGAAATCAAGGATACAATTACCGAGAAAACCAAGTCAAGCGTTTTTGCCTATGGAAAAGTAGTCATCATCATCGGTATTCTGCTCTCCGTTTTCCAGCAGTTTGTCGGAATAAATGTCGCTTTGTATTATGCGCCCCGTATTTTCGAGAGTATGGGAGCTGCCAAAGATGCCTCTATGTTGCAAACCATCATCATGGGATTGGTAAACGTAATATTTACGGTTGTGGCTATTATGACTGTTGATAAATGGGGAAGAAAACCCTTGTTGATAACCGGTTCGATTGGTATGGCTATCGGAATGTTTGCTATTTCGATATTGGCATTCAACAATATCATCGGTATCAGCACTTTGGTATTCATCATCGTTTATACGGCTTCTTTCATGATGTCGTGGGGACCGATTTGCTGGGTATTGATTTCAGAAATATTCCCGAATAAAATCCGCGGACAGGCGGTTGCTATTGCTGTTGCTGCACAATGGGCTGCCAATTACCTGATATCATCTACTTATCCGCCTATGATGGAATTCAGTGGTGGTATGACCTATGGTTTCTATGGATTGATGTCGGTGCTTTCTGCTATATTTGTGTGGAAAATGGTACCTGAAACCAAAGGAAAAACATTAGAAGAAATGAATAAATTGTGGAAGAAATAACAGACATGAACGGAATTGATCTAACAACTACTTCATACGGTAAAGTAAAAGGGAAGAACTACGATTCGGCCGTGTTGCCCTGAGGAGCTACGGAGCCTCACAACTATCATCTGCCTTATTTGACCGGTAGTATTCTTTCACAATGGAAACTTCTGTGATGATGTATTATCATCCCGAATGGGTTTCTTTAGACGAAGAAAGAACCTTAGTGTACTTAGAGTAAATCTTTGTGAACTTAGTAGTAAAAAATACAACAAATGAAAACAAAAAATAATTCTCAATTACTGAGGTTCTTATTGGAAAAAGAATTTAAGCAGATTTTTCGGAATCCTTTTATTCCGAAACTGATTTTGGCAATGCCTGTTATGATGATGCTTGTGTTGCCTTGGGCTGCAAATCAGGAAATTAAAAACGTGAAACTGAGCGTGATTGATAATGACCGTAGCGTGCTTTCGCAGCGATTGATAAACAAAATTACTGCTTCTGGCTATTTCCGCCTGACCGATGTTTCGGCTTCTTACAGCGAGGCAATGCAAAGTGTTGATGCAGGAAAATCGGATATTATTCTCGAAATTCCGCAAGAACTGGAAAAAGATTTGTACAAATCGGGGCTTGCCGGCGTGATGATTTCGGCTAATGCCGTAAACGGTATGAAAGGCGGTTTGGGCAGCGCATATCTGGGAGGTATTATCAACGATTTTACTAACGAATTGAGAATTGAAAATGGAGAATTGAAAATGAAAAATTATCAATTATCAATTGTTAATTATCAATTTAGATTTAATCCCTCGCTCAACTACAAAGTATTTATGATACCCGCACTGTTTGTGATGCTGCTAACCCTGCTCACAGGATTTTTGCCCGCGCTCAACATCGTAGGCGAGAAAGAGTTAGGCACCACCGAACAACTCAACGTAACGCCAATGAGCAAAGGCATTTTCATTCTTGCCAAACTCATTCCCTACTGGATTATCGGCTTTGTAATTTTAACAATATGTATGGGGCTTGCCGCACTGGTTTACGGACTGATTCCTGCGGGTAGCATCGCCACGATATACCTTTTTGCAGTTGTCTATATTCTTGTCGTATCGGGCTTAGGCATAGTCATTTCCAACTATTCCGACACTATGCAGCAGGCAATGTTTGTGATGTTCTTCTTTATGCTGATAATCATTCTGTTGAGCGGACTGTTCACGCCCATAAGCAGTATGCCGCGCTGGGCACAGATGATTACCAATCTCAATCCGCTGAAATATTTTATGGAAGTGATGCGCTCCGTTTATCTCAAAGGCAGCGGAATAATGGAAATGCTTCCCAAGTTTCTGGCACTCTGCGGTTTTGCGGCGGTGTTTAACACTTGGGCTATTTTGAGTTACCGGAAGAGTCAGTAGGCAAACCCGAATAAAAAGAGTCTTGAAAAGGTTAAGTAAAAACACCTTTTCAAGACTCTCCGAATCATTCAAAAAACAGGGATTTATTAATCCAAGGCTTTGTTGTTTTCAATTTCAACAAGCGGCGTTACAAACGTCCAGTTGTTGCCGTAACCAACAGCACGGTTCACGGCTGCGGCAGATCCAAAGCTTCCTCCGTTTCCGAAGGCAAGACGGGTGATTGGCTCGTTGTATCTTTTCTTGTCTAACCAATCGAAGCCTTCTCCCCACAGTTCGACCGCGCGGTAGAATTTTATCTCCTTCAATAGATCTTCTCCTGTGGCAGTGCAATCATAATTTGGATTGCGTTTGCTATCACATATCAGTGTATTAAGTAATTTTTGCGCACTGGTGTGATCGTTGGTAAAATATTTGGCTTCGGCTTCTATCAGATACATTTCCGATGAGCGGAAATGGTTGGTATATCCTACGCCGATAGAACCTTCAATCGAAAACTTGAAACTCATATAAGCCGCCAAGGTATGCGCCGAAGTCATAGTAGGATATTTTTCATAGACACTTTTTCCTAAATCCGTACTTGCGGCAATAGCGCCTACGGCAGAGTAGGGTGTATTGCCCGGATCCAAAAACATACCTTTGCGAATATCCGAATCCGGAATGCGGTCGTAAAGTGTTTTACTGATGCAAACCGGATAGGAGCGAATGATGGAAGAGTTTGCGTCAAAAGCCATATAGGAATGGAAACCATAAAAATAAAGTGTTTGGTCTTCACCGCCGTAACTGCCCCATATCCATTCGCTATTGGGAGAACTGAAGCCCGCCAAATACTCATTATTCGACATCAAACCGTATCCTTGACGGGCTTTCGCCGCCATTTCTGCTGCTTTGCCATAGTCTTGTCTTGTGATGGCTGCCCGGGCGTAAGTCGCGTAAGCCACATTGATATTAGGCTCCCAAACGTTTGTTCGCAACAATCCGCTTTTTTGGTATAAATCGATGGCAAC
>Ga0082212_10013739_pt1 | contig 10106 bp, 5 predicted proteins | sample TergutNt197P3_FD_71548 | JGI IMG/M metagenome (GOLD analysis project Ga0082212, IMG submission 71548) | Neocapritermes taracua P3 segment gut microbial communities from Petit-Saut dam, French Guiana - Nt197 P3 | ecosystem: Host-associated > Arthropoda: Insects > Digestive system > Gut ...
TGGGAGCGTCGAACCAAACGTACCAATAGTTACCGGGATAGTCTGGAATCTCAAAACCAAAATAGGGAGCCGGTCGGGAAACATCCCAGGGAAGCAACGGCTTGCTCAAAAACTGTCCCGATAGGTAATTTTCGATCTCCGGCTGCAACGCACCGGAGCGAACCCACTGATCGAGAAACGCATGTTCGGCATCAATGTTGACGAGCAGATGTTTTGCCTTCCGAAGTTCAGGAACGCTGCCGGTGAGCGTACTACGAGGATCAATGAGTTCGGTCGGCTCGTAGTGGGCACCGCAAGATTCGCAGTTATCGCCGTATTGTTCCGGCTTGTTGCATTTCGGACAGGTTCCTTTAATGAATCGGTCGGCAAGAAAGGTATTGGCTTCGATGTCGTAAAGTTGTTCGATTTCTTTTTCTTCAATGAGATCGGCTTTGCGAAGTGCCGACCAAATTTCATGGCAGAGTTCCTTATTTTCCGGCGAGTTCGTGCTGCCGTAGTGGGTGAATTCGATGCCGAAGCCCGCAAAATCCTTCGAGTGGGCAGCGTGCATCGTGTTGATAAGATCGTCCTCTTTGATTCCCTCGGCACGGGCACGGAGCATAATTGTTGTGCCGTGCGTGTCATCAGCACAGATATAAACACATTGATGACCTCGCAACTTTTGGAACCTTACCCAAATGTCGGTTTGGACGTATTCCACGAGGTGTCCAATATGTATGTGTCCGTTTGCGTAGGGAAGCGCAGCGGTAACAACAATCTTACGTGCCAATATAGGAACAATCCCGCCGGCGGCGGATAATGGATAACCAAATAGTGCGCCCAGTCTAACCTGTTCCCGAACAGATGTCAAGTGGTTGCGATAATTTTTTACTCACGGGACAGGAAGAGTTGCAGGATGTACCAGAACAGGGTAACAATCGAGGCAAACAAAGCGAGCGAGGCGGCAACGTGTTGTCCGATTCGATAGTGATGCAACACATTCGACGTGTCGTACAAAATGTAACAGCACATGAAGGCAATCATGGCATACATGAAAATCGGTCCGAGGGTAAAGCCGAAGAGAATGGCAGTTACAATGAATCCCAGTGCGGCAAAACCACCGAACATCAAAAACGAACGGAGGAACGAAAAATCTTTCCGTGTGAGAAATACGGCGAGCGTGAGCATTGCAAAGAGTCCAGCCGTTGCCGTTCCTGCGGAAAAAATGATTTTGGCATCACCGGTCTTAATTTGAGCAATGCAGAGCAACGGAATCATAATGACCGCCATCGCAACGACGTACAGTGCCAAACCGGCATGTTGCATTGCCGAACTGGTCGAATTCTGTGCCCAGACATTGGCAACCCAACTGACGAGCATGAACGCTCCGAGAACGAGGAGCCACGAGTATTGACCGCCGAACATCGTTTGAGTCACTTTTACCATATTCTCCATTCCCAGTACGGTAAAGAAAAACGTCTCGATCCCGATGAGAGCCGCAATGGCACCGAAAAGGTACAGATAGGTTTTCGTAATGAATCCAGCCCGCTCGTCGGCAGCGGCTGCGGCGGCAAACAAATCCGTGGGAGCATAAAAGTCGTTTTCAAACGATGGCGTTCGATTGTCTCGCATAACAGAGTTCCTTCCTTCAAAAAGCATTGTTAAAACACTGCCGCTCATTGTAGCGCATGACAGCGGAAAGGTCAAGAAGTGTGCTCGATCTCTCCCCCAGAAAAAATAAAGGAGTCAGAAGTTAGAACTCCTGACTCCCTCCACCTTCAACCTAACTTACTCAAAAAACTATCGAATCAGTGCTGCGGCGTACTGCGGTATCTGGTTGGCGATACCGAGCGTCTGCATACCCGCTTGGATCAGCAGTTGCAGTCTCGTCAAGTTCGACGATTCCACGGCGAAGTCAGCATTCGTGTACATCGCTTCCGCTTCCGCCAAGGCGACCATCGAATCTTGCAACGCTGCGATGTTCGGCTCAAGCGTACCTCTTTGGAAGGCACCCAAGCGACCACGGGCATTCGCTACGTATGAAATCGCATCGTTCACAATCCGGTCGGCAAGTTTCCGGCTGCCGTCGCTGCCTTCGACACTGGCACTCTCGCCGCTCTTCAACTGGTACAAACGACCGTTGTTGCCGCCAATCGCCGAAGTGAGCATCGATGCAATACCGATACGAACTTGTTGTTGCGAAACGACATCGGGACCGAGTTGGAACAGGGCACCGCCGCCGGTGATCGTGAAGCCGGAGAACCCCGGATAGTTATCAGCCGTCAGCGACATCGACAAGCCGGACGTGTTGATCGAAAGGTTATTCCCCTGAGCCGTTGCCCGGTTCCCATTGATCATGGCAAGCATATCGCTGCCGTAACTGTAACCGGTGTTGTTGCCCCATTCATCAACGGTGTTGAGGTAGCCCTTCACCACATTGACATTGACGAATTCGCGACTGCCCAAGTTTTCCGACTCAATCACCAACCGCTCATTGTTGTCCGCCTGACCGAACATGCTGATACCGCTCGAGGTCGCCATCGGTTTGCTGACACCGTCATAAGCCGACTCAATCCTGTAGCCGCCTTCGGTTACGCCGTGCGGGTTCGTGTTAACATAACGGAATGCGACCGCTCCGGCTGCTTCAGTATCATCTGGCACACCAGGGACTGCGGGCACAGCATTAAGCGTGGCGATGGCTTCGAAAAGTCCCTGGAAGTCCAAGTTGGCATTCAAGGAGTTCGCCAAATCGACACCGTTGACGGAGTCATTGTTTGAAGGATCCATGTTACCGCGAATGACCAACTGCTTTTCGCCGTTTTCGAGAACCTTATACTCGACCGCCAAAGTCATGTTGTTGCCGGCACCTGCCCATGCCGTCATGGTGTCGTCCTGGACAAAGTAAATGTTCACTCCTGCCATGTCGGTTCCCACGTCCTTCGCCTTGATCAACAAAGCGGGGTCGTTGAGTTTAACACCGAGTACCGAATCTGTCCAAACAGTGCCATCAAGATCAACACTGCCGACCTTGTACACAGCATCAGCAACATCCGCGTCTGCTCGCGCATCGACTAACAATAAAGTGCCCGCAACAAACTTTTCTTCTACGCCGGGAATCAAGAGTGTCGAACCTGTGAAAGCACGAATTCCTTCCCAGTTTGCAGCAATCGCACTATCAACCGCGACCTTAAAATCGGCTTCTGTTGCCAAATTGGAATTCAGGAAGATGGTCAGTGTTCCCGTCGCTTCGTCAAAGCCTTCCTTCCTTTCATCCAGAGTGAAAGCGAACGTTATGCCATTGAGAGCCGATGTAAGCCCAAATTCCATCGGGTCTCCAGTTCCGGTACCACCAGCAGGTCCTGCCTCGGCTGCAACGCCAACGACAAGGGTGTCGCTCTGGATTCGAGCAATGGCATGGGTATCGACAACCCTTTGGTTATTTCCCAACAGCATGAGGTCGTTCTGGATGGTGCCGCAAGGTCCGGGGACACCAGTCGGTCTCACAAGACCGTCAATCGGAGTCGGGCAGGTGTCAATCACGTAGGGCTTGCCGCATTCATCTTCACCGAAAATACGACCATTCGGATCGACCCCCGGCGGATAGAGGTGTGCTACGCTCACGCCCAGTGTTTCTGCCGGTGTCAAATTGTTGAACAGTTTGACGATGTCGCTTGCCATCGTAATGCTGTTCCCTTGACCGTCGGTTGCCAACTGGATTTCGAGTATCGGCGTAGTGATTCCCGCCTTGATATCCGCTTCGCTCGGCTGAAGAATTCTAACGCCGAGTTTCTGATCGATCGCAAGCGAACCATCGGAGTTCGTCGTGGAGAGCCGTACAAGCGGACCATTGTCCATTCCGGTGAACCGGAGTGCGTTACCGAGGTTAATGTCCCCCCAATCGACGGCGGCATCCATGTAACTGACCCGACCGCCGGAACCACCGCCTGCCAGAGCCGTTGCATTGAACTTATCCCCCAATTTGCTGTTGATGAGGTCAATCACTTCCTGCGAAGTTACACCGGAAACGTAGGGATTCGCCGTTGCCGCAGTCGCTGCCTTGGCTTCGTAAGTATAGTCGCCCGGTAGAGCCGGGATAACGTCCGAAGCCTTGACACCGCTCTTGAGGGTTGCCTGAACGCCCGGTGCGTTGTTGATCATGGCTTGGATTTCGCCTGCCGTCGCGCCGGCTTTGTACTGGATGAAGAGTTCACCAGCATTGCCGCCATTGCCGAGCGTGATTCTTTCGCCTTCCACCATATCCTGTGTGAAGGCGAAAGTTACTGCACCTGCTCCCGGAACCGCCGCCAATAAAGCCGTGCCGGTGTTTGCTGTCGCATTTGTACCCGTGTCAAAATAGATGGTCTTATTGTCTTCGTCAATCGTTCCCGCTGCGACACCTTTAACCGAATCAACCACGATTGTCCAGCCGTTGAGCATCGACGTTGAAGTAGCGGCGTTCGCTGTTAACGTCGTCCCCTCCGTCGTGGACGTTCCCGCCGAGTCAGTATTCGTCGTGAAGTACTGAACCTTGTTGGAGTCTCCACGGGTCAGGTTGACCGATGTGGCAATAGCATTTGGATTGTCGATGGTGATGTTGAACAAACCGGCAAAGTTGTTGTATGCGGTTTCCATCGACCCGACGAGCGCAATTTCGACGACCCCCGGCGTTTTGCCGTTTGGCTCGGAAACAATACGAACATCGTTCGTTGCGCCCTGCGTAATGCGGAACGTGTAGTTTCCGGCATCGAGTCCTTTTTCCAGAGCGGTAATCACAATGTCGTTGTTCGCACCGGCACTGGAAAGAACAACGCTTCCTCGTTCGGCTTTCCCTTCGACGTAAGCGATGACTCCGGTGGAGTCGGCATACTTGTTAATGGCGAGGGCAATGTCGTCATTGGTGCTGCCAGCCCCCAAATTGATAGTGGCACTTCCCATGCTGCCGGTAACATCAAGAATGGTATCGACGGACACGCCGGTTCCATTGGAGATGAGTCTGGCATAGTCGGCGGCTTGCTGCACATTGACGGTAACATCAATGGCGGAAGCGGTTCCGAAGTTGGCACTGGTAATGTTGACGTTGCTGAGATTTCCACTTTGACCGGCAACGGAGAATCCGAGTGAACCGTCGAGTAGTTTCTTTCCTCCATAGTTTGTTATACGGGCAATTCTGTCGATAGAGTCGAGAGCGGAGTCGATTTGGAGTTGGTTCGCAGCGATTTGGTCGGCTGTCATCGTACCGGTGTTGGCGGCTTCGACGACGAGTCCCTTGATGTCATTCAAGAGGTTTCCGATTTGGTTAAGCGATGAGTCCGCAGTCGCAATCAGCGAGTTCGCCCGTTGCGTGTTGGTAATCGCTTTCGAGGTACCGGTGATTTGTGCTTTAAGCAATTCACTGGCAATAAGTCCGGCGGGGTCATCTTTCGCGGAGTTAATTTTAAGTCCGGTCGAGAGCCGCGTGAGAACGTCACCGAGGGCACTCATGTTCCGGGTCAGACCAAACTGAGCGGCAAGTGCGGTGGTGTTCGAGGCAACATAAAGTCCTGGCATGGTTTTTTCCTTTCAATAAAGGTGTTGTTATGGAGAGCGTCCATGCAAGAGGAACCATAGGCTGTCCGTGGCTTACGGTATAAATCGTTGCCGGAGTATAGCAGATAAACTTTGCGCAAGACGAAGATTTTAGGCATTTTTTCCAAGTTTTTCAAAATGCCCGGTATGCGCAGATGGTACAATCGGAGCAAGCGGTATAAAGGGAGTCAGGAGTTAGGAGAAAGGAGTGAGGTGTCGTTGCGATTTCCTCAAATTCCGATAAGATTGAGAATGTTAATTGTCGATAAAGCCGAGTGAGGGGTACGTATGAAATTTCTTGGAATTGTCCCATTGTTGATGTTCGTGATCGTCTCCGGTTCGCTGTTTGCACAAAGCACCGCTGGTACCGGTTCGGGAAATTCGACATCGCAAGTCGAAAATCAGCCGGAAATGGGAGGATTTATTGGTTCCGGCAGACCGACAGCCTTTGTCGGTATTGACGACATTTACGGTACTTCGTCTTCGACAAGGAGAAATTCAAGTAGTAATACTGCCCGGCTTGCGACGGCGGCAAGATCGCGAACCGCTAGACCAGTAACGCAACGCCAACAAGGAGCGGCACGCGCCTATTCTGCATTTGGAACCATCGACACTCAAACGATCCGATCAACCACTTCGCTTGATGCCGATATGGCGGTGCCCCATGTACGACAACCGCTCACAATCGGTGAACTGCAACTCACTCGAATCCGGGGGATTCAAGATTGTCAGGTCTCTTTTGCAACATCGCCGATGGGAACGACGGCGGTTCTGACAGGAACGGTCGCTTCGGAGAGAGAGCGAAGGGTGGCGCAGCAACTTTTGCTTTTGGAACCGGGCATCAACCGCGTGGAGAATTTGCTTCAGGTTCGATAGTACGAAGAAGAGCGGCGGACGCAAGTCCGCCGGTGGAGAATTCGTGGTATAAAACTTACCGGCGAAAACCGTAATCTGCGTTCTAACTTTTCTCCTTCACTCTCGGTTTGAAGCCGGAAATCTTACTGCCGCAAGAACCGGAGGATTGAATCATTTCGCGGACGGCATCTTCGATTCGAATGTGCGACTTACGCGGCTTGATTTTGTCTCCCATCACACCCAATGATCGGAGGTGGGCATCCCGAATGCGTTTCATCGTGTCGCCAAACTGGTCGGGATTCTGCGCCGCCGCAAGATACGACCGCGCCTCCGTGTTCTCCGGTTGCACGGCAAGCCATTGGGTCAAAATTTCGACTGCCTCCCCGAATTTCTGCAATGCCAGCAACGTTAGGGCATACCAACGCAGACACAACACATCCCGGCAACCCTCTTGATAGGCTTCTTCCAAGGGAGAAAGAGCAAGGTCCCAGCGTCCCGACTTTGCAGTGCAGGCTCCCCTCAGAGCGAGCCGAATCAGATCGAGGTCAACATCGCCCCAAATTTCAGAGGCAAGTTCCGAAGCCTTCTCTTCCAAGTTTTCCGCAATGTACAGATCAAGCAAATGCCGGTTGTATTCCACTCGATCTTCGATCAATTCGAGATTCGTTTCCAAGACCCTGATTGCGTCATCATTTCGATTTTGCAACCGATGGCACAGTGCTAAACTAATAACAGCAATTTCCCGAATACGCAAACGATGCCAAACATCAAGCGAAATCCGACCGTGTTGCACTGCCGTTTCAAAGGTTCGGACTGCCAAGTCGAGTTGTCCGGTACGCTGCAAGTGAGAACCCAAAAAGGTGAGCAACTGCATTTCGACCGGATAATGGTCGAGGGATTCGATCATCAATTTTGTGATTTCCGTATCGGGAACGGGTGCGACAGCAAATGTTTCCCAAAGGCTAAAATAGGCAGCCAAGCGGAGGTCAGGACGTTGCGTGTCCTGCAATAATTGGGTGAGCAATTTTCGGGCTTCGACAAAATTGCCTGACTGAAATTGGGCTTCTGCCTGGACAGCCAGCAGGTCATCTTGAATGGCTTCCCCCTCGAACGCAATTTTATCAAGGATTCCAAGTGTTTTCAGTGCGCGTTGGACTGTTTTCGTGGGATCAATTTTTTTCGAGGGAAGCAAAAACCGACCGGGAGCGGCACTGATTTGAATCATCAAACTGGAACTCCGGGGAAGGAGCGTGGCTCGGAATCGACCTTGATAACGGATACCTTTGCGGAGCGGCATCAGCCGGGCATCAATGGTCTCCTCGTCAAAATCGTGTCGAACACGGTCTTCCCGAAAGTACCGGTGCAATACCATCATATACACGGCATCCCGCTGACTATCGTTTTCGAGGAATTCCAAAAAATCGTCAAGGGTTGTTGCGTCAAATTCTTCGCCGGGATTGAGCCAGACGAGCCAATCGGCAACACCGGCATTCTCAACGTAGTCGATCAGCCTGTTTCGGGTGGCGGCTTCATCGTCTGCCAAGCCGCCGTAGTGGACAGAGAGACCGGGTTCGGTAACATCACAGTCATCACCGGCGGTAAGAACGAAAATGTGCTCGGAAAAGGTTCGGACACTGGCAATCGTCTGAGATAAGAGGGGGAGCGTCTCTTTATCGATGATGATACCGACAGCGATTCGACTGTTACCGGAACGAGTTTCAAGAACTTCGGTCATAGTATCTCTGGGAGGGTTGAAGTCCATTCCACCGAAAACGCACTTTCGGCGGAACGGAGAGTCTCACGTCTCTCTATCGGTATTCCCTTCCCAAAAATTGAAAAAATTCTCCTAAACAAACGGATTATACACCCCTGGAACCGGTACGGTGCCTTCGTAGAACCCATCAGCGTCGGGCTGCACGGGAGCGATCTGGTCGAAATTGGTGATTTCACCGTTCGGAGAGTACGGTCGTCCCTTTTCGACAAGTTCATCCCACTGTATGACCTTGCCGCTAAAAGCGGCTTCACGTCCAAGGACCGCCGTCATACAGGACATTGCCGCATGATAGCCATCGTTCAAGGGCGTACCTTTGCGGATTGCCTCGACATGTTTGTCATGCTCCCAGTCCATCTCATGCTTTGGTTTCGGCTCCTCATTTTTCCATATTTCCTTATTGTCACGTCCCACTAATTGTCCCGGTGTGCCGCTTCCATTGGTGCCGTAAGCGAATTCAGTGATGTAATTCCATACGTTCGGCATGTGTCGGCATTGGCTGAACATTCTGGAACCATCGGCGTAGGTGTATTCGACGAAAAAGTGGTCCCACGCTTGCCCGTGTCGGGGGAACGCCCTCCCCTCATTTTGCGCCAAATACCACTTATCCCAAGCGGTGCGGTCCGAGAACGGCGGAGCCTGCCGGAGCAGACCTTCGGGACCCGCTCGGAAAGTTCGACCGCCATGAGCATTGGCTTCGACGGGATGTGCCATCCGGTCTCCTTTGCTGTGAATCCAGTTACCAACATCAAGGTTGTGGCAGTGTTGTTCAGAAATGTTGTCGCCGCAAAGCCAGACAAAATGATACCAGTTGCGGATTTGGAAATCCAGTTCGTTTTCGCCTGCCTTTCTAGGACGAACCCAAGGAGTGGTACCGTTCCAGAAAACCCTGGTGTACTGAATGTCGCCGATCTTTCCCGCTTGCATCTGGGCGAGCCAGTTGTAATAACTTGGCATATAACGCCGCTGAAAGCCGACGCAAACCTTTAGGTTTTTCTCGTCTGCCATTTTGTTGGTTTCCATGACGTGCCGGAAACCGGGAGCGTCAATAAGGATAGGCTTTTCCATGAACACATGGAGTCCTTTTTCGATAGCGGCGCGGTAATGATAAGGACGGAAGCCGGGCGGAGTGGCAATCACCACCTGATCGCCCGGATTAAGGCAGGCGATCGCTTTTTTGTACGCATCGAGTCCTCCAAAGACATTATCATCGGGCAAATCGACTTTTCCCAAGAGTGGATCGCCTTCTTTTTGAGCATCACGCCGGAGACTGTCGGCTGCGCTTTTTGCACTGTTTGAAAAAGCATCGGCAACGGCAATAATTTTGAAATTATCGCCGACTTGGGCGCGGTTACGGATGGCACCGCTGCCGCGTCCGCCGCAACCGATCATGGCTATTTTGATTTGGTCGCTCCCTTGTGCGTGAGCGGATTGGGAAATTGTGAGCCCTCCTGCCAGGGCAGCGCCAGTGGCGAGAACGCTCGAAGTTTTCAGAAATTGCCGACGAGAAGATTTTTTGGACATCGAATTACCTTTTGGGTTAAGTGGAATTTTGAAATGAGGCGCAACCCACCCCAGAAACAGAACTCCCATTGTAACAGGCAAGAAAAATGTTTGCAAGGGTGTGCGTGCAAGCCAATCGATCCCCCCACGCCATTTGCAAGTTTGGCGATTGGAACCGCTTGGCAGGATTTTGTCCTTGTGGGCATTTTTTCGACAGAATTTGCATGTTACATATTCTCTAGTTTTGCTATTTTACGCCGTATGCGGGAATGGAGTGGTTTCGCAGTGGAACTTGCAAACGGCGTGTTACCGGGGACAGACCGTTGACAAGTTTGCTAAAAAGTTTCGACAGGTAGGATGCCGACCGCCGGGCGGCATCGTGCGGTACTCCGCACTGGTTTGTTTTAGAGGGTTTTCTTGCGCCCGTCGGCTA
>Ga0082212_10013740_pt1 | contig 10105 bp, 11 predicted proteins | sample TergutNt197P3_FD_71548 | JGI IMG/M metagenome (GOLD analysis project Ga0082212, IMG submission 71548) | Neocapritermes taracua P3 segment gut microbial communities from Petit-Saut dam, French Guiana - Nt197 P3 | ecosystem: Host-associated > Arthropoda: Insects > Digestive system > Gut ...
AACAGTAAGGATTTTCTTGTGCCTGCAACATATGTTCTGAATTTGTGTTGAGACAAATTACATGTACTATTTCTATGTTTGTGTTTATTACGGTTTTTAGGTTCAATGCCTAACTTTTAAGGGTTGCATTTGTAGGCGAAGTATTATCCACATTGTTTACTTTAGATATTTTGGTGTATATTATTTTTAGTAATATTATTTCAAAATCCTATAATTAGAAAAGTGATATGAGTAAGATTTGAAAGTGTTATCTTATAAAATCATATAAAAATCATATGAAAAAAATAAGTAAATCAAGTAGTATTAAAGAAGTTTGCAAATTAATCATGGAATAAGTTGACAATGAATACACTGTTAAGTATAATGTATTATAGTTGATTTTTAATATCAATTATTTATGGGGAATTAGCTCAGTTGGCTAGAGCATCACGCTTGCACCGTGAGGGTCGCGGGTTCGAGTCCCACATTCTCCACCATTAAAGGATTATCCGAACCAAATACACTATTTTGTAGGTGGTTTCGTCCTAATAGTACCTTTATAATGGGGTACCCAAAATGATATAAAAGCGTCTATTTATAGGCGTTTTTATGTGGTAGTGTAACTTAAATGGGGGAATATTTATAGTATAGCGGGAAAATCAGTAGTGGGCTTAGTTGCAGTTGATTGTTTTCTTTTACACCACCCAGTTGCTTTCTATCTGTTTTATTCTCTCTCTTATGTTTTTCTAACCTATTATTTAGGTAATAATATTGCGGGTAGCCAAAATCATACAAGAGATGTTAAAGAAATAAAAGTTATATATGATGAGATAATAACCAATTACAATAAACTAAATAGAGTTTTTGATTTAAATGATCCAGTAGAAATTTATACTATGTATAATTATATGGTATATAAAGGCTATCTATCTAAAGATAAAAACTTTGAACTTAGTGACAAAAATTCGAGAGATATAACACTGATTTATGGGGCTAACGTTATAAACGGACAAGGCGTTTGTAGACATATTGCTATAATGTTAAAAGACATTTTTAATGATTACGGGATAGATAGTAACATTGTTGCAGTAACTATGCCGTCAAATGTGGTTGTTACAATGCATAAAGACGATGATAAAACTATAAAAACAGTTGATGAAATGTATGATTTTGTTAGAAAATATATAAATAATGAAGAACAACAAAAAGTATTTAATGAAAAAATCGAGCAAATCAATGAAAAGATTAGTTTATCTTTTAGATTAGAAGATAAACCAAATCTAATTGGTAGAATAACAGGGGATCATGTAATTACACTAGCAGTTAAAGATGGAAAAAGTTATACATTAGATCCTACTCAAAGTAGAATATATAAACTTAAAGAAAATGACAAAAACTTTTTGTATGATAGCGAAACTGATAAAATTAAAATACATTATGCTGGTCTTGGATTTTTTGGTTTAGAAAAGTATAAAAATATCAAACTAATTAAAGCTAATATTTTATTACCTAGTTCATCAGTTGAGGAGGATCAAGTATTAATTCAAAGAATTAGTAAATTATGCGAAAATAATCAAGATATTTTCGAGCAGTTTTACAACGATAATAGTGAAATGTATAATGAAATATCTAGTAAATTAATGCTAATGTAAAATGCAATATCAAAATTATTATTTTAAATTAGAAACAATTATAGTTTCCATCTAAATAACATTCATACCAAGATAAAAAACCTGGTTTTTGTGTTGATGGTCCAATTCCTACATCAGTAAAAAGCCACATATTACCACGCTCTTTACCTGTAATAATAATATTCCAAGTTTGACAACATCCAATATCAATTAATTCAATATTCCCATTACCAATAATATCAAAATCTGTATCTATATTATCTTCTTCATCTTCCCAAATCCAATAATCAGTAAAAGGAAATTCTTTTTTAGCTTTTTCAATATCTATATTTAAATCTTCAAATTTTTTTATAGGATAACCACCAAACATTTTACCACCATTACCTATTAAAGTATAAAATAAAACTAATTCTTCTGGAAATACAATATTATTTTGTTTTTCAAATTGATGAATAACTTCTATTGAAATTACTGGATTTAATTCAAAATTTTTATCCAATATTTTTTGTTTTATTCTTTGAATAGTTTTATCAATTTTATTCATTTTTTACACCTCAACATTACTATAACTAGTTTATATATTACTATTATATAATTTAATAGTCAATATTATTTTGTTCTAATCTTATTATAGGATGATATAATTGATTATAGGTGGTTATAATGGAATATAGAATTGATAAATATGGTAATAAATTATCTATTTTAGGTTTTGGTTGTATGAGATTTCCTAAACAATTAGGTAAAATTGATATAAATGCTACAGAAATATTAATAAAAGAAGCTGTTAAAAAAGGTATTAATTATTTTGATACTGCTTATATATATAATGATAGTGAAAAGATTTTAGGAGAAATATTAAAGAAAAATAATTTAAGAAAAAAAGTTTTTATCGCTACTAAACTTCCTTTTATTTTTTGGGATAGTAAACAACGAGCAGAAAAATGTTTAAATATTCAATTAAAAAGATTAAAAACAAATTATATTGATTATTATTTAATTCATATGTTAACTGATTTAGATTTATGGAATAAATTATGTGATAATGGTATAATCTCTTGGATTGAAGAAAAGAAAAAACAAGGTAAAATAAAACAAATAGGTTTTTCTTTTCATGGTAGTAGGCAAGAATTTTTAAAAATAATAGATGCTTATCCTTGGGATTTTTGTCAAATCCAATACAATTATATGAATGAAAATTATCAAGCAGGTAAAACAGGATTAAAAAAATCTTTTCAAAAAAAAATTCCTGTTATTATAATGGAACCTTTATTAGGCGGTAAGTTAGCTAATAAATTGCCTAGGGAAGCATTAGAAATATTTAGGGAAGCTAATGATAAAATATCACCTGCTTCTTGGGCTTTAAAATGGTTATGGAATCAAAAAGAAGTTACATTATTATTATCAGGAATGAATAGTCTAGAACAATTAAATGATAATATTACCTCATCCTTAAATGCTAAAGTAGGTATGTTAAATAAAGAAGAAACAAAAACAATAGAAAGTGTTGTTGAAATATTTAACAAATCATATAAAATTTTTTGTACAGGATGTAATTATTGTATGCCATGTCCTAAAAATGTTAATATTCCAGCTTGTTTTTCATCTTATAACACATACTATTCTATAGGTAAAATAGAAGGAATAAAACAATATATTATGAGTACTGGTATAACATCAAGTAAAAATGGAAGAATAGAAAATTGTATAAAATGTGGTACTTGTGAAAAGAAATGTCCTCAAAATATAGAAATAATAAAGAATTTAAAAATAGTAGAGAAGAAATTAGAACCATTTTATATAAAATGGGTATTAAGATTAGTTCAAAAATTTATAAAAAGAAAAAAGAAGTTAAATTAATTTTTTCTTTTTGTTAATTTTGATTTTTGATACAAAATGAAACTTTAAAAGTAATATCTTTAATTTAGATATTACTTTTTCTTTAGTACTTCATTTGAAATATTAAAAATAATACCAGCTATCAACATATATGATAACAAACTACTACCCCCATAACTAATAAAAGGTAAAGTTATTCCTGTAATAGGAAGTAATCCTAAAGTCATTCCAATATTTTGAATTTGTTGATATATTAACATACCCATAATACCAGCTATAATATATTTATTTACTATATTATTTGATTTGTTTCCAATATTAATTATTTTTAAATCAAATAATATAAGTAAACCTATAAAAAGAATAGAACCAATTAACCCAAAATTAGATGCTAAACAAGCAAAAATAAAATCAGTTTGTGGTTCTGGAAAATATATAGGTGTATGAAAATAACCATGACCAAATAAACCAGCAGAACCAATAGCCATTATAGCATTATTATATTGCATCCCCTCACCACTTTGCCAATCTAATAATCTATTAATGCGATAAAAAAAATCTGTTCCTAATATATTAATAAATAAATCTTCTTTAAAAAAATAAAAAAACAAAATAATAATAATTAGAAAAAGAAGAATACCACCAAAAAGAAAAAACCACCTAATCCTAATTCCTGATACTAATAACATAATAATAGTAATAATAAGATAAATTAAAATAGCTCCTGTGTCCGGTTGTAAGAAAGTTAATATAGCTGGTAGTAATACAATACCTCCTACTTTTAAAATTAATATAAATTCATCTTTAATATTTGGATTAGATGTTTTTTTATGAAAATTAAAAAGTACTTTACTTAAAACAATAATAATAATAATTTTCATAAATTCACTAGGTTGAATACTCCCAATACCAGGTATTTCAAACCAACATTTTGCATTATTAATAGGGTTGGCAAACAAAAGAAGTCCTATTAAACTTAATATTCCTAATATATAAAAAATCCAAATAGATTTTAATATTTTTTCATTACCAATAAACATAAGAATATAAATAACAATAAAACCAATAACAAACCAAATACTTTGTTTAATAGCAAGTGTTCCTGTTATATTAGGAAGTAATTCTTCAGCACTTAAAATAGTAAAAATACTTATTAATGATAAGGTAATTAATAAAATTAATATGTCTAAATTAACTTTATATCTAGAAATAATATTATCACCAACTTTCTAATATTAGTATATCAAGAAATTTTTTTCTTATTAGGCATATTATATTAATACGAGGGATGTGTTATTAATGAAGAATAAAAGATTACCAAATATATTTATAAATGATATTAATAAAGATATTAATAATTGTCAAAAATTTTATTATACTGATAAAAAAGAAGATATATTACCAAATAAAAAATGGATTAAAGATAGTATAAGTAAAATGATTAATCCAAAAGTTCATAATTTCAAACAAGATGTTACTATAAGACTAAAAGATAAAGTAGTAGATAAAACAATAATTAGTAAAGATAATATTAGTATTATGACTCTTGATGGAGATAATATATTAATTGATGATATTTTAGACATAAAAGAAAAATAAAAAAAAAGTGGGATAATCCACTTTAATTTTATAAGCATTCAATAAAAGTATCAGGTAAACATCTTAAGCAACAAATACATCCTAAACGAAGAGTAAAGAATGATTCTGTAGCTTTAAAACGAGTATGACAACCTTGCTCATGTTCAAGAATTAATACTCTAAATGTAGCAGTATTATCTTCAACTTTTTCAACTCTAAATACATTTGATGTTGGACCATTAGGATTTTCTTTATCTATAGAAATTTCCCATTGATTAGCTGGACAATTACAGAATAAAGTTATTGGTCTAGTATTACATTTTATCTCTTCACAAGGTGCACAACATAAGAAATCACGATCACATGCAGCTATTTCATTATCTATCACTCTTTCTTCAGCTCTTCTTTGAAGAACAACAATTGTTTCAAGAATATCCTTAATATCATCTTTTTCTGATCTTAAGTTTTCGTTACACATTTTTTTTCACTCCTTTTCTTTAACTAATATAAGATATTCTCTTAGAAATAAAGAGTGTAGAATTAATACCTAAAACTTTTAGTTTTAATTTTTTTGATATTGTTATATAATTATATTATACTTAGGAGGATAAAAAATGTCAGAGATATATTATTATATATTAATAGTAATAATTTTAGTTATTGTAGCTTTTGCCCTTGTTAAAGGTAATAAAAAAGATGTTCATATTGAAGTTAATAAATTAGTAGAATTTTTAGGTGGTAAAGGAAACTTGATTGATTATGAAGTAAATCAATCAAGATTTAAAGTAACTTTAAAAGATATTAAACTTGTTAATAAAGAAGCTATACAAAAATTAGGTGCAAAAGGTATTGTAGAAATAGATAATCAATTAAAAATAATATTAGGATCTTCAGCTAAAAAATTAAAAAAAGAAATTGATGCATTAAAATAACAATAATTACTATATTTCGACAAATTAAGACACTATCCTTCATTATAATTATAATGAAGGAGGAATTCTTATGCTTAATATTGAAAACATTATCTTAAATACAATATATATTCTTTTTCCACTTATGGTTTACTTTTTTTATTTAATATATATTAAATCAATTGATAAAAAAGAAAACACTATCTTTTTTGAATTAGCTTTATTTACTTCTTTTTATCTTTGTTTAAGAACTAGTAATTATATATTTGATGAAAAACCATTTTTATTATTTAATATACCACTTTTAATTGCATATTTAAAACAAAATAAATTAAGTGCTATTATTATGTCAATTATTATAATATTATATTATTATGAATTTTCATTAAGTATTTATTTAATTGGATTAGAATATTTTATATATTATATTATTTTTATTATTTTAAGGAAAAAGAAATTAGATAATATATTTTTAATTAATACATTTTTAATTATTAAAACAACTATTATAATATTAGAATTATTTAATAATAATGTATCTTTTTTCTATGACTTAAATAATATTATATGTTTATGTATTATGATAATAATATTTTATATAAATGCAAATATAATTCTTTGGATTATTACTAAATCTGAAGAAATACTTGATTTATATAATAATATTAAAAAATTAGAAAAAGAAAAGAAACTTAGAGAATCACTATTTAAAATAACACATGAAATTAAAAATCCTATAGCTGTTTGTAAAGGATATTTAGATATGTATGATATAAATAATCCAAAACATCAAAAATATATTCCTATTATTAAACAAGAAATAGATAGAACATTAGATATTTTAAAAGATTTTAGTGATTTTACAAAAATAAATATAGAAAAAACAATAGTTGATATTAATTTATTATTAGATGATATTACAAGTTGTCTAGAACCATATTTTAAAAGTCATCATATAAACACTATTTTTGAAATATCTGAAGATGAGGTATATATAAATGCTGATTATAATAGATTAAAGCAAGTCATTATTAATATTTTAAAAAATAGTGTTGAAGCTATAGAAAAAAAAGGGGAAATAAAATTAATAACAATTAAAACTAAAAATAAATTTATTATTGAAATAAGTGATAATGGTAAAGGTATGAGTAAAGAAATATTAAAAAGAATTGAAGAACCATTTTTTACTACTAAACAACAAGGCACAGGGTTAGGAATAGTACTTTCAAAAGAAATAATTAATGCTCATAATGGTAAATTAGAATATATTTCTAAAGAGAATATAGGAACAACTGTTAAAATAACTTTAAATATTGATTAAAAATAAAACACTTTAAAGTGTTTTATTTTTAATAATAAAAAGGGTAAGGTGGGGCATAATATGGTAAGGGACGAAAATATGGATATGGTCTTGCTATAGCAGCACCAGTTAAGCCTCCAAGTAAGAATGGAAATAAGATTCTATCATCTTTTCCATATTGTTTTTGATAATTATAAGGATAATTTGATTGATATTGTTGATACATAGGATAATAACTATTATACATAGGTAATCCTCCTTCCTAGTTTTAGTCTATGAAAAAGATAAGGATAAGTGATAATATGGATGAAAGAATCAAAAAGATAGCTAGTAATATAGTTAATTATTCAATTAATGTTAAAAAAGATGAAAAAGTATTAATAGTTACACAAACCCTAGATGCTAAATCATTAATAAAAGTATTAATAAAAGAGATAGTAAAGAAAGATGGTATAGCTTTTATTAAAATAGAAGATCATGAATTTAATGCTTTATTACTTGAAAATACTAATGATAAAAGAATAGAAATAATAAAAAAACAAACAAAAGAAATGGTTGATATGTTTGATTCTTTTATTTATATTAAATCAAGTTATAATGATTATGAATATAAAAATGTATCAAGTGAAATATATAAGAAAATGGGTAATGCTACTAAAAAAATAGATTATATAAGAGTTAATGAAAGAAAATGGATATTACTCAATTATCCATCTATTAATGATGCTAATAAATCTAAAATGACAGTAGATGAATTTTATAATAAAGCTTTAGATTTATTAAGTTATGATTATCAGAATATGAAAGACAAAGCTTTAAAATTAAAAGCATTAATGGAAAAAACTGATAAAGTAAAAATAATTAGTCCTAATACTAATTTAGTATTTAGTATTAAAGAAATACCATCAGTTATTTGTGTTGGTGATATGAATATTCCTGATGGAGAAGTTTATACAGCACCTATTAAAGATTCTATAAATGGTAATATTACTTTTAATACTAAAACTTTTTATCAAGGTAAATCATTTGATTCAATAAGTTTAACTTTTAAAAATGGTAAAATAATTGATGCAAGTTGTAAAGAAGGGGTTATAGATGATTTAAATAATATTTTAAATAGTGATTTAGGAAGTAGATATATAGGTGAATTTGCTATTGGATTTAATCCTAAAATACTTCATCCTATGGGTGATATATTATATGATGAAAAAATAATGGGTAGTATTCATTTAACACCAGGAAAAGCATATAAAGATGCTAATAATGGTAATGATTCATCTATACATTGGGATTTGGTATTAATTCAGCGAATTGATTATGGTGGTGGTGAAATATATTTTGATGATAAATTAATTAGAAAAGATGGGTTATTTATCATAGATGAATTAAAAGGATTAAATTAGTAAAAGTTTATATTAGAATTATTAATCCTATTTATTTACTAATCTATAAAAATTAATAGAAGGTCTATTCATAAATCTAAAATTAACTTTAGATACACCAATACCACTTGATATATATAAATCACACTCACCTATAGTATAATGTTCACTATAATATTTTTTAGCAAACATAGGGGTAGTAAGTGGACCTATAAAAGGTATTACTACTTGTCCATTATGAGAATGGCCTGCTAATACTAAATCAATTTTATCAGTTTTTAAATAATTATCAATTTTATCTGGTTCATGCATAATAAGTATTTTAAATAAATTATTAATATTATCTTCATTAAAATATTCAAAAGATGCATTTATATTATCTTTTTTATAAGATATAGTATCAACTCCAGCAATATATATAGGTGCTAAATTATCTTTATAAATAATATCATAAGTATTATTTAATTCTATAAAATTAATTTCACTTATTATTTTTTTATAAGCATTTTTTTGAACATAATCATGATTACCTCTTATTATATATTTACCAAGTGTACTATCTATTTTATTAAATTCATCAATAATATCATTAATTTCACTATCAGATGATTTATAATCACTATCAATTAAATCACCAGTAAAGATAACTATATCAGGTTTAATTAAATTTATTTCTTTAACAATATTGATTAAATCTTTATTAAAAATAGTTCTTCCATAATGAAGATCTGAAAAATGAACTATTTTTATGCCATCAAAATGAGATGGGATATTTTTTTTCTCTATTCGATATTCTTTTACTATTAAACCACTAGTAGATATATATCTACTATAAAAAACAAGTCCAAATAATATTGTAGCGATAATTAATATTATAACAATTATTTTGCTTTTCATTTAATCACCCCATATAAAAGGTTGTAAAGATTAATACAGCTACCAATATACCATTATGAATAGCATGCATTAAAATAGAAGAAAAAATATTTTTAATGAGGTAATAAAAATGCTTGGGAAAATAGAAATCAATAAAAAGTGGGGAAGTTACGAAGAAGTGTGCGGATTATATGCAACAGAAAAAGATAGTCGAATGAAAATCCGGTTGCTTGCGATAAAATACGCATACGAAGATAAAAAAAGTGAAGATATAGCCGGGCAGCTGAATCTGACGGGAGTGACAGTCCGCAAACACATGAAACGATGGAATCGCGGCGGATATGAGGGGTTACGAGATAAACCGCACCCGGAAGTGGAGCGAATGATAACGGATGAAGAGATGAACGAAATAGACAAAGTTTTGAAAAAACGTCCGCGAGATGAGGGAATGGAGCGTAGCAACTGGACGGCTCCGATACTGATGTCATGGATAGAGCGGCAGTACAATAAAAAGATAAGTCAGAGTACGGCGTACAATATATTTCATCGCCTGCGTTATACAAAAACCCGTCCGAAAAAGCAGAACAAGAAAGCTGACCCTGAGAAAGC
>Ga0082212_10013741_pt1 | contig 10105 bp, 9 predicted proteins | sample TergutNt197P3_FD_71548 | JGI IMG/M metagenome (GOLD analysis project Ga0082212, IMG submission 71548) | Neocapritermes taracua P3 segment gut microbial communities from Petit-Saut dam, French Guiana - Nt197 P3 | ecosystem: Host-associated > Arthropoda: Insects > Digestive system > Gut ...
ATATATCTCGAGCGCTTGATCGCGGTGGTGAGAAATCTCTGATGTTTTGCGCAGTTGCCGGTTATGCGGCGCGGCAGAATCTTAAAACGTTCCGATAAAGATTTTTTTAGCCTCGCGACATCCTTGTAATCTATGTCATCGAGCTTTTCGGCGCAGAAAGCGCAAACTTTTCTCTTTTTGCGGATGCGCATGCCGCCGCTTTTCTGTTCTCTGTTATCCCTGTCCATTTGCGGGACCCTCCTTTTGTTTTTTTGTTTTGGGGCTTAAAACGGCAGATCGTCGTCCGAGCTGATTTCCTCGAATTTCGGAGTGGATTCGTAGCTCGTCGAATATGACGAAGCGGAAGCGTTCGGTTCGGCTCCCGGATCGGCGTTGCTTTCCGACACGCTTTTGCGTTCCACGAACGATATTTCGTCGGCGATGATTTCGACGGTGGTGCGTTTGTTGCCTTCTTTGTCCTGCCAGTTGCGCGACTGAATAGCCCCGCAAACCAAAATCGGTTTGCCTTTCGCGAAATATTTGGCCACAAACTCAGCCTGCGTCCTCCAAGCGACAATGTCTATGAAATCGGTTTGCTGCGGTTCATTCGCCTTTATGAACCTGCGGCCGACCGCAATCCTGAACGAACAGACATTTACGCCAGTAGGGGTGGTTTTCAGCTCGGGGTCGGCGACCATATTGCCTATCAGTATGACTTTGTTGAAACTTGCCATTAGATGACCTCCCAATCGATTTTTGATTCGTTATTTTTCTTTTTTTATGACAAGCGAACGCAGCACGCCGTCCGTGATATTGAATACACGTTCAAGCTCTGCGGGAAACCGGGGATCCGCGCTGAAATTGATCAGCACGTAATATCCTTCTTCCAGAAACTGGATAGGATAGGCGAGTTTTTTCATTCCCCACTCATTTTTCTCAATTATCGTCCCGTTCGCCGCTATCAAATCCGAAAATTTTTCGACGGCCGATTTTATCCCCTCGTCCCCCATAGTGGGATTGAGGATAAACAGGGTCTCGTAATCTGAGATCAGGTTACCCATCTCGATACACCTCCTTATGGACATATGGCCCGATTTTTTCGATATGAATCTCACATCGGGCAAGGATTGATTAGTGATTTATATGCGCTATCGCCATTATACACCAATAAAAGCCGGATGTCAATAGAAAATAAAAAATTTACGATTTAAAAACCAAAAAACATTGATTTTTTTTGTTATCTGTGATATAATCGGGTGTGCAAAACGGAATATAACGAAAGAAAGGTGTGCACGCGAATTGACCGAAAAACTCACGCTTTTTGGTTTTAACAACCTCACAAAGACATTGAGCTTCAATATTTACGATGTATGTTACGCAAAGAGCGCCAAGGAACAAAAAGATTATATCGCCTATATAAACGAGCAGTACAATTCCGAAAGGCTGACGAACATATTGTGCAAAGTGACCGAGATCATAGGCGCTAAAATTTTAAATATATCAAAGCAGGACTATGAGCCCCAGGGGGCGTCGGTGAATATACTGATCACGGAAGACGATTTATCGGCCCAGCTCATCGACGAATCGTGCAACAGGGGGGGGATTTTGGCGCCGAAAGGCGCCGATGTCCATGCGCATTTGGACAAAAGCCACGTGACCGTGCACACTTTCCCGGAATCGCACCCGGACAATTTGGTCTCCACTTTCCGGGTGGACATAGACGTTTCGACCTGCGGGACGATATCGCCGCTGAACGCGCTCGATTTCTTGATAAGCAGCTTTGATTCGGATATCATGACCATAGACTACAGGGTCAGGGGCTTTACCCGCGACGTGGACGGGATAAAGCTGTTCATCGACCACACCATGCGCTCGATCCAGGACTATATAGCCGACAAAACCCTGACAAAATACGACGCGATAGATGTAAATGTCTACCAATCCAACATATTCCACACAAAAATGCTGATAAAAGAGATAGAGCTTCAAAATTATCTGTTCAAAAAAGACGTTTACGAGCTCCCGCCCAAGCAGCGGCTCGAGATAACCGATGATCTGCGGCGCGAAATGATTGAAATTTTCAGCGGAATGAATATATATTAACCACAAGGAGCATAGAAAATGTCGAGAACAATTGAAAAAATAGAAAAACTGTCGCTGCCCGTGGTGGTGACGCGGGGGGTGATAGTTTTCCCGGAGATAACCATAGGCTTTGAGATAAACCGCCCGAAATCGCAAAAAGCGGTCGAATACGCCGAAAAAAACGATATGTTCGTATTTTTCGTATCGCAGAGCAACATGGAAACCGAGGACCCGCAGCCGGGGGACACATATAAAGTGGGGACGATAGCGAAAATAAAACATTCGGTGAAGCTGGCCGACGAAAACGTCAGGGTGATTGTGGAAGGGCTCGCCAGGGCGGAAATCCTCTCTTATGATTTTTCAAAGGAATACATAAGCTGCGAAGTTCTGAAAAAAGAGATATATCTCCAAAACAACGGCGGGATAAAAGGCGAGGCGGCGATTTCGGAGACCATGAAGATATTTGAAAGCTACTGCCGTTTTATCCCGAAAATATCGAGCGATATAATGATGGCTTTGCATTCCTTGAAAAATCCGGGGATTTTGGCCGATTATATCTCGTCCACCATATATTTCCATCCCGAAAAAAAACAAAAGCTGCTCGAAGAATTCGACCCTTTCAGAAGGCTCGAACTGCTGTGCGTCATCATCGAAAAAGAAATCGAAGTGCTCGAAATCGAGGAACAGATTCACAAAAGAGTGCGCGGCCAAATGGACAAGAACCAGCGGGACTATTTTTTGCGCGAACAGCTGAAAGCGCTAAAACACGAACTCGGCGAGGACGAAGGAGCCGAATCCGAAACGGGGGAATACGAAAAAAAGCTCGAGTCGCTCCATTTACCGCAGGATGTTCACGACAAGCTGCATAAGGAGATCGCGAAACTGCAAAAACAGCCGGGAAATTCCCCGGACAACGCGGTCATAAGAAATTATTTGGATATCTGTTTTGAAATCCCCTGGAACAAAAAAACGGAGGATTTTGTCGATATCGAAGCGGCCGAAAAAATACTGAACGACGACCACGACGGGCTGTTCAAGGTCAAGGAGCGCATACTCGAATTCATGGCCGTCAAGCAGATAAAAGGCGAGCTGAAAGGGCAGATCCTGTGTTTCGTGGGACCTCCGGGAGTGGGGAAAACATCGATAGCTTCTTCGATCGCGAAATCCCTGAAGCGAAAATATGTGCGCGTATCGCTGGGTGGGGTGCGCGACGAATCGGACATAAGGGGCCACAGGAAAACATACATAGGCTCCATGCCGGGACGCATCATAAACGCGCTCAGGGAAGCGAAAAGCCAAAATCCGCTGATACTGCTCGACGAGGTGGACAAGCTCACCAGGGACGCCCACGGGGATCCCGCCTCCGCCTTGCTCGAAGTGCTGGACTCGGAGCAGAACAAAGCGTTCAGGGATCATTTCATCGAAATACCGGTCGATTTGTCCGACTGCATGTTCATCGCCACCGCGAACACCACGGACGCCATCCCGAAGGCCCTGCTCGACAGGATGGAGATCATACAGATAACCAGCTACACCAGGAACGAAAAGCACGCGATAGCAAAAAACCATCTCGTCTCCAAGCAGGCGAAAAAGCACGGCCTGAACAAACGAAAATTCAAGATAACCGACGAGGTGCTGTATGAAATGATCGATTATTACACAAGGGAAGCGGGAGTCAGGAACCTCGAGAGGGAAATTGCGAATGTATGCAGAAAATCCGTTAAAAAGCTGATACGGGAAAACAAAAAGTCGATAACGGTCAACGCCGCGATTTTGGCCGAACTGCTGGGGCCAAGAAAATTCAAGGACGACTCCGCCTCAAAAAAAGACGAGATAGGCGTGGCCAACGGGCTGGCGTGGACCGCGATGGGCGGGGAGATATTGCAGGTGGAAGTGGTCTCGTCGGAGGGCACGGGCAAGATAGAGCTGACCGGTTCGCTTGGAGAGGTCATGAAGGAATCGGCGAAAACCGCCATATCGTTTATCCGCGCCATCGCGAAAAAATATGACATAGACGCCGATTTCTATAAAAACAAAGACATGCACATACACTTCCCCGAAGGCGCGATACCAAAGGACGGGCCATCGGCGGGAATAACGGTGGCCACCGCGATATTTTCGCAGCTCACGGGCTATCCCGTGAGAAACGATATAGCCATGACGGGGGAAATAACGCTGAGAGGCAGAGTGCTTCCGATCGGGGGGCTGAAGGAAAAAACGGTGGCCGCGTACCGCTCAAAGATAAAAAACGTGATAATACCGGAGGAAAACCTCCCGGATTTGGAAGACATAGACGACATAGTGAGGGAAAATTTGAATTTTATCCCGGTGGCAAACGCCGAAAAAGTGTTTGAAAGCGCGGTCATATTCCCAAAAGCGGAATCCAAAATCGACCTGTATTCCGACATCATGCCGCCGCCCGCCCCGAACAACATAATTTCAAAAGAAACATGGGACAGCAAATGACAAATTTGAACAACGCGAAATTGGCCATAAGCGCGGGGTTTTTATCGCAAATCCCCAAAGATTTGCCGCATATAGTTTTCGCGGGGCGATCCAATGTGGGAAAATCCACGCTGCTCAACAAACTGGTCAATCAAAAAAAGCTCGCGCGCACTTCGTCGTCGCCGGGAAAGACGATAACCATAAATTTTTATGAAGCCGACAAAACCCTTTATCTCGTCGATCTGCCCGGCTACGGCTACGCCAAAAGATCGGAAGCGGACAAAAAAAGATGGTCCGCCTTGGTCGAGGGGTATTTCATGGAAAACGCAGATAAAAACATAAATCTTATCGTCATGCTCGTGGATTTGAAAGTGGGCGCCACAGCCGACGATTTGAATATGATCGGATATATGGACGATTTTGGGCTCCCATATATTATCGTCGCCACAAAATCAGACAAATTGAACAAAACCCAAAGGGAAGAAAAATTGGGCGAACTGAAAAACGCGCACCCCGATTGCGCGATCATACCTTTTTCATCGCTTTCGGGCGAAGGAGTAAACGAGGCGCGTGGCAAAATTTTGAGTTACGCGAAATAACTAAAGAAAGGAAACCGCAAACCGATGCTATACGATAATTTGCAGGTGAACGCGCAGGGGCGCCTTGAAATCGGGGGATGCGACTGCGCAAAGCTCGCCGGGCAATACGGCACCCCCCTATATGTCATCGACGAAACCCAAATCAGGCGAAACTGCCGCGCATACAAAAACGCCGTAAAAAAATATTTCGGCGAAAACGGCGGGGACGTGGCCTTCGCGAGCAAGGCGCTTTCGTTTTTGGGCATATACCGGATCATAAACGAAGAGGGGCTTTGCACCGACGTTGTCTCGTCGGGAGAACTTGAAACGGTGAAAGCCGCAGGCTTCCCGCTTGAAAAAGCGTATTTTCACGGCAACAACAAGACCGATTTTGACATAGAGCACGGGCTAAAAAACAACGTCGGGGTTTTTGTGGCGGACAACATCGAGGAAATCGAAGCGCTGGATGGATTTTGCGAAAAATACGGCAAAACGCAAAAAATGCTGCTCAGGGTGGCCCCGGGAATCGACGCCCACACCCACGCCAAGGTGATGACCGGCACGGTGGATTCGAAATTCGGCATAGCGATACAGACAGGCCAGGCGATCGAAGCGGCCGGGCTGGCGTTAAAATGCAAAAATCTGGATTTTGCGGGGATCCACTGCCATATCGGCTCTCAGATCTTGGAAATCCAGCCGTTTGTCGATGCCGCCGAGTGCATGATCGATTTTGCCGCCGAAATAAAAAAAACATACGGCCGCGAAATTTCCGAGCTGAATATGGGCGGAGGCTTCGGCGTGAAATACATAGAAGGGCAGCATAGCCTTGACATAGATTCCGGAATCAAAAAGATAAGCGATTGTATCAAAGCGAAATGCGGCGAAAGAGGCATAAAAGTCCCGAAAATAATTTTCGAGCCGGGGCGCTCGATTGTGGCAAATGCGGGGCTCACCCTTTACACCGTGGGAACGAACAAAAAAATAACGGGATACAAAAACTATATCTCGATCGACGGCAGCATGGCGGACAGCCCGAGGTACGCCCTGTACGAATCGCCGTACACCATAATGGCCGCAGACAGGATGCACGACGAATGCTCCATAATCGCGGACATCGCGGGAAGATGCTGCGAGAGCGGGGATTTCATCCAGGCAAACGTAAAGCTCCCCGACTTGAAGCGGGGCGATATTTTGGCCGTGCTCGTTACCGGGGCGTATAATTATTCGATGGCGAGCAACTACAACAGGCTGCCGAGGCCCGCGATGGTATTTGTCAAAGACGGCGAAAGCGAAATAACGGTAAAGCGCGAAACATATGAAGATCTGATGAAAAACGAGGTGTAGCGAAAACGATGATAACCAAACGAATCGAAGCAGTCCGGCAAAAATTAATGCAGCAAAAAAACCCGTCCGCTTTTGTAATAGTATCGGCGCAAAACAGAAGGTATATGACAAATATCGCGACTTCAAACGGGTATGCGATAATAACGCCTGAAAACAAATATTTTTTCACCGATTCGAGATATATCGAATATGCAAAAAAAAGCCTTGAAAATATATATGAAGCAGAGCTTTTGCCGATAAAAGAAGCGAAGGAGCATTACGGCAGGCTGCTCAAAAAAGAAAATATAAAAACCGTGTTTTATGAGGAAAATTATATATCCCTCAAAACAAAAAAAATTTTCGACGAACTGTTTTCCGATTTCAATTTATGCGAAAGCGGCGGCATGATCGAAAAAATGCGCCAGATAAAAGACGATTTTGAAATTGCAAGCATACAAAAAGCGCAGGATATCACAGACCGCGCCTTTGCCCATATCTTAAAAACCATATCTTCGGATCCGGATGAAATCACCGAAAAAGACATATCGGCCGAAATCGAGTATTTCATGAAAAAAAACGGGGCGGACAAACCGGCGTTTGACACCATCGCGGTTTCCGGCAAAAAATCGTCGTATCCCCACGGGGAGCCAGAGAACATAAAGATTTCGAAAGGGTTTCTGACGATGGATTTCGGGGCGGTTTGCGACGGCTATTGCTCGGACATGACGAGGACCGTTTGCATCGGAAAGCCGACTTCCCAAATGCTCGAAGTTTACGAAATCGTGAAATCGGCGCAAACTGCGGCGCTGAATAAAATAAAAGCGGGCGTTTACGGGGGCGAGGTGGACAAAGAGGCGAGGGAAATCATCAAAAAAGCGGGCTACGGCGACAATTTCGGGCATGGGCTGGGGCATTCGGTGGGACTTGAAATACACGAATCGCCGGGGTTCCACAAATCCGGCGAAGATGAAAAAGACAAAACCGAAATAGCCGAAAATATGGTCATAACGGTGGAACCGGGAATATATATCGAAAACCGATTCGGGGTCCGGATCGAAGATTTGGTCGTCGTAAAGCAAAATGGATGCCTGAATCTGACAAAAAGCCCCAAAGAGCTGACAGTGATATAAGTTTCGCTTATGCTTGGCATAACAAATAAATATATCAAAACCTATTGCATTATTATTCAATATGATGTATAATAATGCAATACTACATTTCATATTTTGGAGGCGAAAACAATATGCAGGATCTCATCAGCTATCACGACGAATACATCATGGGAACTTATGCCAGGTACCCGGTGGCACTGGTCGAAGGGAAGGGTTCGACGATAAAAGACGCAGACGGAAAAAAATACATAGATTTCACGAGCGGGATCGGCGTCAATTCCCTCGGCGCGGCAAATGGGCCTTGGATCGCGGCAGTCACGGATCAGCTGAAAAAAATCCAGCACGTTTCAAATTACTATTATTCCGACGTGACCGCGAAACTGGCCGAAAAACTGACAAAGCTCGCGGGCATGAAAAAAGTGTTTTTCGCCAATTCGGGAGCGGAGGCAAACGAGGGCGCGATAAAACTGGCGAGAAAGTACAGTTTCGACAAATACGGAAAGGGCAGGGGAACCATACTCACGCTAAAAGACTCGTTTCATGGCAGGACATTGGCCACCCTCGCCGCCACCGGGCAGGATTCCTTCCACAATTATTTTTTCCCTTTCCCCGCAGGCTTTGAGTCCGTCGGGCGCAACGATATCGGCGAGTTCAAAAACGCAGTCGAAAAAAACCCCGAAATATGCGCGATCATGATCGAGCCGATACAGGGCGAGAGCGGAATCAACCCAATCGACCGCGCATATGTCGAGCAAGTTCATGGCATATGCAAGGAAAAAGACATTTTGTTGATTTTCGACGAAGTGCAGACGGGCATATCGAGGACGGGAAAAGTTTTCGCGCACGAATATTTCGGCGTTTCCCCGGATATAGCAACGCTCGCCAAAGGGCTTGGCGGAGGGCTTCCGATAGGGGCGTTCCTGTGCGGCGAAAAATTGGAAAACACGCTCGACGCGGGCAAGCACGGCTCGACTTTCGGGGGAAATCCGGCAATATGCGCGGGGGCTCTGGAAGTCCTGAATACTGTCTGTTCGTCCGCGTTTTTGGACGAAGTCGTAAAAAAAGGCGAATATATCACAAAAAAAATAAAAAACATGAACAGCCCGCTTATCGCCGGGATACGCCAAAAAGGGCTGATGGTCGGCTTGCAGCTGAAACTAAAAGAGGGCGAAACCCCGAAGGACTACGCCAAAAAGTGCCTGGAAAACGGCCTCATGGTCCTGACTGCTGGAACCGACGTGATGCGCTTCCTTCCGCCGCTTGTCATATCATACGAAGAGCTGGACGAAGGGCTTGGCATACTCGCGCAAGTTATTTAAAGGAGGAAAAACATATATGTACAAACATCTATTAAAAATGGCCGATCTGTCAAAAGACGATATTTTCGAAATATTCGAGACAGCCGAAAAATTCAAGAATTACAACAAAAACAAAATAGAGCACCCGCTGCTGAAAAACAGGACACTGGGGATGATTTTCATGAAATCGTCCACGAGGACGCGGGTCTCCTTTGAAGTCGGGATGAGCCAGCTTGGCGGCAAGGCGCTGTTTCTGTCGCCGAACGACCTGCAGCTCGGCAGGGGGGAGAGCATATACGACACGGCAAAAGTTCTGTCGAGGTATCTGGACGGGATCATGATCAGGACTTTCGCGCACAAAGACGTGGAGGATTTTGCGGAGCACGGCGATATCCCCGTGATCAACGGGCTCACGGACTACGCCCATCCGTGCCAGGTGCTCGCGGATCTGATGACTGTGAAGCAGTACAAGTTCAAAGAATATAAATCGTTCGAAAATTTGAAGCTGTGCTTCATCGGCGACGGGTTCAACATGGCCAATTCCCTTATCGTCGGGGGCCTGACCGTCGGGATGGATGTGGCGGCGGCAAATCCCAAAGGGTACGAAATAAGCCAGGAGATGAAAGATTTCGGGGCAAAATTCAAAAACAAGTTCACATTCGCAAACGACGCGAAAGAAGCCGCGAAGGATGCCGACGTGCTTGTGACCGACGTCTGGTACAGCATGGGGCAAAAAGACATAGACGAACGCAAAGAGGCGTTCAGGGATTTCAAAATCGACGCGCAGCTGAAAAAACTCGCCAAAAAAGACGCGATCGTGCTGCATTGCCTCCCCGCCCACAAGGGCGAGGAAATTTCGGAAGAAATATTCGCGAAGCATGAAAGCGAAATTTTCGACGAGGCGGAAAACCGGCTCCACGTCCAAAAAGCCGTGATGGCCAAACTTATGGTCTGAAAAATATAATATTCAATAAAAAAAGAGAGGTAATCGATATGGCAACAAAAAAAATAGGGCTGCAGATTTATTCCATCCGCGACATCTATGCGAAAGATCCGGCCGAGGCGTTCAAATTAGCGAAGGAGTGCGGCTACGATGCGGTGGATATGTTCGGGGGGGTTACGATGGGGGCCGAAGAGCTAAAAAAGCTGCTCGACGATTTCGGCTTAGGGTGCTGCGGCTGGCATGCTTCCTGGGACTACATCAGCAAGCCGGACATTTTGGAAATGTATGCGGCATACAACAAAACAATAGGCAACAAATATCTCATCTGCCCGGGATTTCCGTTTG
>Ga0082212_10013742_pt1 | contig 10105 bp, 16 predicted proteins | sample TergutNt197P3_FD_71548 | JGI IMG/M metagenome (GOLD analysis project Ga0082212, IMG submission 71548) | Neocapritermes taracua P3 segment gut microbial communities from Petit-Saut dam, French Guiana - Nt197 P3 | ecosystem: Host-associated > Arthropoda: Insects > Digestive system > Gut ...
ACCTTGACTGTACTCTTTTATAGCTATTTTTCTTGACATATGTATTTGATTTTCAAGTGCAAAGATACATTTTTTTTAATATTAAAGATATAAATTATGTAAAAAAAGTTTTTGAACACCCCCGCGATGCCGCGTCGGCTTCGCTCACACCGCAGCACCAATTTTAATTTTATTCATTTTAATAAATCTCCAATTTCTCCAAATCTCCATTTCTCCATTTTGGAGATTTGGAGATTTGGAAATTTATAACCTTTTTTCGTTTACGCTCTTTTACTGCATAAGTGATTGTAAATGACTGTATTTTATTTGCCGTCATCCAATAATAAGGACGTGCAAAAGTTTTCTCCATTTCTCCAATTCTCCATTTTGGAGATTTGGAGAATTGGAGATTTCTCGCGTCGCTTTTCCAAGTTACCGCTGCCGTGTTGCCATACCTCATTATCCGCCCTAAAACACAGCATCGCCAACCACACGCAAAAAATTGGCGACTGCCTACCCACAAGCCACCGCCAATATTTTGCCTTTGCCAACACACGCTTAGCAAAATAATTGCGTATCATTCAGTCTTTTGCCGCTCACAGCCCGACGCTCAATAGGTATTTATATTTTATAAATCATTAAAACCACTTATGCAAAGATAGCCCGCTCCAAAAGGTTGTCAAGGCCATGCCCTTCGGGTTTATTCATTTTTTTGCCAACACACATAGCCTTATTTGCCGACACACAAACCGACACACAAAAAAAAATGACCCAAAGCCTTGACAACCTTTTTCCGCTTACGCTCATTAGTGCATAAGTGGTTATAATGATTTTTGGTGTTTTATGGTCATTCCGTAATTGGCACAGGCAATGTGCTTCGTTCAGTTTTTTGCCACCCTGCAAGCCTCCGCTCAATAGGTATAAATAATATTTTTATAAACAAAAAAAAGTATATACAAAAATAGGCAGTTCCCCGCAAGCCACCGCACATAATGGTTGTCAAGGCTAAACCCTTCGGGTGCATTCATTTTTTTGCCACCCACAAACCAACCCTGCCAAAAAAATGACCCGCAGCCTTGACAACCACCGCCACACTGCCTATGGGGATTTGCATATCCTTTTTTTTGTTCCGTTTTTTTGTCAGTTTTGTCAAAAAAAATATTGCTTTTGGTGTGTGCCGCCTTTTTCGTGCGTCCGCTTCCGGCAAAATACTACCAAATCCTCTATTTCCTCTAAATCCTCCATTTCCTCCATTTCCTAAAATGTCCAAATTGCCAAATGTCCAAAATGGATATTTGGATATTTTGGTAATTCAATATCCAATTCAGCGAAGGAATAAACCACATTCACCTGCCTTACATCGCAACTTACAGCAAATAAGCGCATAAGCCGCCAAAAACATAAAACCGCTCACTGTTCATATTATTTTTGCTTTCGGATTAGGACAAAGCCGTACCAACACCGTACCTGCTCCGTACCAAGTCCGAATAAAACACCATTACTAACCCCTAAAAACTAAAAATTATGGGAAAAATTAAACAAGGAATTCTCGGCGGTTTCTCCGGTAAGGTGGGAAGCGTTGTCGGCAGTAGTTGGAAAGGTATCAGCTATATGCGCGGAAAAGCAGTTTCCATCAAAAATCCACGTACCTTACAACAAATGATGCACCGCAACAAATTTGCCGCTGCGTTGTCAGTTCTTCAACCCATTACCGCGTTCATCCGTGTCGGTTTCAAACGCTACGCGCACAGACAGAGCGAGTTTAACGCCGCAATGTCCTACACGGTGAAACACGCTCTTGCCGGAACATACCCTGATTACACGATTGACTTTTCAAAGTTGCTCGTATCTCGCGGCTCGCTCACCGGTGCCAACAACCAAGCAGCGGCAGCCGTAACCGGTAAAATCAAACTCACTTGGGAAGACAACACCGGCATCGGCGAGGCACAGCCCACCGACAAATCAATGTTAGTGGCTATCAATCCGGCAAAAGGCGAAGCCGCCTACATCACCGATGGCGCCCCGCGCTCTGCAGCACAGGAAGACCTGACCGTTTCCCCATTTTGGGCAGGCGATGAGGTGGAAGTCTATTTGGCGTTCATTTCCGAAAACGGCAAAGACGTTGCCACGAGCGCTTACTGTGGTTCTGTTACCATTGTGTAACCGATTCAATTCTTGTTAAAAAGCCGCCACGTGCGGCTTTTTTTAGAACATTACTAATCAATAAAATAATATCAATATGAACTTACTTTTTATACCGTCAATTATGACTGAAAATTGGAGCCATCTTAACGCACTTCTCACTGTTTTGGCTGTCCTGTACGCCTGTGTATTTGTGTCTGTATTCATAGACCTCTACTTCGGAGTAAAACGCGCCAAACGCCTTAAAATAGTCCGTACAAGTTTCGGCTACCGCCGAACAATCACCAAATTAACGAGTTATTTCGGGCTAATGCTAATGCTATCCATCGCCGACATCGCCGCAAGCGTAATTTTCAAAATGCCGTATTTCACCGTCATCGGTGCGATTGGCATTGTAATTGTTGAAGCAAAATCAGTGTACGAAAATATCAAACAGAACGAAAAGGGTGTGGAAGAAATCCAAAAAACGCTGCAAAAACTCTTTGAAAACAAAGAGGAAATAAAATCACTAATTACATTTTTTAACTCACAAAACCAAGAAAAACCAACAAAATTATGACGTCAAGAGGACTACGCAACAATAACCCATTAAACATCCGCCACAGCGCAGATAAATTTCAGGGTGAAACAACCGGCACCGACAAAGCCTTCAAAACCTTCATTTCGATGCCTTACGGCTACCGCGCCGCCTTTATCACACTTGCAACCTACCATTCAAGAGGTTACAATACAATCGAAAAAATAGTAACCCGTTGGGCGCCACCCAACGAGAACAACACCGGCAACTACATTGCCAACGTTGCAAGATGGTCCGGCGTTCCGCGAAATAAGGAACTGACCGTTGCCGATGGTGCAGACTACATCCTGATTGTTACCGCAATGAGTTTCATTGAAAACGGCATAAACGCCAATATTTCAGAAGTTCGGGCAGGCTTAAATCTACAAACCAAAATTACAATGCAATGAAACAGAACATCATTTTAGCAACATTAGCCGTAATATTGTGCCTGTGCTGTTCCTGCAAAATGCCGCAATACATTCCGGTTGAAACCGTAAAAATCGAATATCGCGACAACTTTGTCCGGGATTCGATTTTCCGGTACGATTCAATTTACATCAAAGAAAAGGGCGACACGATTATTTTTGAACGATACCGGTATTTATACCGAGACAAATTTGTCAGGGATTCCATTTTTATCAATGACACAATCCGCGTACCCTATCCGGTTGAGGTAGTTAAGTCGGTAAAAAAGCCACTAACAGGGTGGCAGAATTTCCAAGTATGGAGTGGGCGCATTGCTCTTGGTGCCGTTCTGTTTTTACTCATTTTCTTTGTATTGAAGCGAAAAAGGCTGTTTTAATACGACCATTCATTTACAGATAAAAAGCCGCTTGTGGTGGCTTTTTTCAGGTCATTTATAAAAATGTAAAAAGCAGTAAATCAGAGTTACCGCTTTGTTTTTTTTGTACTTTCGCGCCGCATTTGCGCTTCCCAAATGTCTAAAATCATTACTTTATATTTGCAAGAAAATTGAGAGAAAAGTTTGTAACTAATTGATTAGTAATGTGTGTTCAAAATTTTAATGATTTTGCCCTGCGCTTGCGCCAAACACCCCGTTATGCACTGTGGCTGCCCACGAAACTGTCCTATTACGGTGATTGTTTTTGTCAAGTCCCAATGATTTGTATTATTATGGACGAGCTTGTCAATACCTTTTCTGTCAAGCCCCAATGACCGTGCCGGAGCGGGTGCGGCTAAGCGACTGTTGGGACTTGTCAATACTTTCTCTATCAAGCCTAGATGACCGTGTAGGAGCGAGTGCGAGGGCTAAGCAACCGTCAATTATTATCCGTTCCGTTTTAATGGTACTTTCAAAATGTATTATAGATTTCTCAAATGCTTGGTTTCTACATTTTTTTTAGAACGTGATAAATCAAAAGAATAGCCAATCCCTACTGAACCACCAACCATTACTCCCATTTCTTCATTGTAGAAAAGCATTGTAAGATTAAACCCATAATGTATAAATAGCGGTATCCGATTGAAATAAACATCTCCACCGACCACACACCAATTGATGCCTTGTACAGATTTTCTACCATTATATTTACCTGTCATAATATAATGTAATCCACCACCGGCGGCACTCCTCCCATAAAAATATTCTATACCGGCAGAAAAGCCAAAACCGGATAGATTTTTACCTGTAAGCCTACCGTAATTGTCTATCGTTGCATACGATAATGGTGCCCCAAAATAATTGCCTACTCCTCCTACAAGAGCAAAATTTTCTACGGGCTTAATTGATATTTTACCTCCCAAACCGCCATAATCTATTCCATAACCAATTCCTAAAGAGATAGAAGATCCCCGAGGGCTTTGTGCTATGCAAAACATACTCATAAAAACTACACAGAATAAAGAAAATACATTTTTTTTCATGGCTCTAATTTAGATATTTTTTGATGTTTTTGATTAATTCCCTTCTTTCTATAACACCTGTTGTTTGAAAGTATTTTCCATTTACGCTTTTAGGTGGAATGTACACAATTGTTGGAATAGACTCTATCCCAAACATTTCTGAAATTTCCTCTTCTTCTTCTATATTAACACGATAAAAATAATAATAATGAGAATATTCATTTGCAACACTTTCAAAAATTGGTTTCATTACGTAACAAGGTCGGCACCATGTCGCATAAAAATCAATAACGATTCCATGTTCATTGATAAAATTCTCTGTCCTTTCGTTCCAAATTTTGGAAAAAAACGTATTAGATGTTAATGTTCTGACTTGGGCATTCACACTAATACTAAAGCCTATTGCGGCTATTAAAATCATTGCAACTTTTTTCATTTTAAAATCCCTAAATTTGTGTCGGGCACAACTGTTAGTTAATACTTTAATCACAGACTAACCGAAAACCAATACCATTATAACGAGCATTTTGCAAAACGCCATCGCCTTCACTCTCTCCACGACTACAAATACGAGAACGGTCTGCATCCCAATACCAACTATTACCGCGAACAACACGTTTATTTCCGATTATCTGTCCTTGTGGATTGTGTTGTGGCGAATCCTGATACTCTCCGTACCAATCATTACACCATTCGGCAATATTTCCACTCATATCGTAAATTCCCAATTCATTTGGCAATCTTGTTCCTACAGGATGGGAATTTCCTCCGGCATTACCGTTATACCAAGCAACGTCATCTACTTTGTTACTACCACTGTATTTGTAACCTAAACTTCGATTACCACCGTGAGCGGCATATTCCCACTCGGCTTCGGTTGGTAATCTATAGTTTTTACCTGTTTGTTTGTTTAATTTTTTTATAAACTCTTGAACATCATCCCAACTTACATAATACATGGGATAATCATCTCCTACTCCTCCCAAATACCAATAAGGATGGTCTAAATTTCGCTGTTCTTCCACTGTGGTTTTCATAATTTTTTCCCACTGTTTTTGCGTTACTTTATATTTTGCAATATTAAAACTGTTTAATGTTACTTCATGAGCTGGATATTCGTTACTCCTGCAATCACTGCCCTGCTCTCCCGTACAACCCATCATAAAAGTTCCGCCTTCAACAAGTATCATTTCAGATTCTATTTCAGAAATTACTTCTTTCTCACATGCTGTGATAATTCCTAACAATAAGGCAAAAATCAATATAAATTTACATTTCATATCAATACTTCATTAAAATTTTTCTATTCTTCTATTGTAATATCAATTACATCCTGTATAACCTTGCCCGCATCTTGAATTGCTACATTTGCAACCACTCTGCCATTGGTATTTTATACCGCTACCTGCGTATTGAGAATTACCACCACAATGAGTACAACCTGTAGATTTTGGTTTTTGCACTTCTCTTACCCCACTTCCACGACAATAGGAACAATTATTACAACTCGTCCATCTCCCTGTTACATACTTTCCTCCTTTTCCATTGCAATACGTACAATATCCGTATGCACAATTTTTGCCACCATTTGTTGTGTACCCATTTTTGCACCCTGTGCCTCCACAAGATGAACAACTTTCCCAACCCTGACATTTTATCTTACCTGTTCCCTCACACTCTCTACAAGTTTCACGAACATATCCTGTTACTAATCCATCACCACTACAATAATTACAAGGTATTTCTTTTTGATATGCTTGCGAAGTATAATATACACTAGAACCACATATTGTACATGTACATCCTTCACACTGCCTTTGCGCATTTACACTAATTCCAAAGCCAATTACGGCTAACAATATTATAAAAATCTTTTTCATAAAATTTATTGTCAGTTATATACCATCGACCCATCGGTTTCAATTATTTTTTCCCTTCTGATACGGCTTCACAGGTCTTGCCCGTTTTTATCCAAGGTTATCCTCTCCTCTCTGCATTTTTTTGGGAACAGTTACAATTCTGTCTTATATTTTGTGGCGGTTTTCCCGTCATCGAATTTTCAATCTTTGGCAATAAAAAAACGTGGTACTTTTTTTATTTGCTTATAGAGGTTCTCGACGACCTATGTTACCAAATAAAGTAAAGTCCACGCTTGACGTGAACGTTTACTACTTTACTCTTGGTAACTTAACTTGAAATGGTCGAGATTTCCTATAAGCAAGATGCAAAGCTAAACGCTTTAAAATTGTTAGAAACAAAGAACGCTGATTTACATAGTTGCGTTAGTATTTAGAGATTAACAGTATAAAAAAAGTATAAAAGTAAATCGGCTGCAAATGTACAATAAATATTTTCAAATCAAATTTTCTAAAAAAATCCGTTCCCTTGCCAACGCGGTTTTTGGCGGTTGGGTGGGGGTGGCGGAGTGGTATTTTTTTGTTATTTTTTTCTTTGTCATTCAAAAAAAAATATCTTTGCCGTCGTTATTAAAAACAAAGAAGATGACCCAAATATTATTACAAAACGGTATTGACAATATGCAAATGAATGTATTGATGGGGCTTTTCAATTCGTGGAATGTAGATGTGGTAGTAACAGAGGAAAAAAAGCAGGAAAATAGAAGTTTCTCCCAACTTTTTTCAAAAACGCGCGGCATGTGGCAAGATTACGATATAGATGGAGAAAAACTCCGGAAGGAGGCATGGGGAATAAATGAAAAAACTACTGTATGATACTTGTTGATTCAAATATATTTATTGAGTATTACAAAAACAATCCTGTTGCATGCAAGGCGTCGAGAGCGTTGTAGAAAAAACATTGCATCTTGAAAAATTAGTACAGTCCGAAAAAGTAGTGCATAGAGAATGTTTTTGATTTTTTCGCAGGAAAATGTTGTAAAACTGAAACAGTTTATATACTTTTGTGCGGAAGATAGGACAGTGATTGGGACTGACCGTGCCGAAGGCGTAGAAAACGCAAAAGGATTTTTCGATAGACAGTTGTTTCAAAAATGTAGTGTAGCCCGAGAAAGTATCTCGTATCGAAAATGAAGTACAACCCGAAAGCGCAGAAGGCAGGGACAACCTGCCGAAAAAGCGGTACAGTCCGAAAAATGAGTACAAATTGACAATTATCAGAAAAGAGAGTACAATCCGAAAATGATGTTCAGCCCGAAAAAGCATTGTGAAAGGAGGAATATCCCGAAAACGTAGTGAATAAAGACAACACTCCCGACAAATGCCCTGCAATGCAACGTGCGGTTTGGCGAAACGGCGGCAGTAACTCCGCAGAAAGTGACGTGCGAACATGAACGGAAGTAGCCCGCAGAACGTGCAGTGAAAGCCGCCGCTTCGCCAAGCCGCTGCTCGCAATTTGCAAAGTTTTAGAACAGATTGCTCCGCAAGAAATAGTAGTTAGTGATGTTGTGTGTGCCGAATTGTATTTTGGTGCCAGAAACAAACAAGAATTAGCATATATAGTTTCCGACATGGAGAGGATCCCCGCTCTGTCAATCACCCCAAATATTTCAAAACTTGCAGTAGATTTAGTTAAACAGTATTGTTTATCGCACAAATTGAAGTTACCGGATGCGCTCATCGCAGCAACGGCACTCACAAATAATGCTAACGTTCTTACACTCAACAAAAAAGATTTTTCATACATTCCCAACTTGAAATTGTATGAATTCGACTAATGCCATAGTGCATAACTCCTAAGGTTGCCTGTATAAAATAAGGTTTTAAATCTTAATTATTAATTGTTAATTATTAATTGTTAATTATTAATTAAAATATTGCTTCTCCTATTAATGTTCCGGCGGTGCATTTGGTAATTTTTACCTCCACATAATCGCCAATTTGATGATTCTTTTTTGGGAATACACACACTTTGTTTTGCGAGTTTCTGCCAAAAAGTTGCTGGTCGGAACGTTTAGAAATACCCTCAATTAATACCGTAAACGTTTTTCCGACATCTCTTTTGTTGCTTTGTAATGAAAGTTGTTGTTGCAGCGCAATAATCTCTTCCAAACGTTTAATTTTCAACTCTTCCGGAATATCGTCCGCGTATTTGTTTGCGGCAGCCGTTCCTTCGCGTACCGAGTACTTAAACATAAAAGCATACTCGTACCCCACCGTTTTCATCAATGATAAAGTATCTTGGTGGTCTTGCTCGGTTTCGCCGCAAAAACCGGCAATCACATCGGTAGAGACTGCACAGTCGGGCAATATCTCTTTAATTTTTCCGATGCGCTCCAAATAATACTCACGAGTGTAAACGCGATTCATCTTTTTCAGCATTGCGTTGCTTCCCGATTGTACCGGCAAATGAATATAGTGGCACACATTCGGATATTTAGCCATAATTAACAACAACTTATCCGAAATATCCTTAGGGTGCGAGGTAGCATATCGCACACGCAGCAACGGAGAGATTTGCGCAATTTTTTCAGTCAAATCTGCAAAATCCATACTATGCTCCGCCGACTTCCAAAGATATGAGTTCACATTTTGCCCTAATAGCGTAACTTCGCGAAATCCTTTATGAAACAGATTTTGCGCTTCTTCTATAATGGTTTGGGGGTCGCGGCTACGCTCCCTGCCGCGCGTGTAAGGCACCACGCAGTAAGCGCAGTAGTTGTTGCACCCGCGCATAATGGCGATAAATGCAGAAACGCCGTTGCTGTCGTAGCGCACCGGCTCAATATCATCGTAAGTTTCTTTATCTGAAAGATGTACATTGAACGACACTTTTCCTATAGAGGCATCTTCAATAAGGCGGGGCAGCGTGCGGTAGGCATCGGGACCGGCAATGAAATCCAACGCTTTTTCTTCTGTAAGCAGTTGTTCTTTAATGCGCTCTGCCATACAGCCCAGTAGCCCGATGAGCAAATTTTTGTTTTTCTTTTTTAGCGAAGCCAACTCGCGCAATCGTTTTCTGATGCGTTGTTCGGCGTTGTCGCGCACCGAGCAGGTATTTAACAAAATCAGATCCGCCTCTTGTTGCGAATCTGAAATTTTGTAATACGGAGATAAGATGGAGGCTACCACTTCGCTGTCGGCAATATTCATTTGACAGCCGTAAGTTTCAATGTGGAGCTTCTTCACAGCACGTTAGAACAGTTACTTTTTCTCAGGATTTTCGTCAGAAACGGTAAGTCTCTTTCTTCCTTTTGCTCTGCGGGCAGCCAACACTCTGCGACCGTTTGCCGTTGACATTCTTTCTCTGAATCCGTGTTTGTTTTTGCGTCTTCTATTCGACGGTTGATACGTTCTTTTCATTGTTATATTGTGCTAAAAATTATTTTTTTTTTGAGGGGTGCAAAAATATATTTTTTTTGATAGGAAAAATTACATAAATCGGGTATAAAAATTTTGGTTAAGAAAAAACTTGAGCATTATTTTTTTATTCGAGATTCCTTCCTTCGGTATAATCCAAAAAAAGCGTGAGTTTCCCCACGCTTCATTTCAATTAAAAGTTTTACATTATTAGTACATCCCCGGCATACCGCCTGCCATTCCGCCGCCCATTGGAGCCGCAGGAGTTTCTTCTTTAATTTCGGAG
>Ga0082212_10013743_pt1 | contig 10105 bp, 7 predicted proteins | sample TergutNt197P3_FD_71548 | JGI IMG/M metagenome (GOLD analysis project Ga0082212, IMG submission 71548) | Neocapritermes taracua P3 segment gut microbial communities from Petit-Saut dam, French Guiana - Nt197 P3 | ecosystem: Host-associated > Arthropoda: Insects > Digestive system > Gut ...
GCCTTAGCCGTGTGATATGCCGCGACATTATGGAGCGGGGCCGGTCTGTAGACAAGGTGCTGCAACGTTACGAATCGGTGGTAAAACCCATGCACCTCCAATTTATAGAACCTGCCAAGCGGTACGCCGACCTTATTGTTCCTCAGGGCGGGCACAATCAGGTAGCCATCGATATGTTGCTGGCTACCATAGAAAAACACCTAAAAACCAAATGATCCGATATGTTGCAACGGGAAAATAAAACAGGCATCTACCTGACTGTATCGGTACACTTAGGGTTGCTGATTATTTTTCTTTTGTATCAGATTAGTTTTGAGTTAAAACAGGAATCGGCCTTTGTATTGGACTTTACCAAACAGGAGGAAATGGAAAGACTCCAGCAAAAAGAGCAACTAAAAGCAGCCGTTTCCGAGGAGTTGAACGCCCTCTTTGCATCGGGCCGCAGCGCCATCCGCAATGTGGCGGTAGACGCCTCTGAGCAGCGTAACCAACCCCTAAGAGACGACCGGCATAACAATCCGTCTCAACTCTACGACGAAGCCCGTGCGCTTCAGGCCAAGTTAGACGCCTCCCGCAAAGCCGCCCAGGCCCTCCAGGGTAGCGACTACGACGTGTTGCCTCAAGCCATCGAACCTCCTAAAGCCGAAACCTATAAAGGACCATCTGTACTCACCTGGAAATTAGAGGGTCGCAGAGCCACAAGCCTCCCCATACCTGTGTATAAATGTTTGGGGGGAGGCGATGTAACCATAGTCATTGCCGTAGACCCAAAGGGCTATGTGTTAGCGGCTTCTGTGGTTGCTGCTTTTTCCTCTTCAGATCCATGCCTCAAGGAATACGCACTCAGGGCCGCCAAATCCTCCCGCTTTTCACGTAACGACAACGCTCCTCCACAACAACAGGGAGAAATTGTATATCGATTTATCGCTCAATAAATGTATAACTTATGAAAAAATTTCTTTTTGGCGCATTATGCATCTTGCTTGCAAACGCGTGCAACCAATCTACTAACATGACTAACAACCCTTTACTTCAGGAGTTCAACACTCCTTTCCAAACTCCTCCCTTTGATTTGATTACAGCGGAGCACTACAAGCCGGCCTTTATCGAGGCCATGAAACAACATCGGGCCCAAATTGACGCCATCACCAACAATCCCCAAGCCCCGACTTTTGAAAACTGTATTGTTCCCTTAGACCGCTCCGGCCTCCTGCTCGAACGGGTAGCCAACATCTTCTTTAACCTGCTGGAGGCTGAACGCAACGATGTTCTACAATCTATTGCCATGGAAATGATGCCTTTGCTCAGTGAGCACTCCGACAACATCACCATGAATCCCCAATTGTTTGACAAAATAAAAGCGGTATACGAACAACGCGAACAATTAGCGCTTAATCCCTTGGCCTTACGCGCCCTGCAAAAATTTTACAACGATTTTGTCCGCAACGGCGCCAATCTTAACCCTCAAGACAAGGCCAAAATGATGGAAATCAACGCCGAATTAGCCACCCTCTCGCTACAATTCGGCGACAATCTGATCAAAGAAACCAATGCCTTTCAGATGGTCATAGATAATGTAACTGATTTAGCCGGACTGCCCCAAGCCAATATCACCGCCGCCGCAGAAGAGGCCAAAGCAGCCGGATTCGAGGGCAAATGGCTCTTTACCCCCAAGAAACCGAGTTGGATCCCCTTTTTGCAGTACGCCCAAAACCGCGCACTCCGCGATCAACTCTATAAAGGGTACTACCTGCGGGGAGACCGGAACAACGAGAACGACAACAAGGCCCTGATTCAAAAAATGGTAAACCTGCGCTTAGAAAAGGCCAACCTGTTGGGTTATCCCACGTATGCCTCTTATGTAATCGCCAACAACATGGCCGCAACGCCCCAAAATGTATACGATTTCCTCCACCGTCTTTGGACCCCCGCCATCAAAGTGGCCAAACAGGAGTTGGCTGCCATGCAAAAAATTGCCGACCGCGAAGGGGCCAATTTCAAACTCGAATTGGCTGACTGGTGGTATTATGCCGAAAAACTCCGCAAAGAAAAATACGATTTAGACGAATCGGAAACACGCCCCTACCTCCAGTTGGAACATATACGGGACGGTATGTTTTACGTAGCCAACAAACTCTACGGTATTACCTTTGAAAAACGTACCGACATTCCCCTTTACCACTCGGACGTAGAAACTTTTGAAGTAAAAGAGGCCGACGGTACCCACCTTGCCCTCTTCTATTTAGACTATGCCGTCCGCCCCGGAAAGAGCGCCGGAGCATGGTGTACCGGATTCCGCAACTACCTCAAAACCGAGGAAGCCGAAATACTCCCCTTGGTATCAGTCGTCTGCAACTTTCCACGACCCATCGACAACAACCCCGTGCTCTTAAGTTGGGACGAAACCACTACCCTCTTTCATGAATTTGGGCACGCCCTGCACGGCTTCTTTACCCGAGGCGATTACCGCCGCATTGCCGGAGATATTCCCCACGATATGGTAGAATTACCCTCTCAAATTATGGAAAATTGGGCCGGAGAACCCCAAGTCTTAAAAGCATACGCCAAACACTACCAGACGGGAGCCGTAATGCCCGACGCCCTGATTCAAAAAATCGCCAACAGTTCGCTGTTCAACCAGGGTTTTATGACGGTAGAATATGTGGCGGCTTCGTTGCTTGATTTGGACTGGTACACCCTTACCGACTCTTTTTCGGGAGATGTAAACGCCTTTGAACAAACATCTATGGATAAGATAGGCTTGATTAAAGAGATTATCCCCCGCTACCGATCCACCTATTTTTCCCACATTTTTGACGGAGGATACAGCGCCGGATATTATGTATACCGCTGGGCAGAAGTTTTAGACTCAGACGCCTTTGACGCCTTTAAACTTTCGGGAGATATCTACAATCAGGAATTAGCCGCCAAATTCCGCAAATACATTCTGGCCGAAGGTGGCTACGACGACCCCATGGAACAGTACAAACGCTTCCGCGGACAGGCCCCCTCCGAAGAGTCGCTGCTCAAAAAACGCGGATTGAAATAATTTACTCCATCAACTTCTTATACTTAAAGCGCTTGGGTGTTAAATCGCCCAGGCGTCTTTTTTTGTTCTCTTCGTATTCCGAATAACTCCCTTCAAAAAAATAAACAGACGAATCGCCCTCAAAGGCAAGAATATGGGTGGCAATCCGGTCTAAAAACCAGCGGTCGTGGGAGATGATGACGGCGCAACCGGCAAAGTGTTCCAAACCCTCTTCCAATGCCCGTATGGTATTTACGTCCACGTCGTTGGTAGGTTCGTCCAACAGCAACACATTGGCTTCTTCTTTCAGGGTCAGGGCTAAATGGAGCCGGTTGCGCTCTCCGCCGCTCAATATGCCGCATTTTTTCTCCTGATCGGCGCCCGAAAAGTTAAAGCGGGAAACGTAGGCACGGGCGTTTACCTCCCGATTACCCAATCGCACAAACTCGCTGTTTTGCGCAATCGTTTCGTACACCGTCTTATCGGGGTCAATGTATCGGTGTTGCTGGTCTACGTAGGCAATCTGTACCGTTTCTCCTACCTCAAAATCCCCCTTATCGGCTTGCTCCAACCCCATGATTAATCGGAACAGGGTCGTTTTACCGGCGCCGTTGGGCCCAATAACCCCTACAATACCCCCTTGAGGGAGTTTAAACTGCAGATGCTCAAACAGCAGCCTTCCATCGTAGCCCTTAGCCACATCCAAAGCGTCTATAACTTTTTCGCCCAAACGGGGGCCGTTGGGTATAAAGATCTCCAAACGCTCCTCTTTTTGTTTTCCATCTTCGTTAAGCATCTTTTCGTAGGCGCCCAAACGCGCCTTTGATTTGGCGTGCCGCGCTTTAGGAGCCATACGCACCCATTCCAACTCCCGTTCCAACGTTCTGCGGCGCTTGCTCTCCTGCTTCTCTTCCTGAGCTAATCGAGTCGATTTTTGATCCAACCACGAAGTGTAATTCCCTTTCCAGGGGATTCCCTCTCCCCGATCCAACTCCAAAATCCAGCCGGCTACATTATCTAAGAAGTAGCGGTCGTGCGTTACGGCAATCACGGTGCCTTTGTATTGCTTTAAATGCGTTTCTAACCACTGAATACTCTCGGTATCCAAATGATTGGTAGGCTCGTCCAACAGCAGTACGTCCGGTTCGCGCAGCAACAGGCGGCAAAGGGCTACCCGACGACGCTCTCCTCCGCTTAGATGGGCCACCAAAGCGGCAGGATCGGGGCATTGGAGGGCGTCCATAGCCCGCTCCAATTTGGCGTCTATTTCCCAGCCGTTTGCCTGTTCGATTTGCTCTGTCAGTTCGCCCTGGCGCTCAATCAGGCGGTTCATTTCGTCGTCGTCCAAAGGCTCTAAAAAACGGGCATTTACCGCTTCGTATTCGGCCAAAAGGTCTACCACCTCCTGTACCCCCTCCTGCACCACCTCTTTTACCGTTTTGCGGTCGTCCAATTGAGGCTCCTGTTCCAGTATGCCAACCGAGTAGCCGGGTGCCCAAACTACTTGGCCCTGATAGGCTTTTTCTACTCCGGCAATGATTTTAAGCAGGGTCGACTTTCCCGACCCGTTTAAGCCAATAATCCCAATCTTGGCTCCGTAGAAAAAAGAGAGGTAAATCTCTTTAAGGATTACTTTGTTGTTGTTCGGCAGGATTTTACCTACCCCATTCATGGAAAAAATAATTTTTTCGTCGGCCATAGCGGGATGGATTAGATGGGTTACTGATTTTTATGGTGCAAAGGTAGGATTTTATATCTGGCTACAAAATCCCCGGGCAACAACCCTTTTTCCTTTAAAAAGGCGCGGTAAAAGGTGCGCCTGTTGTTAAAACCACACTCTAAGGCCGCATCGTAAAGCGCGTTCTCGTCACGCAATATGGGCGATCCTCCGTTCAGAAGTTCTTCTATGCGTAATTGATTCATATAGTTGCAAAAATTAGAGCCCGACACATAAAAAATGGCCTGAGAAAGATAACTGCGGTTGGTGCCCACTTTGCGGCTCAACGCGGCCAAACTAAGTCGGGAATCCAAATAATATTTGCCCCGTTTTAGTTCCTTGTCTACCGAGGCGGCCAAAGGTTGCAAACGATCCAAAGGGAGGCCGTATGAGGTACTCCTTCATGGAGATCGCTTTTGGTTTCTGCACCATTCACCGGGGGTCATTCCGGTGTTTACCTTAAAGGCCACCGTAAAAGTCGCCATAGAGGTAAATCCTACCTTTTTGCACAGCATCTGCAAGGGAATACGCCCCGCTTCTTCCACTAAGCGTTGCGCCTCCTTTATCCGGTAAGCGTTGATAAACTGGTTAAAATTCAGGTTGAGTTTGTCATTCAATAACCTTGATATATAAGTTTTATTGGTACCAAGTACGGCGGCAATATCCGCCACATTTACGCCAGCCTTTAAAAAAGGCTTGTCCCGCTCAAAATACGATAATATACGTTGGTATAATTCATCGTCCGCCAAATCGGCAACCATTGCGTAGGGGGCGCTTTCGTCTGCAAGAAGGCCGGGAGCATGCACTCCTGCCGCCGGATAGTGTCCGTACGTTTTTATCCCCTCCTTAGTAAAGATATGCCGGATGAGCAAGAGGTGGATCGCCCATATACCCAACTGCAACACCCACCACCAGAGCGTATCCAATGGGAGGATGCACAAAGGAAATCCGGCAATAACAATCCCTCCTGCAGCGCAGGAAAGGAGGTGTACCGGCCGCTTCCAGTAAAATAATCGGACATACAGCAATACCAATCCTAACCATATAAATGCGCCTGTCCAACGCAAGCCTGAGGATGCAAAGACCTGTATATCCAACGCCGCACACAGGCAAAGGGAGATCATTAAGAGGCCAAAAGAGGCCACCAAAAGGGTATACCATCTTTTAAGGGGCTTACGGCTTTCCAAGGCGGCAACCTGCCTGTAAAAGAGTACCGGAAAAATCGCCAAATGTACGAGGAACAACCGATCAAAATAGGAGGCTTCCAAAATGTTGCGGGATAAAAACCATGTAATAAACAGGTGCAGAAAGTAGAATACGCTCATACAGAAAAACGTATATGCCAATAATTTGCGTGATTTCATCAGGACTGCGGCTACGGCGTAGCCCACGCATACGCTCATTTCGCACACAAAAAACAAAGCAATGGTTCGCATAAGGGTTATAGATTAATGTTACCTCCCGCAAATATAACTACATATTTGAAAAGACACCCATCAATCTGAGTGGAAAAGTGAAGATTTATAGGATTTTAAATTTTTCGATCGAAATTTTTAAAATTTTAAATTTTTTGCCGCCTGCAATTCAGGATCCAAGGCTTCGAGCATGGCATAAAAAGCCACCTCTTCCATCGGGGTGCCGCGCCCGATATAGGCCCGGATCTGCGTCACAATGTAATCCTCGTTTTCCCTCCATTCCCCGCGTCTTGGCCTCAATCCCTGCCCCGCGGCATACTCCAAAAATAAGGCGCTCAAATCAAATTTCCGGAAAAAAGATTCCAAGGCGGGCATATCTGTAATCCGCTGAAGTTCTGCCCTGTGTTTGTCAGAAAAACCAACGCTGAACCTGATCATCATATTTTTGCGTCTTGCCTGAATAAAGAAGTCGCTTGCCCTAGTCGTATCGATGGGTACAAAGAGGTCGGGGATAATCCCGCCTCCTCCATAAACAATCTTTCCTCCGCGGGTAACAAATTTCAAAGAATCGTTTTTGGGAATACTGTCGACATCGGTCAATTCTCCATGCTGATAACGCTCCCAAAGATCATAGCGATACAGATCGCGTCTGTTTTCGTAAGGACGCTGGAGGCAACGGCCGGTGGGGGTGTAGTAACGCCCTACCGTCAGGCGAATACCCGACATGTCGCTAAAATAGATTGGTTCCTGCACCAACCCTTTTCCAAAGGTACGGCGGCCGATAATGGTGGCACGGTCGTTATCCTGGAGGGCTCCGGCCAAAATCTCGCTGGAAGAGGCCGATCCCTCGTTCACCAGTACGGCCAACGAAATGTTGGAGGCTAATCCGGTGGTTCTGGCAAAATGGTTTTGACGCGGTCGATGCGCCCCCTCCTGATACATAATCAGGGTTCCTTTTTCTAAAAATTCTCCGGCAATACGCAGGGCAGGCTCCAAATAGCCTCCGTTGTTGTCGCGCAGGTCAAAAATCAAGTATTGCATCCCCTGCAACATCAACTCGCCCAAGGCTTTTAATACCTCTTCGTAGCTGGTTCTGGTAAATTTGGATAATTTGATATAGCCGATCTGATCATCGATCATATAAGCCACATCCACACTCTTTTCGGGGATTTTATCTCGGATAATGGAAATGGGAACCAACTCCCTGATTCCGTAACGTTGTACCTGAATCGTCACCTGAGAGCCGCGGGGACCCCTCAATAATTTGATAATACTGTCTTGAGGAATATGGACTCCGGCTACCGTTTGTTCGTTTACCTTGATGATCCGGTCTCCCGCCAACACTCCTGCCCGTTCCGAAGGGCCATCAATGATTGTACTGCTGACCACCGCCGTATCGTTAGGTACGTTAAAACTGATTCCTATCCCGTCAAAACTCCCTTCTAAGGCTTGGTCGGCCCGTTTAAGTTCTGCAGGGGGAAGGTAGTTCGAGTGGGGATCCAACTCTTCCAGGATATACGGCAGGGCGCGCTCTACGATTTTGCGGGCGTCAATGGGGTCTACATAGTTTTTTTCTATCTGATCCAAAACCAAATAGAGTTTATCCCATGGCCCCGATGGGATATGAACGTAGTGGCGGCTACGGTAACGATCCCCAATCAATAGAGCAATCAGGATCACAATGATTACTAGATATACGCGGCGAATTGTAGCGGCGCTGCGGTTAGGTTGTTCCATTTATTTATATCATTCATAACGTTTTACTTCTATTCCGGCCCGTTTCAACAACTCCACCCCATCGGGTTTATGGTAGGCTTCTTTAAATACTACCCGTACAATGCCGGCCTGAATAATCAGTTTGGCGCACTCCATACAGGGCGATGAGGTGATGTAGAGGGTGGCTCCCTCGCTGCTGTTGCCCGATCGAGCCACTTTGGTAATGGCATTAGCTTCGGCGTGCAATACATAGGGTTTGGTTACTCCGTGCTCGTCTTCGCACACGTTTTCGAATCCCGAAGGGGTACCGTTATAGCCGTCCGATATAATCATCCGGTTTTTGACTAGTAAGGCTCCCACCTGCCGCCGCACGCAATAGGAATTTTTGGCCCATACTTCGGCCATCTCCAAATAACGCCGGTCAAACTGTTCTTTTTTTGCATCCATTATCTTACATCAATTATTCTGATACATATATCGTTTGATGCTCTTTTTGGGCGTCTTTTCAAACTCTTCGGGAAATATCTGAATTTTGGAAACTTTGGCGTAATTGGGCTGCTCTTCGTTGAGCAGGCGCAGGTTTTCGTTCATGATCTCTTTGAGTTGATGGTCGCCGATCTGCTTTTCTGCCGCTAATTCAAAATTGGGAAAAACAATGGCGATCAATTTTCCCTCTTTTTCCATAACCAAAGATTCGGTAACATAAGGGAGGTTATCCAACACGCTTTCGATCTCTTCGGGATAAATATTTTGTCCCGATGGCCCCAAAATCATGCTTTTATATCTGCCTTTCATAAATACAAATCCCTCGCTGTCCATAGTGGCCATATCTCCTGTTTTAAGCCAGCCGTCTGGGGTAAAGGCTGCAGCCGTGGCGTCCGGATCTTTAAAATAACCCAGCATTACATTGTCGCCTCGGGTTTGTAACTCCCCGGGGATATGTTGCGGATCGGGAGAATCGATTCTGACCTCCATACGGGGGGCGGCGTAACCGCAGGAGAAGGTTTTATTTTTGCGCCAGGGGGCGTAGGTAATAATCGGCCCGCATTCCGTCATGCCGTAACCTACCGTATAGGGAAAGCCTACTTTTTTAAAGAACTCCTCTGCCTCTCTGTTAAAGGGGGCTCCACCAATAATCACCTCTACAAAGTTCCCGCCAAATACCTTGATCAAAGAGTCGTGTATTTTACTCCTAATCTTTTGCTCGATCACCGGTAGGCGCAACAACACCCTCATCGACATTTTATTTAACATGGGCTGAAGGGTATTTTTATAGATTTTTTCGATAATCAGGGGGACGGCGATGATGATTTTGGGGCGCACATCGGCAAAGGCCTCCATAATGATCTTGGGGGTAGGCATACGGGTAAGAAAATGTACCTGCGCGCCTACCGTCATTTCGTAAATGAATTCGAACATCATTCCGTAGGCATGAGCCATCGGCAGCATAGAAACGACCTGTTCTCCGGTGGTCAGTTCGGGAATTACGGCTTTTGCAAAAAGTACGTTGGAATAGAGGCTGCGGTAGGGCGCCATCACCCCTTTGGAAAACCCGGTGGTGCCCGAAGTGTAGTTGATCATGGCCAACTCGTCCGGCTCGTCAAGGTGGTAATTCAGGTCTTCTGCCGTAAAACTTCGGGGATATTTTTTTCCAAATTTTTCGTTGAGGTGCTCCCTGACTTCAAGAATATAGGGATCTTTGGCATAAGGAATTGAAAAATCGCTAATTAAAATTGCCGCTTCTAAATTGGGCATATCGGCTTCGGATAATCCCTCCCACATTTGGTCGCCTACAAAAAGAATGCGCGATTCGGAATGAATAACAATATGCTGTATGCTGCTCTCCTTAAATTCGTGTAAAATCGGCACAATCACCGCTCCATAAGTCAAAGTGGCTAAATAAATCACCGCCCAATTGGCCTGATTGCGGCCGCAAATCGCCACCTTGTCGCCTTTTTTAAGTCCGCACTCTTCAAAAACAATGTGCAGTTTTTCGATTCTGCGGGCAACATCCCTGTAGTGCAACGTTTCTCCCTTGTAGTTCGACAGGGCCGGATAGGTCCAATGCGCCTTAAAACAGTGTTCAAAGAGTTTATTTAAAGATTTTTCCATGAGGTTTTATGTTTACAGTATTGTTTCGTTTTTATGCAGGTTTTGCATATCGCAAAGGTGTTTGTATAAGCCGCTTTTTTGCACCAACTGCTCGTGCTGACCCTGTTCTACGATCCT
>Ga0082212_10013744_pt1 | contig 10105 bp, 11 predicted proteins | sample TergutNt197P3_FD_71548 | JGI IMG/M metagenome (GOLD analysis project Ga0082212, IMG submission 71548) | Neocapritermes taracua P3 segment gut microbial communities from Petit-Saut dam, French Guiana - Nt197 P3 | ecosystem: Host-associated > Arthropoda: Insects > Digestive system > Gut ...
CATCTCCAATTACGAAACCTGCTCCAAAAGTACGTGCAAAAAGGAATCGCCGTAGCCCCGGGTTCGCATTAAGGTTTTCGCCGGAAAATTAAGAGTCGATTTTTGTCATTCCTGCGCAGGAAGGAATCCAGAGAAACAGGTATCAAACTGCTCGTCTGGATTCCCGCTTTCGCGGGAATGACGGTACATTATTTTCTGGCGAAAATCTAAATTGGGGGCTAATCTGAATTATCCTAGTTTTTCAGTGTTCTTCCAATGGTCTTTGCCATTGCGCTCTTGCTGTTCCCAGCCGTTGCCGTTACTTCAAATCCGTATTGTGCCGACGATTTTAAGCCGCCGATCTTGATCTTAAACACAACGTTTCTGTTGACGGAAGTCAAGCCGATGAAGGTTACATCGAATCCGCCATTATCAATGACCGTACCGTCGGCAGAAATCTTTATGGTGCCAAGAACACTTCGCCTGGTGCCGAGAAGACCGTTTGTTACCTTAATTGTGTAGGCATCTGTTTCCGGTATGTTCTGATCGACATTCCAGTTGAGCGTGAGAGCGGACGCAGTCGGTTTCTGGAGACTGCTGTTATCTATTTTGAGACTCCTGACAGCAGGGAAGTTCAGCGTTACTCCTGATGTTTTTGCCACAGCACTCTTATTGACACCTGCCAGTGCCGTTACTTCAAAACCATATCTCGTCGCCGATTTCAAGCCGCCGATCTTGATCTTAAACACAGCGTTTTTGTTTTCGGAAGCCGAGGCGATGAAGGTTGCATTGAACCCGCCCTTATCAATACCAATGCCAGCACCGTCGGCAGAAATCGTTATGGTGCCAAGAACACTGCGTCTGGTACCGAGAAGACCGTTTGTTACCTTAATTGCGTAGGCATTTGTTTCCGGTATGTTCTGATTGACGTTCCAGTTGAGCGTGAGGGTTGACAGAGTCGGTTTATGGGAATTGCTTCTATCTATTTTGAGCCCCTTAACAGCGGTGTACGTCTGTGTCTTAACCGTTTTGTTCGCCTGAACCCTTACACCGTCGCTGTTGTACGAAGAGATGACAAATTTATGGCTTTTCCCAGCAGCCAATCCGCTGATTGTTACGGTATATTTACCGTCATTGAGTTCAATGTTACCGTGAACACCGGGTCCCGAAACCTCATATTTTGCGTTTCTTGCATTGTGTTTCCAAGAGAGAGTAACTTGGGTAAGGGTAATGTTTTTGGCGGTTACATTGGCTTTTACCGGCTTTAGACTTGCAGTCTTAACGGACACCGTGCTCGACCACTCGATGCTGGTGCCCTGGGGGGATATTGCTCCAACTCGGACGTAATAGTACGTGTCCGCCTTGAGACCGGCTATTTTCGTCGAAGCCGTGAAAATGGATCTGGCGAGATTCACTCTCTTGGAAATAGGTGCCGTAAAATCTGGGTCAGTTGAACACTGAACGATGTATCCGCCGAGTCCGCCCTCCGTGAGGGGATACTCTCGTTCCCACTTAACCGTCATTCCAGCCGTTGTTACCTTTACATCGAGAATAGTCGGTACCAATGGCACCGCCTGAACCGGCGTGAGGTGTTCTTCCGCTTCGCAAACCGCGCTGTTACCGTAGTCTGCGTAGTCAACGGAATCCGGCTGGGACAACGAATGATCGGGGGTGTCGAAGCCTGCGACTGTTGCCGACAGCATTTCCCTGCCTTCGAGTTCCTCAATGCGGCAAATGCGGCAGCGTCGGCGTTGCTTTGCCTTCTTGGAAGCGTTGGAATTGCCATTGTTATCGAAAAAGTTGCTGAAAAAATTGTAAGGTGTGGTCATTGGATTTACAGGGGTACACCGCCGAACGGCACTACAAACCGCTAAAAGCGTTGTATCATGTTTTCGGGTGATTGCAAGAGGGGATGAAAGCCGGAATGAAATATAACGAATTTAGGGAATTTACGGCAGGATTCTTCCCAAAATCCCAAAAGAGTGGAAAAAAAGTGTGGAGATAGTTGACTTTTCCGGTTAGGCAATATAGAATAATAAGGAAGTTTGGGCGGGGCTGTTCCCGCCGCCAAAAAACCAAACCCTATTTTGAGGAGAATACTATGACCCAAAAACTGTTTTGTGTGTGCGCTGTGTGCGCCTTGCTCTTTGTCTTCGCGAGCGTTGCCTCTGCCGAAGAAACCGTTGCCTCTGCTGCTTGTGCCCCTTGTAACGTTGTGGCTCCGTGCAGCGTCAACCCGTGTGTACCGCCGGTCGCCTACCGCGTCGGATTCTTCGGTGTCGTCCGTCCGGTTGTGTATGCACCGGTCTATCGTCCCGTTTATGTAGCACCGCGGTATTACCATGCCCCCTATCGGTATCCAGTAGGATTTCCTGTTTACGCTTGGTAATGTGAAAACGCATAATACAATGAAGGGCGGGAATGTCTCTCGTCCCTTCTGTTCTTTGGCAATTCGCTGGTAAATTTGCCGATTTGGGGACGCTATCCCCCGTTTCTCGCGATAACAAATCGGTTTTCTGACCGTTCCGCCGAAATGCCGCCGGGAAAATCAAGCCGCCTGCCAGGCGTTTGCAAGAGTTCCGCTAACGTCGTCCAGTGTTCGTAATCCATTTCCCTCTGCGGAAAATGGTGTAAATTCCACACTCGGATCAGCATTTTCCGAAGCACCGGCACAGAGAATCGCTCCAACTGTGCAACGTCGAGAATAATCCGATCCGGCAACTGTTCTAAAAGTGCTGTTTCGATGAGACCGTCGAGCAATTCCGCGTGTATGGACTCATGTTCCGATGCTAATGTTGCCAATCGGCAGACCGCCTCATCAATTTTTGAATTGAATTCTTTCCGCAACATCGGAAGGAGGCGGTTCCGAATTCGGTTTCGAGTAAATTGATTTTCAAAATTGGTCTTATCAAGCCGAAAATTTTGAGACACCGATTCCAAATAGGTCAGGATGTCTTTTCGGCGAATGGAGAGCAAAGGTCGCAACAGTGTTACAGCCGGAGTCAGGGATCGAGAAGGCGTGATTCCGCCGAGTCCTGCCAGTCCGGTGCCTCGGAGGATACGGTGCAACACGGTTTCCGTTTGATCGTCTGCCGTGTGTGCCGTTGCCAAATACCGAAAACCAATTTGTTCGGCTTGCTGCGTCAAAAATGTGTAACGCAGATTTCTCGCCGAATTTTCGCTCAACGCCGCTTTGGGTTGTAGGCAATGTTCAAAATAACGGAGCGAATGTTCTTCTGCCAATGCTCGGACGAAACTTGCATCTGCGTCGGAATCGGCACCGCGAAGTCCGTGATTGACATGGGCAACGGCAAGTTTTCCCTCCGATGGTAATTTTTGAGTCAAGAGACGCAACAACGCAACGCTGTCTGCCCCGCCTGAAATTGCTGCGAGAATACCATGTTCAAAAGCACCGGTTGGGAGAGAGAGCATCGTTGTCGTTACAGAATCCCCGGCTCTTTGACTTCAATTCCTTTGAGTGCCATTTTGAGGGCTTCGACGTTCGGAGCAACCTCAAAAGCGGTCTGCCGGTCGATTTTTTTCATGTTGACTAAATCTTTCAAACTCATTGTGAAGTCCTGCATTCCTTCGGCGGCATTGATTCGGATTGCATCGGAAAGTTTTTCATCTTTTTCTTCAAGAATCAATTTTCTAACGGTCGCATTGAAAATCATGATTTCGACAGTCGGCACCCGCGCAGAACCTACCGTTTCATAGAGTTCTTTTGAAGACGGCAGCAATTTTTGAGCCACAATACACTTCATATTAAAAGCAAGCGCACTCCGAATCGCCCGGTGCATCGCCGAGGGAAAAAGGTCGAGAATACGTCCAATCGTGCTCGGTGCCGAAGAGGCGTGGATCGTTCCGAATACCAAGTGCCCCGTCTCGGCGGCGTGAATTGCCGTCTCGAATGTTTCCCGGTCACGCATTTCTCCGACGAGCATCACGTCGGGGTCTTCCCGCACCGCATGCTTCATACCGACACCGAAGTCCACCACGTCCTGACCGATTTCCCGCTGATTGATAAGGCACTTGTCATCGGTGAAAAGAAATTCAATGGGGTCTTCCAGCGTCAGAATATGTTTGTTGTAATTTCGGTTGACGTAATTTAGCATTGAGGCAATCGTTGTACTTTTGCCAGACCCGGTAACGCCTGCCAAGAGAATCATGCCTTGATCGTGAGTACATTGCTTGTAGAGCGATGGCGGCAAATGCAGTTTTTCCAATTCAGGGATGAAGTTATTGATTCTCCGGGCAACCATTCCGAGGTGTCCCATTTGCTGCAACACGTTAACGCGGAATCGCCAATTAACACCTTCGACTTCGCATTGGTGCGAAAAGTCCGCTCCGCCGGCATCGTTCAAAATTTTTCGGTTGCGGTCATCCATGATTGCTAAAATGATTCGTGTCATTTCTTCATCGTCGATGGGACCGCGTTCCAACGCTCGGAGTTTTCCTCTGATTCGGACGAAGGGCGGACGACCTTCTTTCAGGTGCAAGTCGCTTCCTTCCAATTTGACAAGTGCACGAAAGAGTTTATCAATTTCGTAATCCTTTTTCTTTTTGACATACCGTTCGGTGAGTGTACTAATATCTATCGACATTGAGTCAATCTCCTATTATTTTTTGGGTTTTAGGACTAAAACGGGACAATGGGCGCGGCGGACGACGCTGTACGTTGTGGAACCGAGTAACATTTCGGTGAGCATTCCGCGGCCGTGAGAGGGCATCACAACGAGTCCTGCGGCAATTTCTTCGGCAAATTGGACAATCTGTTTGATCGGTTCACCGGACAAAATTGTGATGTTCATTTTGGGAAAGCCATGCTCTTGGATGAACGCACTCATGGCTGCTCTGGTCTGTTCGTCTCGATGTTCGGAGTTAAGGGTGGAACGATCCTGCGTCGGCAACACATGCACAATGCGGATGTTAGACATGTCGCTCACCAAATCTCGAGCCGTTTCCAATGCTTTGAGCGAAAATTCTGACATATCAAGCGGCACAACAACGATTCTGTCGGTCATCCAATCAGCCATGGCAATATGATACAAAAACAGGCAAAACAATCATCTGTGTCCCTATTTTATCGGAAATCGGTGAAAATGAAAGTCCCATGTTCAAGGCTTTCGTTGGCAAGAACAATTCCCACTGACAACCGTCAGGAAAGTGCTGACGGTTGTCAAAGGTTCTATCCGGCAACTGTGCTTCGTCCCCGGCTCTTTTCCGTCAACATTGGGACACGCCGCAGTCGACATGCCGGTGCCCTACCTGTTTTGACAACTTGAAAACTGACCTAAAATGGGGTAGAAATTTTTCCCTTTTCATGCGAAAATAGAGAAAAAGGTGTTCGGTCATTTCATTTTTTCTCCATGAAGCGGTCTGCGTTTACTTTAGTAGAGTTACTGGTGACGGTCGCCGTCATTGCACTGTTGGTTGCCATCCTGATTCCAGCAGTGAATATGGCAAGGGAGGCTGCGCGGCGAGCCCAGTGCGTGACTCGTCAACGCGACCTTGCCATTGCCATGATCACCTATAACAATGGCAACAATGGTTTACCAGGCCATCTTAACGAACCCGCCGCAATGCCCGTACACTCTTGGGCAGTCGCCGTGTTTCCGATGATTGCCGAAACCAAACGGTACGAAATTTTGATGCAAGGGCAGTCCCCACCCGATGCTTTTGCTCCACTACCTGCACTGATTTGCCCAAGCGATAATCCACGGGAAGACAGACGACTCAATTATGTCGTCAACTGCGGTCCCGTCGAGAACGATGGAATGGGTGACACCGTCCTCGCCGTCGTCCGCTCTCTCTCCTTATTCAAAGACCATCGGTACGTCACTGTTTCCGGCGAAAAAAAGAAAATCAACACAAAAGTTAAGATCGAGGAGATACACGACGGAGCCAGCAACACCATTTTGTTGTCGGAAAATGTCGATGCCGGAGTAGATACAGTGTGGCATGCCGAATGGTCTCTTTTCCCGTTGAGTGTTTCGGGAAAACCGACTCGAAACGAGGATGCCGTCAAAAATCTTGGCTTTATTTGGTCGCCGAACAGAGATTACGTTCCCAATTCTTCCGTCCCTGGACCGCGTCCTTCCTCAAAGCATCCGGGAACGGTCGTCGCGGCTTACGCGGACGGTTCGGCGAAGCCGATCAATGACGACATTGCAGTAGGCACATGGAAGACCCCCGAGGATTGGCTCAAAGCCGTCTCTCCGAACGATGCAAAACTTGATGAGTTATAACCAGCGTTTCTGCTACGATGTTGTCAGAATGAGCGAGGTACTGACCGCGAATACTTTGTCATGAATGGAGAGCGAGTCGGGATCGTCCACTTCAAACGTGACACCACAGTATTCGATGCCTTTGGAATACGAAATGTTGTAATGACTTCCAAGAATCACTGACGGGATTGTGATGTTGCCCACCATCCAAGGCGTGTTCGACAGTTTCGTTTTAAGTCCGCCGCCAATGACGTTCGTAATTTCTCCTATGCCGTCAATCACCTGGGCATTGATCGTTTTGTGTTCCTCCATCAACAATCCTGAAACGGCGAGAGTAGCGACCCGTTCCGGCATGGAAATCGAAACGAAGCCGGAACATTTTCCGTTCATTCCGACGATCCCCGTTACAGGTGCGTCCGGTAACTGGATAGGAATCTTCGTAATTCCGGCAACTCGAACTTTGAGATCACACATCTGTAGGCAACTCTCGACCGCCGCAATCATTGCATTGGTAATGGTCGTATTCAATATCAAACCTTTAACTTCCGCAATATCGGTATCAGGCATAATTTACATCAGGGGGTCGGGAACAGATTTATCAGATAGCCGCATTCTATTAGACGCGTGCCGAAATGTCAAGACGAATGGCGTTTCTTTGTGAATTTTTTGTGTTCTTCGTGCCTTTGTGGTAAAATTTACTCAACCACAACGGCACAAGAAACAATCAACAGTAAAGCATTAGTCCGAACAAATAGGAACCGGCATTCATAGCCAAAGCGAGGAAAAACATACGGTGCTGTTGACCGGGAAACACTGAAACAAGCAACCGCCATTCGACAAAGACAATCACAATTTCGCAACTCAATACGGCGATGCCAGTTTGCGAAAGGTTGTTAAAATGGTACAAAAACAAGCACAAAAGCGGATTTGTGATGCAGTTAATCCAAACCATCGCCTTAAAAAAACGACCCTCGCGGACACCGCAAAGCCATGCGATACCGCTCTCGATAAGGATCGTCAGCAACAACGGTTGCAAAAACCAAAGTACCAATTCGAGTCTGCCCTCAAACATGGCTTACAAATCGTCCGAAGCCGGCGGTGAATTTTTGGAGGATTTCGTCATCCTTCTCAAATAGAAGCAAGCAAAGGCGACAAAGCCTAATACGGCGATGTCAGATGCTCCAAACAATCGTCCCTGTCGTTGAAAGAGCCGAGGTCGTTGCGGCGGCTTTGGAGCCGTCTGAGTTTCCGATTTCGGCGGCTCTCCCAGTTCTTGAAGAATTTCTTCCGCCTTCTCGCTTACACTATGTGCTCTGCTGTATTCTGCCTCACCCCAGCCGATTTCCTCACCCCGGTTCTCCGACCGGCGGCGGTCTCTTCGATATTTTCCTCTCTCATCATTGAGCACATCGCGTGCCGCTTCTGCCAACTTGTAAGCCTTTTTTGCCTCAATTTTGGCATTATTCTGTTTGCCAGCGTCCTTATAGTCCTCTGCACGCTTGAGAGTTGCCTCCGCCTGTTTGAGTGTCTGGCGAGCCAAAGCGATCTGACGGGGTCCCGGCGGCGGCAACATATCCGCAAAGACTTGTTCGGGCAGGGTTATGAGCAAGGCAAAGAATACGGAAACCAAAAATGCAATTCTGAATCTAATTTTCATGCTATTATTCGGAAAAGGAACGAATTACGCCGACTCGTTCATTGTAACATAACATTCCGACGTGGAATAGGTAGGCGGTCAGGCAAACGAGCGCAAAGAGCGTCCAGTGGTCATCAGCAATAAACAAGCATGCGAAGCCGCCAAAGGCGAGAGCAAGGGACGCAATACCAAAAGCCGTACCGGGGCGACCAGGAAGCAACACCGACAGAGCAGCCAATGTGACAGGCATGGACATGGTGAAGAGAAATGAACCGACCACTCCAGCCAGCGGCGATGTGTTCGCACAAAAAAGAAGCGGTGCCGACAGGAGAATGACGACGACAGTGAATCGGTGCCAACCGAAGCGGTCCGCCAGAATTCCGCCGAGTATCTTGCCGAGAAACACGGCGATTGGAACCGCATAGAGCCACTCTTTTGCTGCACCTCCACCGAAACTGCCGACGATTTGACGTAATGCAACCGTTGCGCAAAGTAAAAGGATGGCAACGGACAACAAATCCCATAATTTTGATGGCGGCTTTTTAGGGGGCTCCGTGTTGTCTGTGTGCCGTCTCGGATGACCAGTCATGATGATTACTATTGTTGCTATGACGAGCAATCCGGCAAAAATCAATGCTGGATGCCGGTTTGCGGCACCCAGTGTTGTGCCGATGGCAATGCCCAGCGTACCGGGAGCGACAAAGATACCGAGCAACGTTGCCCGACTTTGCGACAGTGAAAGTGTAACAATTCCGCCGCCAACGTGGAACAGGGCATTTCCAATACCGAGAATTAGTAAACCGAGGAGCGGAAAAGACGATAAACAAGTTCCAATCGCGACTAACAGACAACCAAAAACGGCAACGGCGGCAGAATAGCCGAACCGATCTGCCAAGTAACCCAGCGGTGCCTGTGTGGCAAACGCAAACATGATGTACAGTAAGAAAATTACGAGCGGTTCAGCAAACGCCGCTTGCCGGAGCAGTAAGAGGTAAAACGAGATTGACGCGACATCCACGAGCAAGTGAATTGCTCCGTACATCAACACACTCCCCCAACCTTCTTGCAAAATATCAGTTGATTTTGTTGCCATCTCTATCCTATTGATGGGTTTCCCGTGCGACCTTATTCCGATACCTTATATTGGCAGTTGTTGTCTGTCATCAACTGTTAGGCGTGGCGCGTCCATCCGCGTCTGGCATCGTAAATCCAGCCGGGCGACCAATAGTGGTACACCGAGGTCTCACGATCTTGGTGAAACCCCAGTTTTGTACAGAGTGCGATGGCAGATTCATTGTTTTTGTGTGTCGCAATCGCACTCGTTGGGATATTCAACGAACTACACCAACATTCGCATGTCCTGATCAGTTGAGTGCCCAATCCCCGCCGCCGATGTTTCGCATCGACTGCCAACATTCCGATACGCCCCTCTTTCACTATTTGTCCTGTGTCAGGATTTACGTGTTTGGCACTGCGTATGGTTACCAAACCGAGATGCTGCCCCTTTTCAAAGCATGTCCAAATGCTATCTGCCAATTCCTTTGTAACGGCAAAGTTGATCCAGGCTAGAAACAGTTGCTCAAAACGTGCTGCCAGTTCGGGGTCTTGGCTAAATTGAGTCATTGTACCGGACTGCACGGCAAGCCGCTCCAATGCCGGCGTACAAAAGGTCGACGTGTAAGTCCGAATGCTCGGTCCATTGAAGTCGGTATTCTTCGGTACCTCCTTCTTGAAAAATAGTTTTCGGGCATAGCACGGGCATTGCTGACCGAGGAGAGAAAGCGAATCTCCCCCCTCTCCCTGAAGGGAGACAAACACGAGGCGATACTTCGCCCGGGCATCCTGGAGCGTCGTTTCGAGTTCTTCTTGGTCGTAGTTTTTGGGAAGTTCGAGGTTTCCAATGGGGAAACTGAAAAACTGGGAGTCCCACTGGGCAAAGGTTATCGGATAAGCCATTGGTCAAAAAATACTGAATCACGAACCACAATACTCGTAAGGGCGAATTTTAATTGAAAACGTTCCAAAAGTAAAGGGTTCGAACATAAAATTTTCGGCGGTGCAATGCGTTCGGGCAGTGTACGACTCATGCACGCAGGATCACGTTTCCTCGATAACAGTGAATCCGAGTGCGTCGGCAAGAGCAAAAACAGGTTCTTTCAAGTCGCCGTAGAACGTGACTCTGTGCCAGCCCCAACGATCCCACTCCTTGAACAGTTTCTCAAAATCGCCGACAGGAACGGCTGCAATTTTTGTTCGGCAAGCC
>Ga0082212_10013745_pt1 | contig 10105 bp, 15 predicted proteins | sample TergutNt197P3_FD_71548 | JGI IMG/M metagenome (GOLD analysis project Ga0082212, IMG submission 71548) | Neocapritermes taracua P3 segment gut microbial communities from Petit-Saut dam, French Guiana - Nt197 P3 | ecosystem: Host-associated > Arthropoda: Insects > Digestive system > Gut ...
TATTCAGTACCGCCCTTACATCCTTTTCATCTTCAATGTTTTCTATCTCGTCACGTATCAAATCCATAATGAAACCGGTTACGGTCTTTCCCTGCCCTTTTGCACACTCTTGTATCTGCTCATGTTCATGCTCGTACAGCTTGAAAACGAGTTGCTTGTCCTTAACCATAATAAAACCCCCTCCAATATGATGTACTAATTATATACCATCATATGTATTCTGTAAAGCCGTGTTCAGATTTAAATTTTATCCTCATTGTGTTCTTTTTCCCTATAATAAAACCTCAATAAAATATCTTCACCTTGATGAAAAACATCTACATCGCAAGAGAACTGATTATAAGTAAATTTCACTGTTCGTTGTACCCCTTTCCATATTTGCGGTAAGACGCCGCCGCCGAAGGGGCGGTTAATGCTTATTCGGCATGGGTGGATTTCCAATACATAATGCCGCCATCATCAGCAATCACGAAATATTTTCCGCTGAAAGAAAAACCGAAGCAGCACAAAAACCCCCTATTGATGCGAACGCAATTTTTGTTATCCCCTTCCGAAAAACAATTCTCCCACGGCGGTTGAAATATTATATCTTCGCACGGATACAGCGGCGAAACCCTGACAAGCGTTTCATGTGCGGAATTGCAGACAGGCAAAAGGCTACCGCCGTATTTGCTTGACAACTTAACGGTTTGGCCTTCTAAAATGTCAATAAGTCCTCTGCCCTGTGAAGATGCCACAAACAATATGTCGGACGATTCAGAAAAACCGAAATGCTCAAATCCGCCAACAGAAAATTCAGCCATGCCAACCTCTCCCATATCGAAAACTTTATAAATCTGTTGATTCACTGAATGTCCGCTCGAAAGCCAAAAGTGTTTCCCTTGTCTTGGAGCGGTCAAGCACAGCAAAAACAATTCTGCGGAAATGGCCGCCGTATTCCGACAGAAGTTCATGCCACCACTTGGCAACATCAACAGGGTCGTTTCGGAACACGCCGCACCCGTAAGCGCCCAAGATGACGCTATCACAGCCTTTGGCCGCAAAAATCGTCAGAGCTATTTTCATTCTGCGCTTCATTGCGGCTTTGGATTTTTCCGCATTCTCGTTTTTCAATAGAGCCTGCCCGTAGTTCACGGCGGGCAAGGTCAGCACTGACGCTTTCGCCGGGCAAGCCAGCAAATCCCCGTCGTCATTCCGAAAAAACACGACATCAGGCGACCAAATGGAACAGTCCGTGTACATCATGCTCTTGCAGGCGCGGTTTGTTTCGTAATATGCGGGATGGTTTAGCTGAGAAGCATACAAGCCCGAAGAAAGCGCAAGGCTTTCTTCCTGCGCCAATGCGCCGCTTAAGAATCCGCCGCCCGGGTTTTTCGCGCTGGCGAAATTCAAAACGCCAAAAGATTTTGCATCTTGCCCATGGAGTCGAAGTATTGCGGCAAGCGTGCTTTCATTATGCAGCTCTATTGCCCCTGTTCCCGGTTCAGGTATGAATTCCTTTTCTAAACGGTCAGCTTCTTCTTTTGTTATGAAAACGTCATTTCCGCCGGTGTAAGACAGTTCATTTGAAATATCAACTGTTTTTCCATCAACTGCATAATGCCGCTCCTGCAGAATCCGCAAAGTGTCTTGTGCGAGGGCGACGCGCCGGTCGCGTTGTTCATTCATGATTATCACCCACAATAAAATAACATACGCCGTATAGCCAGCATAACACGGACAGCGCCGGTTTTCAATTGCCTTTTAGGGTGTTCCGTGCCCGGCAAATTCCCGTTGTAAATCTCCCATGATTTTGCTATACTCATTGTGCATGGTTCTGCGGAAATGGTGCAATATGTCAGTTCTCGATACTAATAAAAAGGTAATACCGCAAAATTCGGGAGGGCGGCTTGATGTCCAAGAATAGAAGAGTTGAGTATCAGAAAATGTGCAAGAAAATTATTAGGGAAACAGCTAAAGTTGCTGGAGGCCGAATAATAGACGCTTGTTACTATACGAAAATTAACGAGTATTTTATCACGTCGCTTGCTTTTGTTTGTTTTATTGATGGCAAGCATGAAATTCATTTTCGCACAGAAGTAAAACCATATGCTTATGACAATATTTTCTGGGATGTTATTGATATGAGCGACAACGCCAAGCAGCCGGAAAGTTTGCGCGCAAACGGTGCTTTTGTTTCTCCATCCGTCCAAATTGTTGAGATTCCATACTGTATTGATGATGATTCTGAGCTTGAGCAGGTATGTAAAAAAGGCATCCTGGAAATAAACGAAATTGGTTCTGAATTTATTTCGCAACTCGAATTTCAATAATGAACTGAAACAGGGACGCGGCGGCAGATTCCAAAATAAGGGCATCTGGATAAATGACTATTTTGTGAAATATTGCACATCATATATGACTCAAAACTGAAAGATTAGAGGTATTTATGAATTGTTCTAACAATATTGATTTGGATGACGTTGCCTTTAAATTAAAGGTTGATGAGAAATTTAGTATTACAGGCAGAGGTGTTTTTGTTACTGGAAAGATAGCTTTAGGTAAAATCTCAAGCAATGATAAAGTTATCATCACAGATAAAACAGGAAAAATCAAAAAGAACGCTATAGCGAGAGTTGAATTTTTTTGCAGTAGCAAAATGGAACAAAAAAATACGGCGTATGAATCAATGAATATCGCAATTGAGCTTAAAGATATAATCCTTGATGAAATTGCAAAAGGTGACTATATAATAATTAAATAATATAAGCAAACTACTGTTTTGCGAACCTCAAAGCCCTACAGCGGGATAATCGAGATTATGAACAGTAAGCTCAATAAACAAGGCATTTTAAAGCGGGTGTGTGAAAAAAAGTCTGTAAATAGCTTTCCATGACAATAACTTGAGTGCAGGCCAGTCGAGCTTTTCGCCCGACCGCAACTCTAATATAGCGGACTGTCCATCATATGTCAAGTGGTGCCGGGAAAATTTCCGGGTGTCCTCATGCGGAACCGCTTCTCCGAAACAGGGTCGTCAAAAATGGTACCATCGTTCAGAATGCCTCCTCAAGAAGGGCGATAGCCTCCGTCAGCGCCTCACAGGCGCGTTCCGCATCCTCTTGCCTTTGGGTGAACTGTTCGGGAATGGCGTCACGGTAACCCGACTCCGCCTCCAGTATGCCGTTCAGCAAGCTCACGATTTCAAGAACCGCCTTCCTGCGTTGCGGACGGGTGAGCACACTTTTCTTTGTTGTCCGTGCAGGGTGAATCGTCTCCATCCATTGCCTGACCGTCGATGCCATGCTGACGCCTTCATCCGCGCACCGACGCTTGAAAGCGGACACGATGTCGGTCTCGATTGTGAATTTGACTTGCGTCATTGTCCCTGACAAGCTTTCCTCCTGTTCCGCTTGCATTGCAAACTCGAGTTAGGGGGGCTTGACGAGCCGCAGGCGAGGAAAGCCCCCCTAACTCGTCGCATTGCGCGGTCAGTCCGGCAGCCTGCCGTCGTACATGATAGCGAGCTCGCCGTAGACCTTGCCCCATTCACGGAGGGGCATCGTCCATTTTCTGGTCGCCTCGAAAGTGGCGAGGTACAGCGACTTGAGCAGCGCCGTGTCGCTCGGGAAAACGCTCCGCTGGCTGTTGAGCCTGCGGTAGGTGCTGTGGAGGCTCTCTATGGCGTTGGTGGTGTAGATCACCTTGCGGACTTGGGCTGAGAACTTGAAGATCGGGCTGAGGACATCCCAGTTCTTGTGCCAGCTCTTCATCGCGTTGGGGTACTTCACGTCCCATTTCTCGCTGACCGCCTCCAGCTGCGACAGGCCGCCCTCTTCCGACGCGGCATGGTAGATGGTCTTGAGGTCGGCGGCGAACGCCTTCTTGTCCTTCTCCGAAACGTGCTTCAGGGTGTTCCGCACCTGATGCACGATGCAGCGCTGGTATTCGGTTCGCGGGAAGGCGGCGGAGATGGCCTCCTTCATCCCTGAAAGCCCGTCGGCGCACAGGATCAGAATGTCCTGAACCCCCCGGTTCTTGAGGTCGTTCAGCACGCCGAGCCAGTACTTGCTGCTTTCGTTGTCGCCGACATGGATCGAGAGGACTTCCTTGCGCCCTTGGTCGTTGATCCCCAGAATGGTGTAGGACGCCAGCTTCCTGATGATGCCGTTGTCCCTGACCGAGAAGTGTATCGCGTCAATGAAGACGATCGGGTATATGGCGCTGAGGGGGCGGCCCTGCCACTCCTCGATGCGGGGCAGGAGCTTGTCCGTGACGTCGCTGACGAACCCCTCGCTGACCTCAAAGCCGTAAATCTCCTCGATCTGCTCTGAGATCTGCCGTGTGGTCATTCCCTTGGCGTACATGGAGATTATCTTTTGGTCGATGTCGGAAATGTCCTTCTGACGCTTCCGCACGACTTTGGGGGCGAAGCTGCTTTCCCTGTCCTGCGGGACGTCAACCTCAACCGCGCCGTAAGAGCTTCGCAAAGTCTTGGTCTTCCTGCCGTTTCGGGCGTTCTCATTGTCGGAGCGCTCATAGGGCCCGTAGCCCAAGTGATCGTCCATCTCGTGCTCCATCATCTCCTGGATGGTGCCGCCCAGCAGGTCTTTGAGAGCATCCTGAATGTCCTTTGCGCTTTGGATGTCGTACTCCTCGATCAGTCCTGCTATGATGTTCCTTTTCCCCTCGCTCATGGGGACGCGTTTTCTTGTTGCCATGAAAATAGCCTCCTATGCTTGTTTTTATTTTATCATAGAAAGCTATGCTATTTTTGATTTTACAGACTTTTCTTCACAGCCTCTAGCGGCTCATAAATCCAACCCCTTGTCGGTATGCTTCCGTTCTAAGAATTTGTCAACAGACATATCATCTTCGCCTGCCAATATCCCGCGCAAGCCAATCGTGCAGTCGGCGCTTTCTAATACAGGCACGATATGAATTGCACCGTCAATTTCCTTCACACGCACTTTTTCTGTTGGAATCAGTTCGAATAGCACTTCAGGCAGAGCCTTTGTCGCCATAATTGTTTCTATCATATGTATCACCTCAAAAGTTTTCGGGACGGCGGTAACTATGTACAATGAGTATAGCAAAATCATGGGAGGATTACAACTGAATTTGCGAGGCACGGGAATTTGCCGGGCGTGACAAACGAATTCGGCGGTGCTATAATTATATGGACGCTGCTATACGGGAAACGTATAAACGGAGGTGTCAAAATGGGACTTTTCAGTTTCGGGAAAAAGGGCAAACCATCATTTTGTCTTGAGAGATTCTTCATTCAATTCTGCAACGGGCTGAATAAAGATTTGGATGAACTTTAGATTAACCAACTTTTTCAGGAGGCACGTTATGTCAGGTCAAATAAACGATACTTTCTCCTATGAGGATAATGATTACAGCATATCAGCAATAGAATTTCCGGGACGATTCTTCTCAATAAAACGGCTCGGCATTACCCCTATGTCGCCTCATACAGCCTGTTGGCGTGGGTATGTAGCGACTTTCTCAATACATAACGACAAACTGGTTCTGAAAGCTCTTGATACAAATAATAGCAATGGGGAAGCACAGCCTGTGGCAATAAACGGAATAATGCCGGTAGTCATTCAGGAAAAAACATCAAACAAGGACTATAGTGGATGGAGAGATTGGCAGTACCGCGATGTTAATAAAATAATCCGATATACAGGGCGCGTGATGATTACAGACGATTTTATACAAGAGCGTTATGTTCACATGGGTTTTCAATCTCCATTAAGCTACAGGAAAGTAATTGAACTGTCTTTTGACAAAGGAAAAATGACAGGGACAAATAACCTCTCTGAAACTGTTGCAAATCTACGGGAAACACAGGAAATGGAATCCCGTGACAGCCAACTTGCCCGATTGCCTTTATGGATTGAGGACTGTTTTGATTTGGGCTATAATACAAAATTTAGTAAAGTATGAACCTTGAAATGTCTCAACTCTGGCAGAATAATTCTATTATCGAGTAAAATGGGTGTCTGATGAAATGAATTAGCCCGGGCATACTTGAAGTAATTGAATGACGCAAAATAAACATCCGATGGAATTCCACCGGATGCCTTGCTCGCATTGCAGGGTACTCCTTTGGCTATCAATCCAGAACGCCCGGTCTCCCTACACAAGCATTGTAACACATCTATTTTTGAATTTCAATAACTTCTTGTGGATTTTGAGGCTCCGGTCGGACACTTGATTTCCCATTCCACAACAGTTCGATAATGGCGTGACAAAATCAATGCAATGTCTATTTCGTGCGGTTCAGGAGGATTTGGATGACTCCCGGGGATTATAACCTTGCCGGGATTTGGCCGCTTGTCCTTTTTCTTTCCCATTCTCATGAAAACCATTATATCAGAGAAAATACAAATAGCATAGCGATGTTGAGTTGTTACAATTTTTGTGCTATGCTGACAGCTAAGAAGAAAAAGTTAAAAGCCATGACATCAACCGCTTTATAAGGGGTAAGCTTATGGGGTTGTTCGATTGAACGTATGGAGGTATAATATGAGTTTCGAGGAAAAATTGGGGGAGCTATACACAAAAATTGCACAGATGGTTAATAACATGATTCCGGTACAGTGGGAAACGTTCTTCTTGAATGCAAGATTAAGTGATGGTGGTTGGGCAACGGTATATTTTTACTACAGAAAGCCTAATTCAAATGGGGAGTTGCTATATTCGGGTAACATTCCTACAGATTATAATACTAAACACACAGCTTATACTATGGTGCTGCTGGACTTAATTAAGCTCGTTCAGGAGTTGCGACAGGCGTTCATTGACGAAGACCAGAAAGCTTGGTATTCATTTGCCATGACTGTCTCAAGTCAAGGCAAAATGGATGCCGAATTTGGATATGTCGATTGGCAACAGAGCGAATATCAAGAAGATGAGATAATGAACTATTATGTCTATAGGTATATAGATAAAAAGTATATAGCTTCAACGGAATGGGTTAAAATGGAGGAAATGGTGCAATTTGAAAATAAGCAAACTTAAACCTGTATTATACTGTGAAATTTCACAATGCAAAGGTCACTGTGGAGGAGAATGTAATGGGCTTGTTTGATGCGATTTGAAGATGTAAACAACGCATTGGTGGTGGAATTCCCTGATTTTTCCATTGATGATGACGATTATGATTTACCATATGTAGTAGCCGGCAATTTTGAAAGGTTTTTACTGGATTCATACAATAACGGCGAAAAAACGGCATATGAAAAAGGTTTGCGTTTTATCGAGAAACTGCATTTGTCTGATTGCCAAAAAACAAAAGAGCTTGCGACCATTGGATATAGGGAGTAACTAGCATGAAAAATGAAACTGCGATATGTAAGATATGTAACAAACGGATATGCTCCGATGAGGCTGTTTATTACTTTCCAAAGGTTCCAGAAGAGTGCGGATTTTCTGAGTTTAGTGCGTCAATTTTGCATATTGCTTGTATTTTAGCATCTGAGAAAAAAGAGTTAATTAGTGATTCGCTGGCTGAAATGAAACAGGCAATTGCATCCAAATTGGATTTTACGCCATTTATTTCTAGAGACAAAAATGTCATTATTCAGGGCAATATAGATTCGAGAACAATTGAAATCTATAATTATGAAGATTTTGTTGAACTTAGTGTTCCTATTGTGCAACTAAACAAACTCTGTAATCTGTTGCCATTTGAATTTGTTAACAGCACAATGAATACAATACATCTCCTTGAGAACAATAAGTTAAAAATAGAATACAATTATTTTTCTGTTGAGTTGGAGAGTCTCAGTTTTCCCAGATTGGTAAAACTGGTTAGTTCGTCGGATGTAAAAGCGTACTTTGATGAATCAAGGTTGAGAACACTCATCAACAATATTAAAAAGAAAAAGTAACAACAAGATAATGATACTACCCGAAGCCCGAGAAAAGGGGGAGGAAGACGTTTAGCTCATAGATATTGACGTGTATAGGTGTCAAGGACGTTGCTAATCATCGTTTGATATCTGCCTCCGCCCTTTTTTGCCGCCTCTTTGAATTTCTCAATCGTTTCAACAGAAAGATAGATGCTCACGGGCTTTTTAGACCTTTTTGCAGCCAACTCCTCGACTTGCTCAGGCATTGGCGCAAAATTGGGAATAACCTTTGCCCGGTACAAACTTTCTTTGACTCCTTCAGGAGCTTCGGTGTATTCAATCTCTTTCCTCATATTTCTTTTTCCCCTCATCGAACGATATGCCGTGTTTTTTGATATTCAGTTGGTTCTTGTTTTCATCCCACTCGAACATATATATGAATTATATATATGTTCGGTGCATTAGTCAATCATTTTCCGAATCACTGCTGTGCGTTCCGGACGTGACAAACGAGTCAAGTGATGCTATAATCGGAAGCACGGGAAACATATAAACGGAGGTGTCAAAATGGGACTTTTCAGTTTCGGGAAAAAAGGCAAGCCATCATTTTATCTTGAGAGCATGATAGAGGCGCAGAAAGAGCACGGGCCAAGAAAGTTCCTAAGGCCCACAGACAGCGAAATCGAGCGCCTGAAAATCGGCGACATGGTGCGCCTGTTTTTTGTGCTCAATTTCAGCACCGGCGACGGTTGCAGGGCAGAGCGGATGTGGGTGGAGATTTCTGAAATCAGCAATGGCGGATTCAAAGGCTATTTGACCAATGCGCCTGTATACATAAAGGACATTTCCAGAGGCGACATTGTCGAGTTCGCGCGGGAGAACATCGCAACTGTGACTGTTAAGCTGAATTTTGACGAGAAGAAGAAGGCGCTGATTTCCAAGAGGGCGCTTGAGAAGGAGGAGGTCAATTGGGTGCTCAAGGACGAGCCTGCCAATGAAGACGACAGCGGGTGGCGGCTTTTTTACGGCGATGAAGACGACGATTACAATTCCGACGTTTCAAACATATCAATCGTTTCGCTTGAATATGCCATGTCCATCGAGCCCCGCCTCGAAGAAGCCTTCGCTTCCGGGCACAATGCGTTCGACTGGAGCGAGGAGGAGATGAGGTTTATCGAAGCGGAAGGGTTTTAGGATGAGGTTTGCAACTACGAAAAAGAAAGCGATGATTATCATTGTTATTGCTGCCGCGATTCTTGTGTTAGCCGTGATTGCAATAGCTTCACATCTTATGTCAAGGCATGGGGACGGCCGGTTTCACCCTGCGCCGGAAAAGCCTGTCATATATCTTTATCCCGTTGAGCCGGCTGAAATCACCGTCCATTTGGATTACAACGGCATTTTGGGCTTCACTTATCCGGCATATGACAACGGTTGGCATGTCACGGCATATCCCGACGGCACCCTGATAAATCAAAGCGACGGAAGGGAATACTCGTATTTGTTCTGGGAAGGCTGCGGTGAGGCGGATTATGATTTGAGCAAGGGCTTTGTCGTTGGGGGCGAGGACACGGTCGAGTTTTTGCGGGACAAGCTTTCGTTTATGGGGCTGTTGCCGAAAGAATACAATGAGTTCATCGTTTATTGGGCTCCGCGAATGCAGAACAACGATTACAACTTCATCACGTTTCAAAGCGGCGCTTACACTGATACCGCTGCGCTTGTCATTTCGCCTGCGCCTGACAGCGTTTTGAGGATTCACATGACATTTACCCCGCTTGACGAACCATTTGAGATAGAGGAACAGGTTCTGTCGCCTTTTGCACGAACGGGATTCACGGTCGTTGAATGGGGAGGAAGTGAAATTCACCTCCATGATACCAACGGAATGGAGCGTGCTGCATTACTTGGGCGAGGTTGAGAAAAACAGACAGAGCTGTTCGTCAGTATTCTACTTCACCGACAAGTCGAGCGGCAGCATGGTGAAATCACACAATATCCCAAAAGCCTACAATGTTTCAATGCAGGCGTATATGAAGATGCTTGATGAGTTGAGTGACTTGCTGATTACGGTGTTTGATTGTTTTGCCGCAGACGGGCAGGAGCTGTGGGAGCAATTAAGCATGAAGCTCTCGGATACCGGCAGCTTCAAGGTGCATTTCAACTATGGCGTCATGAACGAAAATGACGGCGGGCAATCGAGGCGGGAGCTGATCTGGGCATATGAGACCTTTGGGTTTGTTCCCGAAGAAGGGAGCCGTTCA
>Ga0082212_10013746_pt1 | contig 10105 bp, 7 predicted proteins | sample TergutNt197P3_FD_71548 | JGI IMG/M metagenome (GOLD analysis project Ga0082212, IMG submission 71548) | Neocapritermes taracua P3 segment gut microbial communities from Petit-Saut dam, French Guiana - Nt197 P3 | ecosystem: Host-associated > Arthropoda: Insects > Digestive system > Gut ...
CCTGATTTATACCGCGATTGTGTAACCGGTTTCGGAGTAAGTATTATGATGTCCGGTTCCCCCACAGGCGCAAGCGAAACCATGAGTATGTATGTTGATGATATGCGTATTGAAAAAGTAGAGGCGGAAAACAGCAGAGGTTTTGACCTTCGGCGCGATGCCATTGCATACAGTCACAGCGGCTACAAAACCGGAACGCGCAAACAGGCTGTGGTTCAAAATATTAAAAACAACGCTTTCAGACTACACAACGAAAAGGGCGATGTGGTTTTTGAAGGTAGAGGGCAAACACGGGAAAACGGGTTTACGGTATTGGATTTCAGTGAGTTTGACACTTCGGGATTCTATACCATATCTATCGACAACCTCACTTCAAAACCGTTTGCCATAGGCGATAACGCTTATCTTGCGACAGCATGGCGCACATTGAATTTCTTTTATTCTCAGCGTTGCGGTTATGACCAACCGGGTATTCATCAAGAATGTCATTTGGATGTGTTCTGCTTTCACCCCGACGGACGCAGTCTAAGTATTGCCGGAGGCTGGCACGATGCCGCAGATCTTACCCAAGGTGTTGGGAATACATCAGAATCGGGAATTGCGATGCTTGAATTAGCCGGCGCAGTGAAAGACAAAGACAAAGCTTTGCATGAACGTTTGCTTGAAGAGGCGCGTTGGGGACTGAACTGGACAATGCGTACCCGTTTTGAAAACGGATATCGACACGGAGGTTTGGTAAAGGGCATTTGGACACAGAACATTCGAGGAGACAAAGACGATATGCAATCCATGGCTCGTAAAGACCCTTTTGATAATTTTATAGGGGCTTCATATTGTGCAGAGGCTGTCCCGTATTTCGAAACGATTGATTCCGTTTTTGCACGATGGTGTCGAAATACGGCTATTGAGGATTTCAGATTTGCTGATGAAATGATGGATGAAAGGCTTGCAAGAAAAGCGCCTGAAACTGATATAGCAGCTTTGGCTATGGTCACGGCGATGCGTTTGTATCGCATAACTCAGGAACAATCTTATATTGACCGAGCTGCATATTATGCTTCTATTGTGGTGAACTGCCAACAATTAGAAAGGTGCACCGACTGGACTATACCGCTGCGGGGTTTTTTCTACGAATCACGCGAAAAAGCACGTATTCTTGCCTATTATCATCGAAGTCAAGAACATGTTATGATACAGGGCTTGGCAATGTTATTAACCGATGCGCCTAATCATGCCGACGCACCGAAATGGAGAGAATCGTGTAAGGCTTATGCAGACTATCTGCACGACATCTCAAAACTGATAGAACCTTACGGTATTTTACCTGCAGCGATTTATGAATTAGACAATACCGATTACTCAAGTATGTCGCATGAAGGCCCAAAAGACATAGGAGCTCCTTCGTTAGAAGAATACAATGCACAAGTGCTAAACGGCATAAAATTATCGGAAACCCATTATTTGCGCCGCTTTCCTGTGGCGTATCAGTTTCGTGGCTTCCACGCCATACTGCAAGGTAAAGCAAAGGCGGCTTTTATTCTTTCGCGATTGTTTAACGACAAAGCGTTGAAAGACATTGCTACCCGCCAAATGGAGTATATTGTCGGCTATAATCCTTTTGCCATGAGCACCATCTACGGCGACGGTTATGATTATCCACCACTCTATGGCGCATACTCAGGCGATGTAGTAGGTGCGGTTCCTGTGGGTATAGAAACTTTTGAAAACGACGATGAACCGTATATGCCTATGCAAAATAATTGCACCTACAAGGAAATCTGGGTACATACTACTGCCAGAATGATATGGCTTGTTGCCGAATTATTTAAGAACTGATTATAAGAGGAAAACGAAAATATAATTATTTATCATCCTATCAAATCGACCTTGTTTCGTAGGCTTTTTTTATTAGTTCAGCCATATTGTTTACGTCAAATTTGACAAACAGATTTTTTCTGCATGATTTGACGGCTTCCGTAGTGCGGCAAATTTTATCTGCGATTTTATTGACTGTATATCCGTCGGCGATGTATTTCAGAATTTCCTTTTCACGGCTTGTGAGCACAATTTCGTCCTTATTCCTGTTCTCTTTCAACAGGACATCAATCCCCTTGCCAAGGAACTGTTCGCCCATATTTACGGTTTGAATCCCTTCAAATATTTCTTCGGCTTTGGAGTTTTTCAAGATATAACCGAGTGCGCCATTGCGAAGTGCGTGTTTTACAATATTGAACTCTTCGAAACCGGTCAGGATGATGATTTTCAGTTTGGGATATATTCTCAGTATTTCTGCGCAAAAATCCACACCGTCGCCATCGGGTAATGCAATATCGAGCAACATCACCTCAGGAAGCGATTTTCCCAAATCTTCACGGCAGGAAGTCAAATCATAATATTGAGATACCACTTCAGCGATGCCCGATTCGTTGATTATCTTGCTCAAACTTTCCACCACCATTTCGTGGTCATCTACAATCGCTACTCTGATTAATTGAGCGCTATCTGTTTCCATTACGATTTTAGAAAATTATGAATTATCTTGATGCATTTAAATATTCGCATAATTACTATTACCTGATTTAAACCAACCATCCCTCAATTTCGATGATTTCCATCTGTCGAAATACCAGATAATCTCAATAACTGAGTACAAAGCTAATACTTTCCTCAATATTGTACAAATATTTGATTAAAAATAAAATATTGTACAGACAAAATATTCATGAGCCATTGCGTACCTACGGCACGCTGTTTTCATTGAAAAATCTTTCTACCAATATCCAATCCCTAACGGGATTAAAACAACACCTTGCATAATCTGATCTTTTTCGACACAATTAGACGTTCGTAAATTAGTAATTATGCGAATATTTAAATGCATCAAGATAATTCATAATTTTCTAAAATCGTAATGGAAACAGATAACGCTCAATTAATCAGAGTAGCGATTGTAGATGACCACGAAATGGTGGTGGAAAGTTTGAGCAAAATAATCAACGAATCGGGTATCGCTGAAGTGGTATCTCAATATTATGATTTGACTTCCTGCCGTGAAGACTTGGGGAAATCGCTTCCTGAAGTGTTGTTGCTCGACATCGCATTGCCCGATGGCGACGGTGTGGATTTTTGCGCAGAAATACTGGGAATATATCCCAAACTGAAAATCATCATTCTGACCGGTTTCGCAGAGTTCAACATTGTAAAACATGCACTCCGCAATGGCGCGCTCGGTTATATCCTGAAAAACTCCAAAGCCGAAGAAATATTTGAGGGGATTCAAACCGTAAATATGGGAGAACAGTTTCTTGGCAAGGGGATAGATGTCCTGTTGAAAGAGAACAGGAATAAGGACGAAATTGTGCTTACAAATCGTGAAAAAGAAATTTTGAAGTACATTGCAGACGGATATACGGTCAACAAAATTGCAGAGAAAATTTGCCGCACTACAGAAGCCGTCAAATCATGTAGAAAAAACCTCTTTATCAAATTTGACGTCGATAATATGGCTGAACTGACCAAAAAAGCCTTAGAAACAAGGTCTATTTAAGCCTTTTTCTGTCATTTTGTCGCATTTTCAGACTTTGGCAAACCTTTTGAGGGTTGGTGTAATGTCGTCCTGCGCTTGACATTCTCATCCCGCGCTTGACGCGGGATCCCCTGCGATTTTCAAGGGGATTGCGGGTCAAGCCCGCAATGACAGATGGTTTCAAGGAGGATTGCTGGTCAAGCCCGGGATGACAAATGGCTTTCAATTCATAATTTATTTTTAAAAAATGAGCAACAACGATCATACAAACAAAGTAAAGGGACAAGCAGCAGCAGACGCTTATCAATCCCTATCGAAATATGCGATTAATCTGAACGAGCGGGCAAGAGCGGGCAAATTAGACCCTGTTATTGGTCGCGACGAAGAAATTCGCAGGGTGCTGCAAATCCTAAGCCGGCGAACGAAAAACAATCCCATACTCATTGGTGAGCCGGGCGTAGGTAAAACCGCCATTGCCGAAGGTTTGGCGCACCGGATCATTCGCGGCGATATACCCGATAACTTGAAATCCAAGCAGATTTTTTCCTTGGATATGGGCGCGCTTATTGCCGGCGCAATGTATAAAGGAGAATTTGAAGAACGACTGAAATCGGTTGTCAATGAAGTGATTGGTTCGGAGGGAGAAATTATCCTTTTCATTGATGAAATCCATACCTTGGTCGGAGCCGGCGGCGGAGAAGGCGCTATGGACGCCGCCAATATTCTGAAACCGGCATTGGCAAGGGGTGAACTGCGTGCTATCGGCGCCACGACACTGAACGAATATCAAAAGTATTTTGAAAAAGACAAAGCCTTGGAACGCCGTTTTCAACAGGTCATGATTGATGAGCCGAACGAAACAGACGCCGTTTCCATTCTGCGCGGACTGAAAGAAAAGTATGAAAATCACCATAAAATCCGCATCAAAGACGATGCGATACTCGCTTCCGTACACTTGTCGGCTCGCTACATTACCGAACGTTATCTTCCCGACAAAGCCATTGATTTGATGGACGAAGCCGCTGCCCGCCTGCGGATGCAAGTCGATTCCGTTCCCGAATCTTTGGACGAAATCATTCGTAAAATCACGCAGTTAGAGATTGAGCGGGAAGCAATCAAGCGGGAAAAAGATACCGGCAAATTGGAAATCCTCAATAAAGAGATTTCAGACTTGCGTGAAGACGAATCCCAATTAAGAGCCAAATGGGAGTCGGAACGAACAGTTATCAATAAAATACAACAAAATAAAATTGAGATTGAAGATTTAAAATATCGTGCTGAAAAGGCGGAGCGCGAAGGCGATTACGGAAAAGTGGCGGAAATTCGCTATGGTCTGTTGCGTCAAAAGGAAGCGGAAATCGAAAAATTTCAACAGGAGTTGAGCATTATGCAAGGTCAGCAGGCGATGATTAAAGAGGAAATTGATGCCGATGATATTGCTGACGTAGTTTCCCGTTGGACAGGTATTCCTGTGGGAAAAATGATGCAAAGCGAGTCCGACAAACTGCTTCATTTGGAAGAAGAACTGCACAAAAGAGTGGTTGGTCAAGAAGAAGCGATTACGGCTGTTTCGGACGCTATCCGCCGAAGTCGTGCAGGTTTGCAAGACCCCAAACGTCCTATCGGATCGTTCATCTTTTTGGGTACTACCGGCGTTGGAAAAACCGAATTGGCAAAGGCATTGGCAGAATATCTTTTCGATGATGAAAATATGATTACCCGTATCGACATGAGTGAATATCAAGAAAAATTCACTGTTTCGCGACTGATAGGTTCGCCTCCTGGGTACGTGGGTTATGATGAAGGCGGTCAGTTGACAGAAGCGGTACGAAGAAAACCCTACTCGGTGGTCTTGTTCGATGAAATTGAAAAAGCACATCCGGACGTTTACAACACCCTGTTGCAAGTGTTGGACGACGGCAGACTGACCGACAACAAGGGGCGCATAGCGAATTTCAAGAATACAATCATCATTATGACCTCTAATTTGGGTTCCAATATTATTCGTGAAAATTTTGAGAAAATAACCACCCCACCTCCAGCCCCTCCCCACAAGGGAAGGGAGTCGGAATTGCTTCATTCTATTCACAGTGATAAAGTACAAAAAATCATTGAGAAAACGAAAAATGAAGTATTGGATTTGCTCAAAAAAACCGTCCGTCCGGAATTTCTAAACCGAATCGACGAAATCATTATGTTTTCTCCCTTGAACGAGGCAGAAATCAAAGCCATTGTTCAATTACAACTGAATGTCGTGCAGAAACTTTTGGCAGGAAACGGCATCGACCTGCAATTTACCGATGCGGCAGTCAAGCGGATTTCCGAAGAAGGATACGATCCGCAATTCGGAGCGAGACCTGTGAAGCGAGTCATTCAGCGGGAGGTGTTGAACCCGCTGTCGAAAGCGATTTTAGCCAATCAAATCAATCACCGTAAACCCATCGTGATTGATGTTGAAAACGGAGAGTTGCGTTTTTCGAACTGAACCTATTGCGGCAAAGATTACATTACAAAACCCTTTGCCTCAGTTCGTAATTTGTACTTCTTCCGCCTGCATCTTCTTGTTGCAAAATACCTTTTTCAATTAAATCCTTGATGTCGCGGATTGCTGTGTCCTGCGAACATTTACAGATTTTTGCCCATTTAGACGATTGCAGTTTGCCATTAAAACCATCAAAAAGTTTGTTGATTATTAGTCGCTGCCGTTCGTTGATCGGTGTGTGCTCGTGAATTACCCAAAATTTTGCTTTCTGTAAAATTTGTACCGTTGCATTTTCTGAAGCAAGCAAAGCATTTTTCATACAGGTCAAGAAGAACTGTAACCATTCTGTAATGTCATTATTGCTGTGCTGAACTTTTTGTAATACTTCATAATACCGTTTTCTCTCTACAAGTATTTGGCTTGATAAACTGTAAAATCGTTGTGGACTTTTCTCGGCTCGAGCCAACTGCATATCGCTGATTGTCCTTGCAATACGTCCGTTTCCGTCATCGAATGGATGGATTATGACAAACCAAAAATGAGCAATTGCCGCTTTAATAACAGCATCAACACTGAAATCTGTATTAAGCCAGTGTAAAAAAATGTCCATTTCCGATTTGACTTTTTCTGCCGCAACCGCCTCGTAATGCACCTTTTCTTTACCCATTGCACCTGAAACTACTTGCATTTCTCCACTGCGATAACAAGCCACATCAATTTTATATCCACCGCTGTAACCATTTGGGAAAAGTGTCGAGTGCCACCCAAATATACGTTCTTCCGTAAGCGGCAATTCATATCTTTGCGTAGCATCAAGCATCATTTCAACAATACCGTCAATATTTCTTGCTGAAGCAACAAGTCCTGCTACTTCAATCCCTAAACGGCGGGCAATAGAGGAACGCACTTGGTCGAAATTTAACAATTCACCTTCTATTTCCGATGATTTCAGAATGTCAAAAGTAAAAGTATTGAGTAATGTTTCTTCTTTTTGTGAAAAGCCAATCGTACTCATTATACCACTCAATTTTCCTTGTAAATATTTTACTTCTCCGTATAATTTACTGATTTCATGCTCTTTCCAAGTGAAATTAGTCCAATTTTCATACTGATAAATATATTTAGCCATATCAACAAAATTTTTGCAAAGATAAAACATTTGCGGAGAATACGCAATTTATTCTACGCAAATTTGCGGAAAATATTGGGGTTATTCTACGCAAATAGTTTTTCAACCTGCGGTATCAACGCTTGTCGGTCGTCATTATGAATGACATGGTCGGAGCGGCGAATCCTTTCTTCTTCTGGAAGTTGGTTTTGAATGCGGGAGATGATGGAATCATACGACCAGCCGTCTCTGATCGCTACCCTGCGGATACGCAGGTTTTCGGGAGCAGTTACTGTTATCGAAACATCTACCGAATTGGAAAATCCCGACTCAAACAAAATAGCCGTTTCGATAACCAACAGTGATTGGGTTTGTTGTGTTTTCCATTGCTCAAAATCGGCAAAGACCATCGGATGTATGACTGAATTGACATACCGGAGATTGCTTTCGTTTTCGAATATCAGGGAGGCTAACTGAGCCTTGTTCAAGTTTCCTCCTGCATATAAATTCGGTCCGAATTTTTCCGTTAATTTTTTCCGTATAACCGGTGAAGACTCCGTCAATCGCTTCGATTCCGTATCGGCAATATACACAGGGATTCCCATTGTATTTAATAATCGGGAAATGGTTGATTTTCCACTGCCGATTCCTCCTGTAAGACCGACTGTTTTCATCAATTATTTTTGTTCGATTAAAAATTCAATCACATCCGGAACGATGCGATAGTTTCCTACCCAGAGTGGTTTCTGTGTCAAAGTCAACGAACAGCTTTCTGTATTTTTCTTTACTAAATCGTCATAGTTGAAAGCAATTTCAAAATCTGATTTCGAAAGTTGAGCATATCGACTTAATCCTACCCTGACATTTAATTTCACAGTAGAAGGAAAGAAATGAACTCTCCGGTTGAGAGGTACATTGGAGCAAATAATTGGGAGTTCAAATTCTTTTTCGGTGTATTCTTCTATTGTAGCGCTTATTTTTACTTGATTTACAGACAGTTGAATCCCTTCCGGAACTTGCAGACCGGCAGAAACCGTCCAGTTTTTATCGATAATTTCATATTCCAACGGCAATGTCCGGATTTCATGAAGCGAGTCTAAGGTATTTTGTTTTCCGTAAACAATCACACGATCGGGTTCAATACGGGTAGAATCGGAAAACAGGTATCCGCCGGCCGGCAAAATTTTACCGTTGATTACAACCGGTAACTCTTTTTGTGCCAAAGATGCATAATTAATTTCTATTTTATCGGGTGAAAATGTTCGCAATTGTGAGGTCGCATATAATTTTTCATCTATTAAATTGCGTAAGGTCAAGTGGTCTACTACGTAAGTGTTTTTTGACATGGAGATATTTTCCAAATCAATTGCGACAAATGAAGTATGTTTCTTCTTGTTTAACAGGTATTTGAAATAAGCGCTTCCTTTGTCTTGAACAAAAAGGGATATTTCTTGCGGAAGGCTGTCGGACAGAACGATTCCCGCAGGAACATTCGCATACCAAACCTGCATGGGAACTTCAAATTCAAATTTTTGATTGAAATAATGAAGCGCCCAAAAACCGGAAGCCAACAGAACAAAACCGAGAAATACCAAAGTGTTTTTCCATCGTTCACTGCGAAAAAACACTTCGGCTCTCCCCCGAATCTCTTCTTTATTTATTGGCTTGAATATCATTCGCCGCAGCAAAAACGGAAGCCTTGTCTACTTTTATTCTCACGCCTTCGGCTATTTCAATGATAAAAGCCGTTTCTTCAACTTCTTTGATTTTTCCGTGAATACCTCCAGAAGTAATCACCCTGTCACCTACTTTCATGCTTTCACGCATTTTTTGAATCTCTTTCTGTTTCTTCTGTTGCGGACGAAGCATAAAAAAATACAAGACGACAAACATCAGAAGAATAGGTATAAACATAGAAGAACTTCCTAACAGACCTCCCGGTTGTGCTTCTTGCAGTAAAATACTTAGTAATTTCATTTTATTTGAGTTTATAAATTATGAATTATCAATTAACCGTACAAATTTAGCAAATAATCTTAACTCTTGAACAATAAATTTTCACTTTTTAATTCCTTTACAATCGCATCGAGAATTCCATTGATAAAAACCGGACTTTTGGGCGTGCTGTAATAACGGGCTAAATCAATATATTCATTCAAAGTTACACTAACCGGAATAGATGGAAAATGACACAATTCGGCTAAGGCAATTTGCAAAATAAATAAATCCATTTGAGCCAAGCGGTCGATATCCCAATTACTTATCTGATTTGTAATTCGCAAGTTATTTTCTTTTTCTTTCAGAATAGAATGATGAAGCAGTTGAATGGCAAAACCTTTGTCATCCTTGTCTTTAAACATAGGGAACAATTCTTGTTCATCAGGAGTTTCCTCCGTCAATCGGCGGATGGATTTTAATGCAAAAGAGCCGATTATATCCAAATCGTCGTTCCAATAAACCGAATGATTTTCCAATACCTCATACAAATCCTCATCTTTCAGTATCTGTTCTTTGAGTATTTTGACCCAAAAATTTCGATCGGATTCACAGCTATCGTCCGATTCTAAATACTCCCTGTAAATATCCGTTTGAATAATTTTATTCAAAAGTGTACGAAGGAAACGAGAATCTTCTATATTCCAGAAAGTCCCTTTCTCGTTGGCGAATTTTTGTAACTGTTTATTACGATTCAATTGTTCGGCTAAACGGTTATTTGCTAACCGCATATTGGGGTTTCGCTCCGCTTCGGTAGCAAGAAGTCTGTTTTTCTGTTTATCCAAACGTTTTTGCTCAACATCAGTCAAAAGCGGAATTAAAAGTAAAAGGTAATGGTATAAATCATACGATTTTTGTATGCCGAACATCAACTCATTTTCAGCAAGCGCTAAATCATTACTATTTTTTTGATAGTAGGCATAAACAGTCTGGAGTACCTTTATGCGAATTATAGTACGATTAATCATATTTTATAAAGAACATTTATTCCGGC
>Ga0082212_10013747_pt1 | contig 10104 bp, 6 predicted proteins | sample TergutNt197P3_FD_71548 | JGI IMG/M metagenome (GOLD analysis project Ga0082212, IMG submission 71548) | Neocapritermes taracua P3 segment gut microbial communities from Petit-Saut dam, French Guiana - Nt197 P3 | ecosystem: Host-associated > Arthropoda: Insects > Digestive system > Gut ...
TCCAATCGCGAGTTCGGCGATTATCATATTATCCGGCGAATCGGCAGCGGAGCAACGGCAGATGTCTTTCTGGCAGAACAACGCTCGCTGGGACGGCGAGTTGCGCTCAAAATCCTAAAAAAGGACTTGGCAAATGATAAAACCTATCTCCGCCGATTCGTCCGCGAAGCAAAAGCGATTGCCGCCCTCAATCATCCAAGCCTCGTTCAAGTTTACCAAACCGATTGTCTCGACGGTTATTGGTTCATCGCCCAAGAATATGTACAAGGGGAAACATTACAGCAGGAAATTCAACGTTCCGGTGCGGTTGCCATTCCGAAAGTCGTGGATATTCTATGGCAAATCGCCTCGGCATTTGAAACCGCCGCCGAATCAGGAATCGTTCACCGAGACATCAAGCCGGAAAACATTTTGCTCGGACAACCCGGCATCGTTAAAGTAACCGACTTCGGTTTAGCCCACATCAAAGTTTCGGCGGAACGCACGCAACTCGCCCTGACCGAGGCGGGAATGACACTCGGCACGCCGCTCTACATGAGTCCCGAACAAGCACAGGGACATAAACTCGACCACCGCAGCGACATGTATTCGCTCGGCATTACATGTTGGCACGCCCTGACCGGCAAGCCTCCGTTCATGGGAGGAACCGCTCTTTCGGTGGCATTGCAACACGTTAACAATCATGCACCGCCGCTTGCCAAACAGCGTCCCGACATTCCGCCGGCTCTTGCCGTCATCGTGGAGCGGATGATCGAAAAGAAGCCGGAAAACCGATTCCAATCGTTCCATAGCATTTTGCTGGAATTACAAACGAAAGGGCTCACATCAGACAAACCGCTGTTGCGGTTGCGGTCAAGTCGGTCGGGACAGTCCGCTCGTCAGATGTTGCAGAAGGCGATGACAACGCGGCGGACACGTTTGGGCAGAATTATTGCCGGTGTTCTTTTTGCCGGTGTTCTTGCACTTTTCGGTTGGTCATCGGGTTACGCTTATCGGACGTGGATACAGTCATCCCCCTGGGGGGAGATCACGCAGGAGATTCCCTTGAAATCCACGGTCGAGGAGCAGTGGGTTTACGCTTGTTTTGTGAACACGCCGGACGCTTGGAATGCGGTTGCTGACCATCTTTCGGAAGAGGATTATTTTTGGGAACGTGAGGTGAAGCGGCAGTTGATTCGGTATTATTATTTGGAGAACGACCGGGAAAACAGTTTGCCGTTGTTTCAGGAGTTTGCCGTATTGAGTGCCAATTCGGGAGACCAAATGCTTGGTTTTGCCGGCTGGGCTTGGTGTTTGGCAGAGGAGTCGCCCAAAAAGGCGCAGAGTTTTTTGAAGTACATCGACAAGTCATACATTCTCAATTCGGACGAGGAGTTATTACTCCTGATTTACGATGCTGCCACGAAGGCACTTCCGTTGGACAGCGGCACACCGCTTTCGGATGAACCGACGCTGTAATATGCAGGAGTGTCGTTATCACACAATAAGGCTTTCGCTGGAAAGTATTGTACCCGTTAGACCGTCATTGCGCTGCGCTCCATTCCGGCTTGTATTTGGTTTTGAAAAAATGAAAATGAAATTCGGAAAACTGAAACCGCACGAAGTGAATGGAATTCTTTATCCCCATTTTCCAGCGTTTCCATTGCAGACGCTTTTTTGTGAGCCGCCGACTGCGTCGGCGCACTCGAAAATGGGTTTATGGTTGATGAAAGTACCACGAACTTTACGGCTCTGTGCTTGTCACCGCGCCAAATTGTTGTTTTCAGAACATCGGAGGTACAACGCACAAAACCTGACCCGATGCCTAGCCCCCAACAATTTACAAGGCACAAGGGGCTGTCCCCAGTCCATGCTGTTTCGAGAACCTCTTTCGAGAGCCAGAGTCCCCGACCAGGAACGCAGTTCTCGGCTCTCTGATTCGATTCTCTGTTTTCCGAATTTCAATTTTCGATGCGAAGTATAGCACACGAGCAATCAGAAAGCGTCAGGAAAATTCCTGACGCTTTGCGCAAGGACGACATACGCGCAAGAGCGGCATACGCAAGTATGCCGGTGAGTCCCCCGTCGAAAACGCAAAATGATTGCCAATAAAAAAAATTAACGCACCCCCTATCGTTCATTCGCGTTTTCGAGTTCCTTGATCTTGTCCCGGAGTTTGGTGGCACGCTCGTAATCTTCGTATTGCACCGCATCGTCCAAATCACGGCGAAATTTAATCAGGAGCATCCGGTCTTTGGTGTCGCCAATCTTCCGCATCGGCACCTTCCCCTTGTGTTCGTTCGCTCCGTGAACGTTCAGCACAAGAGCGTCAATCTGTTTGTTGAAAAAATCGTAATCGTGAGGACAACCGAGGTATCCGCGATTCCGGTACTCGAAAAAACTGATGCCGCAAATCGGACACGTCTGCTGGTCCAATTCGTGCAGTTCTTCGGTCGCCTTGTTGAGGGACATCTTTTTGGGCATTCCCTTGGAGAGTACCGAAGCCAAACTTCCGACCATCTCCCCCTGTATCGCGGATCGGTTGAGATATTCCCGGGCATGTTCTTCGCACAGATGCAGTTCTTTCGGTTCGGGTCCTGTCAACTCCGAAATGTGGAACGTCGCTTCCTTGTCGCATTTTTGGCATTTCATGGAATCATTATAACAAATTTCGAGTTACTTCACGAATCGTGCTTGTCCTACTATCGGAATCGGATAATTACCGGTCTCATCGGGAAGCGTCGACGGTTCCATGTCCATTCGCACCACGTCCGGTTCGATACCGCCGAAATGGAAATCCGCTTTGTACGCATCTTCGTACTTCACCGCGTTCCCTTGATACGACGCAATCTGTCCCAAAATGCCGACCATCGTGCTGTTACACATGAAATCGCCGCAGTTAATCGGCTTGCCCGTCTTGACCGCCTTGATGAGTTCGTCCTGTTCCGTCTGGTAAGGATTGTTGCCCGGTCCACGATAACGGTAAAGTTCTTCTCCGTTGCGTTTGACGAATCGGTTCTGATGCAGGTAACACGTCGCTTTCGAGCCCATAATGATGTCGCTCGAATTGTCATAGCAATTATGCGTCGTTCGGCACAGAGCATAGAGTCTCGCACCACTCTTGTACTCATAGACGACGGAAGCGTGATCGAACATATCGCCATAGACTTCGCCGAAGGAACCGCTGCGACCTGCCGTTGCAAATGCCCAGTCGGGCAACTCACCCTGCATTGCCCAGCCCATCCGGTCAACGTTGTGAACCAGCGATTGCGTAACATCGTCGCCGGAAAGCCAGCAGAAATGATACCAGTTGCTGAATTGATATTCCATTTCGGTTTGTCCCTGTCTTCGAGCAACGAGAACATACGGTCCACGCAAAAACATGGATTGCATCGCTACGATTTCGCCGATTTCGCCGTCGTGGATGCGTTTCATGATGTCTTGCCAAGCGAGCGACCATCGGCTTTGCAGTCCCGACATAACGGAGATGCCTTTTTCTTTTGCCAATTTGCAGGCGGCTTCCATTCGGCGGATGCCGGGCGGATCAATGGCGTGCGGTTTTTCGACGAAGACGTGTTTTCCTGCCTTGACTGCCGCCTCGGTGTACATCGGATGAAATTTTGATGCACAAGCGATCAATACGATGTCGCTCAATTCGATAACTTTTTTATACCCTTCGAGGTCCCAAAAACAGTGTTCGTCGGGACATTGAACTTGATCCGGCTTCGCTTGCCGCAAGGAATTGCGTTGTCCTTTGACTTTGCTTTCAAACACGTCGGACATGGCAACGAGTTTGACGCAAGGGTCGGCAGACATGGCTTCGACGGCGGCACCGCCGCAGCGTCCGCCGCTGCCGAGCATGCCGATTTTGACTTCTTCTTTACCTTGTGCGTGGACATTCGGAGTGAGCGACAGTCCAGTGAAAACTGCTCCCGTTGCTGCGCTCGTTTTGAGAAAGTTTCGTCTTGTGGTGGATTTTTTGTTCATAATGATCTCCTATGGGTGTGTCCAATTAAGTATAGAGACCATTGTATCAGATGTTACGCACCTTCGATAGAGCGCGAGGATTGCAAAGTTCAATTTTTCATTTTTATTTTGACACGAACCACACGAAAACGAAATTTTCTTCGCAAGTGTACCTCTTTTTTCGTGCTCCTCTCGTTATACGAATAGGTTCTTGATTTGAAACACGGCAAATAGTAAAATGTTACACGTCGTGTTGGGAAAGAGCAAAATCAAAGAATTTTCAGCCGCCCGCGGCATCTTCACATCGCAAATCATCCGTCAGAATAACCATGGAACATCCCAACGACCAGCACCCTCAACAAGCCAAAGAGGCAGCAGGCGATAGCGTTTCGGAAGAAACCTTTGCTTATCCAGGCAACATTTCACAGAACAGTCCGTCAATTACCAATATCTTTGTCGATGGTAAAGTCCTCGGCGGAAATCTGCGATTGGAAAAAAGACTCGGTCGCGGCGGAATGGGGGAAGCATGGAAAGCAAGCGATCTCATGGCAAAACGTGATGTCGTCGTCAAACTGGTGCCGCCGGAAGTGAAAAATGCCGAACAAGCAATGGAACAAGTCCGCGAGACTTTTCAGAAAGTCCACACGCTGCAACATCAGCACATTTGCCCCGTAATCGGCTTGATCGACGACTCGGCGAACGGAGTCTACGTCGTCATGAAGTTCATCAACGGCAAAACGCTCGACGTTTACCGAAAAGAATACATTGCCGAACACGGACGATTTTCCCTCACGAGAGCCATTGAAATTCTCTGGGACGTTGCCCGCGCATTGGATTATTCGCATGAACGCAAAGTGCTTCACCGTGATGTCAAACCGCAGAACATCATGGTCAGTCCAGAGGACGGCACCCAACTGATCGACTTCGGTTTGGCTGCCGAAATTCGCTCCACGATGATGCAGGTCAGTGAAGCACCGATGGACATTGCCGGTACCCGACCTTATATGGCACCGGAACAATGGCGAGGACGTTTGCAAGATGCCAAAACAGACCAATACGCTCTGGCAGTAACAGCTTATGAACTAATATCGGGACACAAGCCGTTTCACGGAGAGGATACCATCGTGCTTCGGGAATGTATCCTCCGTGAGCCACCGGAACCGATTGAAGGAGTTTCGGAACGCATCAATGCTGCCTTAATCAAAGCGATGGCGAAGAAGCGGGAAGATCGGTTTCCCGACTGTAAATCATTCGTCAAGGCTCTTGCCGCTGGTTTGAAAAAACAACCGGACATCACTGCTACGGTTTCTTCCCCCCCGCCGCCTGTCAAGGCACAGCCCGCTCCAACGGTTGCGCCGACTCCGATACCGGAAGAGCCGGACAGTTGGACCGACATTATTCGGGACCCTAAAATACTCGCTCTTGGCGGTGGTGCCGCCGCCGGTGTAGTGCTCCTCGGATTGCTCGTCTTTGCCCTCTCGTCGTCATCGAAACCGGAACCAAACGTTTCCGAACCTGCGGCAGTGGTAAAAGAAGATGTCCCCGATAAAGTTCAAGCACCTGCGCCGCCAGTCGTAGAGAACAAACCGAAACAACCGGTTGACGATTGGGTTTCGCTCTTCGATGGCAAGACTCTCGGAGACTGGAAACCGAACGAAAATCCCGACAGTTTCAAAGTCCAAAACGGTTGCATCGTTGGTTCCGGTGCCAGAAGCCATCTCTACTACATGGAGGAACTCGAAAACTTTGAACTGAGAATTGATGCCAAGATCAACAACGGGGGCAATTCCGGGGTCTTGGTCAAGTCGCAATGGCAAGACGCTGGTTTTCCGAACACCGGCTTTGAATTGCAGATTTACAACTCGCCGCAAGGAGACCCGATGAAGACGGGTTCCCTTTGGGGTATCAGGCAAATTGACAAGCCACCTGTGGGCGATGACGAATGGTTCACCTACCATATCATTTGTAAGGGGAGTACACTTGAATGCCGCATAAACGGTAAAACACTTTATGTCTATGACGATAAGCAAGGAAGCCCACCGCCGGGAGAGACAATCACCAAGGATAACAAGCGGATCAGACAGAAAGGATATATCGTCCTACAACAAGTGGCAGGGAATCCGCAGTTCAAAAATATCTTCATCAAGAAATTGCCTGCGAGTCCGCCGCTAACCGGAGGGCGTATGCCCCCCGCTCCTAGCGGCTCGTTCACCCCCACCGAGCAAGCGGAAATCGACAAGTTTGTGGCGGAGTTTGGCAAGGACGTTAAAGCGAAAGATGACAAAGGCGAGACATTGCTTCACAAGGCGGCGCGACAAGGCAAGATTGCTGCTGTCAAACATCTCATTTCCCAGGGGGCGGAGGTGAATGCGAAAACTCGTTTCGCAGATAAATATGGAAGCGGTCAAACTCCGCTAATTTTTGCAAGTGACATGGAAATCGTCAAATATCTCGTCTCCCAGGGAGCAGATGTGAATGCAAGAACGGACAGCGATGGTACTCCGCTCTGGGGAGCGGCATACCGGAACCAGATTGAAAAGGTTAAATACCTGATTTCCAAGGGTGCGGATATTAACGCAGGAGATGATAGAGGTTTGACTCCGCTCTGGATAGCAGCAGCGGATGGAAAACGTGAGATGGTAGAATGTCTCGTTTCCCTTGGAGCAGACGTTCATGTAAAATCCAACAACATCGCCGGCGACGCATACCACAGTAACAAGACTCCGCTCGAAGTAGCAAAGCTGAATAAACACCCGGCAATCGTCGAATACCTTGAGAGCGTAAACCAGAGAGCCGGCGACTCTGCCACCGGAAAAACAACCGAGCAATCGGAAATCGGTTTTGAAAAGATTTTCGACGAACGCAGTTTGAGCGGTTGGGAAGGCGATACCAACGTCTGGCGAGTTAATCAAAATGAAAAAACCTTAATCAATACGGGAAGAGGAAATCTGTTTACAACAAAGCAGTACGATAATTTTGTCATACGATTGGAATTCCGGTGCGAAAATGGTGCCAATAACGGGTTGATGATTCGCGTTGACGATAACGCAAGAAAAGATATTTCCGGTAAAGTCATGGAAATTCAAATTGCCGATGATAGGACTCAACAGAATAATAATCACAATGGAAGCGTTTATAATGCGCTTTCCGGTCCGAAGCCGACGACAAAGCATGGTGATTGGAATTCCTTGGAGGCAATCGTCGATGGTCAGAAAATAACGACGTTTGTCAACGGCGCAAAGGTTGTCGAGGGAACGATTCCGCCGGACAAGCCGTTTTCCAACGTCGGCAAGGGACGCATCGGGTTCATGGGATTCGGCGGAACGACCGCTCTGCGTAACATTCGTATTAAGCCGATTGCGTCTCAACAAGTCGGCGGCGAAATGCTCAAAAACGGCAACTTTGCAAACGGTTACGACATTAAATCTGTGTCGCTCAAACCGGCAACCGGCGGTGCGTCCGCAAGAGAATCCTCGCAAACCACACAACGTTAATCCGACAGCGCAATCGCTCCGAAGGAGCGGAATATCTCTAACCGCCGGTGTCAACCGGCGGACTCGCACTTCCCCACATTTTCAAGCCCCGAAGGGGCGCAACAAAACCGCTCCTGTTACGCCCCGTTGGGGCTACCACGCCATGAGGGCGACTACCCCCGGCTTACGCCGGGGGGTATAGACATTGCACTCCCACCGGAAAATTCATTGCGCTGTCGTACTAATACACCAGCGGCATTGATTGCTCTTTGCGTGCCATCTCATACTTCAAGGCAATTTCCGTGTAGTAACTTGGGCGTGCTGCAAAAGAATTGAACGACTCCTGACTCGAAAATAAGAATACACGTCCCTGGTAGTATGCCCCAAAGTCGCGATTGCCATTCACCCGCTTGTTGCGATCCACCATTAGCACAATGTCTTCCCCCATCGCAATCGGAACGAAATTCGCCGGATTCTTGGCAAACGTCGTCAAAGTTTCCACTGTCGCAAACCGGAAAATATGTCCCTGATACAGCAGACAGTAAACCGGATTGCCGGGAATCCAACGTTCCTCTGTGCAAAGCGTTACCGGACAGCAACCTTCCAACGCGAGCGGTACTTCGACGGTCATTTTCGGCGGAGCAGGTTCCCCCGCCAGTGTCACGGAAATCGCTGGCACCGTAGAAGTAAGCAACGGAGCAGTAGTCAGACCGTTTGTATAATTCTGGGAAGGATTTGCCCCTTGCTCTATCGTGGGTCTTACCGCTGGATCATCTATCCGAAGCGGATTATTGCCGGGAGCGGGAGAAATCGTGTCTGTTCTTGCCACTGGTTGTTGCGTACCCAGCAGCGATTGTAATGCAAATGGATCGGGGACAGTGGTAGCCTCACGTGGTGTCGGCATCGTACCGGCGGGCGGACTCATCGGACTGGGCGGCGGCGAACCTGCCGGATTCGCACCGGCAAGGGGACCTGGGATTGTGTGAGTGGGGGGAGGCACCGGTGAACCGGTGTTCACGGGGGAGTGAGGCTGAATGAGCGTCTGCAAATAGGAGAGATAGCCGGAAAATCGGTCCGCCGTGATGACTCCTGTGCGACGATGAATCAGTTGACCATTCGGTTTCATAATCAGGTCGGTCGGAATTTCCTTCACGGAAAATTTTTGGGCAAGAGCCGCATTTTCCGAAGCGTTGACCTTGACCATCACGAAGTTTGCGTTGAGATAGGACGCAATTTGCGGTTGCACAAAGACTTCCCTTTCCATTTGTTGAGCCGAGGGGTCGCCGCTACCGACAAAATGGAAGAATAGGGGGCGTTGTTCTCGTTCGGCACGTGCCATTGCAGCGTTCGGGTCGGTTTCCCATCGGACACCGGCGGCAAAGTCTTGTGCGTGTAACGTGACAAGTCCGGTGAGCGTCAGTAAACAAGCCGCAAATGGGACAGAAAACAAACCAACTCGGCAATTTAACAGGGGGGTACTCATTATTTTTTTATGCAATCCGGTGATACTAAATCGTCCGATGGGGGACATCGTCAATTATATCGACCGGTTCGGGGCAAAGGATTAGGTAAAATTTGCCGAAAATGCCGATTTTGTGGAAAATTCCGAAAGGTCTCAAAAACACGCGGACAGACCAAGTTGTAGTAACAGAGCATCGGTGCTTGCTGTCTTCAAACGTCGAATCGCTCTACTGTCAGGTCGGGTAGCGTTACAATGGCAACGGTCGGACGAAATACCCGCTTGAACGCACCCGGATTGAGAAGCATTGTCGAACCATGCATCTGTAAGGCAGCAACGTGGGTATGACCGTAACACAATAAATCCCAGTTTCCGCTTTCCAATTCTTTGTCGAATCGGTCGGATTGATGACCGTGCAGAAAGGCGATACATTTTCCTGATTGCTCCAGCGAGCCGAACCAACCGTGAAAATGGTTGCCGGTCTCTTCGGCGGCAAGGCGGAATGCCTCACTTTCGCCGTCGGTATTGCCGAGCACGAAGTGGGTTTCGAGTCCTTGAAAAGCACGCACGATGGTACTGTTTCCGATATCTCCGCAGTGGATGGCGGCTTGGACATCGTGTTTTCGAAAAAGTTGGACGGCAAGCACCGTTTCGTTCAGAAGCCCGTGCGTATCACTGATGATGCCGAGTTTAGACTGGGATTGTATCATGGAGGATGCATTGTATCATAAAGAGTATAAGATTGCGATTCCTTTCACCCCATTGAGCGATAATTGACGGGATACTCAATGTGTTTCGTACCTCAAAAACCGGAAAAAGCCACTATGCCGAGAAGTCGGAATTGAAGGATGTACAACGTAGTCGGATGGGATTTGCGGTATAGAACACATTCACGTTGCACTCACCGCAAAATCGTCTATAATTGTCCATAATGGATTCGCCCGAAAAATCAAAGGAATTTCTCTCACGCCCCATTCGGTGGCTCATCATCGGAGGAAGCGTGGTGCTGTTTGCCTTCTTCGTTTGGTCGTCTGCCGAAGCACGAAAACATACCAGCAACCGCATCGTTGACTGGCTTCCCAAAGGCACCAAAGAACTCGATGTCTTCCGCGAACGTTACTACGCCCACTTTCCCGAAAGCGAATACCTCATGGTTTCGTGGAAGGACTGCACCATTGACGACTTGCGTTTGGACACCATTGCCGAAACATTGACGACCCCGCCCGA
>Ga0082212_10013748_pt1 | contig 10104 bp, 6 predicted proteins | sample TergutNt197P3_FD_71548 | JGI IMG/M metagenome (GOLD analysis project Ga0082212, IMG submission 71548) | Neocapritermes taracua P3 segment gut microbial communities from Petit-Saut dam, French Guiana - Nt197 P3 | ecosystem: Host-associated > Arthropoda: Insects > Digestive system > Gut ...
TCCCGGCGAACCACGCAAATACGGCTATTCGCTTTGGATTGACGACCTGCATCAACCGGCTTTCTACGCTTTCTTGGGCCATCTTGGACAGCGGATTATCATTGTACCGGAGGAAAACGTTGTGATTGTTCGTTTAGGCAAAGAAGCCGACCAAAGACCTTTGGGCAGAGGTCATTTGGATACCGATACCTACTATTTTGTTGATGAAGTAATTAAAATAATAAAAACGTTATGAAACAGTTTATCATTTTCCTGTTTATTTTGGCCAATACCTCGCTGATAGCGCAGAACGCCGGTGTTAGATTTGTAGAAGTTCCCGCGGAACAGAAAGTTGATGTTTTTATCAACAACACGCCTTTTACTGCATTCCTGTATGCAGATTCATTAAAAAAACAAATCCTTTACCCCATTTACACGGCTTCGGGCAAAACCATCACACGAGGCTTTCCAATCAATCCGCAACCGGGCGAACAAACCGATCACCCTCACCAGGTCGGATTGTGGTTTAACTTCGGCGATGTCGAAGGGTTGGATTTTTGGAATAATTCGTATGCAATAAGCGAATCCGAACGGTGCAAGTACGGTTCGATCCGTTTTAAGCGTATCGTCGAAAAAGACGAGGCCAACGGTCGGTTGGTCGTTCAGGCTGAATGGGTTGACTGCAATCAAACGGTTTTATTGGAAGAAACGACCACCTATACATTTTCCGGAAAACCACAATTCAGGTACATCGTCCGAAAAAGTGTCCTGACCGCCGTGAATCGCGACATCCTGTTTACCGAAAATAAAGAGGGTATGTTTGGACTTCGAATAGACAAAAATTTGGAAGAGACGGGTACCGGCGTATATACAAACAGGTTGGGCAATCAAGGAGGTGATGTTTGGGGTAAACGATCTCCCTGGGTTGCCCTGTCAGGGCAAAAGGAGGGCGAAGCTATTTCGGTTGTCATCATTGACCATCCTCAAAATCTCAATTATCCGGGCTGGTCTCATGCCAGAGGATACGGACTGTTTGCCACAAACAACTTGGGCGGCAGAGAATTTGATAAAAACGCCGACGAAGTGAAAGTCGTCCTGAAAAAAGGCGATAGCCTTACCTTCCAATACAAGCTCGTGATAAAAAATGGCAACGTGATCAACGAAGAAGAAATAACCGACGAAATGACCTTTTAGGCTGTGCCAAACAATCGCATAATATGCCGATTGTATATGTTTTCATAGACCTGTTGCCCTATAACTTCCTTGTGCGCTTTCAAGGTTTCGGTAAATACCGTGCCATATTCCGCCGCCACTTTGTAACCCACATGAATCAACTGACGGAGATCGGGATTATAGTCGGGATGACCGGGAATATGGCGGATTGTGTCGGCAAATTTTTCGCCCGTCCATCTTTCTATTTCTATTGCTTTGGGCGATGGTAGTTTGGCTTTGTCAATATCAATGACGGTCGCGTATGGGCCGCATAGTTCATCGAAACGTCCGATGGCTCCCGAATAGATCGCTTTGGCTAAATCAATGGCTTCTTCGTTGTCGGTCATGGCAAGCCCGATCACTTCTTCAAGCCACGTTGTACCGGCAGTTTTGATATGGACACCTTTGTCGTATTTTTTCAAGAGGTTGCCGATAATCGGATAAATAGAAAATTTGTCACTGCCCGAATGAACGCTTAACTTAAGATTGTCGGGCAAGCCGAATTGTTTGATTGCAAAATCAATCACGCGCAAATCTTCTTCAAATTCCTTGGCAAACCGGGATACATCCCCTACGTAATCAACGCCTTTATTGAAACGTCCCGTAAACTTTGGCGCAATCGTTTGCGCCGGTATTTTTTCACGGGCAATGGCGTTAAGAATAAAAAACATTTCGACCGGCGACTGAGCGTCCGATACTTCATCCATAGATACTTCTGTCACAAAGTTGTTTGCACCTTTTGCCTGTTCGATATAACGGTATATCTTGCCTGCTTCCTGTACGGCAAACAAAAATTTTTCGGCAATGGCCGTCAATAATGCTTGCGAGACATCGAATGGTTCGGCTATTCCCGGAATATGCAGCCTTCCCGTATAGGGTTGATTGGCTTCGACAAAAGCGTCTATGTCGTTTTGCGTCGCTTTCTTTCCGATAAATTCGGCTACATCAAGCGTAAAGAAATCCGAAGCATCCATAAATTTATCAACATTAGACAGATTGATATGGTCGGCATCCACAAAATAATCTCCTTTGTAGCCCAATGCCTTCACTGCGGCGTCTGCTTCTTTTCGTGCTTCAGTCGGAGCGGAATGTACGATAATGTGTTCGCGGTTAGATTTGTTCCATACAGGAACGATGTCTATTCCGAAAAAAAGACTTGCTTGCATCAATGCTTTCAGTTGAAATTCACCCTGATGTGCAAACCGGTCGCCTATCCCAAAAGAAAATTTTCCTATTCTCATATTTTAGATTTTTAAACACTTACCTATATTTTCATAAAATTGAAATTCAAAAAAACAAGTAAAACACATTCACAAAAATAATATTTTTTCTGTTACGGTTTCAAAAAAAACACTACTTTTATCCGCAATTTACAAATATTATTAATTATACAAACGATGGGAAACAAAAAATTACGAATGGGTATGGTTGGTGGCGGAAGTGATGCTTTTATTGGCGCCATTCATCGTCGTGCCGCATTGATGGAAAATGACATTGATTTAGTTTGCGGCTGTTTCAGTATTGATCCCGAAATTTCGCTTAGTTCCGGACGCGCCTATCATCTTCCGGATAATCGTATTTACAAGTCCTATAAGGAAATGTTTGAGCAAGAAGCCCTGCTTCCCGAAGGAGAAAGATTAGACTTTGTAACGATTGTTACGCCCAATCACTATCATTTCGAACCGGCCATGATGGCGCTGGAAAGGGGTATCCATGTGGTATTGGACAAACCCATGACTTTCTCGCTCGAAGAAGCCAAGCTGTTGCAAAAGAAAGTAGAAGAAACGGGACTTGTACTGGCTTTGACACATGTTTATACGGGTTATCCGGCTGTCAAAGAGATGAAAGCCCGTATTGCCCGAGGTGATTTGGGCAAACTGCGTCGTCTCTATGTAGAATATCCTCAGGGATGGTTGGCAGAAAGGATCGAGTTGCAAAGCGGAAACAATGCCGGATGGCGCACCGACCCCAAACAGTCGGGAAAAGCCGGTTGTATCGGCGATATTGGCACCCACGCGTGGCATTTGAGCGAATACGTGACCGGACAAAAAGTAGTCGAGCTATGCGCTGAACTTTCCACATTTGTTCCCGGTCGCCCGATAGACGACGACGGAGTGGCTTTCCTGCATTACGACGGCGGCTTGAAAGGCGTTCTGACCGCTTCGCAGATTGCAATCGGAGAACCCAACAATATAAAATTGCGCGTCTATGGAGAAAAAGGCGGAATGGAATGGCGTCAACAAGACCCCAACTACCTGACCTTAAAGTGGGGCAACCGCCCCAGAGAAATCATAGATATTGGAGGCAATACATTCTTAGGCGATTTTGCCTTGTGGAATGTACGCACGCCGGCCGGACATCCCGAAGGATTTTTTGAAGCCTTTGCCAATATTTACCGCAACTTTACCAAGACCGTCATGGCATTGCGCAACGGAGAGCAACCGACAGAAAATATGTTGGACTTTCCCAATGTGTATGACGGAGTTAGAGGCATGCAATTTATCGAAACGATGGTCGAATCCGGATGGCAAAACGAAAAGAAATGGCAACCTTGGATTGAATAGATGCTTGTGCTTTGAAGCTGACCTTTTTTCTTAAAATTTATTAATAAATGTAATTTTTTAAAAAAAAACGCTACCTTTATGCCGAATTTGCTGAACTAATTTCAAATAAAAATCTTTTTTTCAACAAATATGACAACAAAACTACCCTCTCCTGCCCGCTCAAAGAAAAAGGGCAAACTCTTACTTTTTATATTTGGTTTTATCTTAGGTATCATTTGTTTTGCAGCAATATATCAAATATCCGTCTATTATTCTACCGACGAATCATGTATGATTTGTCATGTGCACCCTCATGCCGAAAACAGTTGGAAGTTATCAAAACATGTCAACAACCGATCCGGTGTGAAAGTCCATTGCGTGGATTGTCACTTGCCACCTAAAAATCAGACTGTCAATCATTATATGGCAAAAGCCAAACTCGGCGTGAAAGATGTTTGGAGTTATTTGGTAAAAGACAGCGCCGATTTCGATTGGGACGCAAAATCTTCATTAGAGTATGCCGTCAAATACATCCCCAACGAATCCTGTAAAGAATGTCATCAAAATCTTTTTCCGATAGGATTGAACGACGATGGTATTGCGGCGCACTTATACTACGAAGATAATGAAAAGAAATTAAATCTTCAGTGCATCAGTTGTCACTTGGATGCCGGACATTATAATCCGAATTATACGCATGGTAAAATGACCGGTATTCCCGTCAGTTCGACCGCAACAGGCCCGATATTTGAAGAGGCGACAGTCGTTACCGAATTTGCCGATTTTATCGAACAAATTCCGGGTACAAACGTAACCGTCAGTATGAAAGCCATCCGGGGCGGAACTTTTAATATGGGAAGTACCGAAAAAGAAGACTTTCATCAACCTGATGAATCGCCGGTGCGTGAAGTAACGGTCAGTTCGTTCTTTATGGCCGAAATAGAAACAACATGGGATCAATACTGGGCGTTTTTCGGCCAAACACAGAGCGAGGGACGCACTCCGCCCGAAGTGATCTATGCCAATAACAGCGATCCCTATGTAGATGCCGTTTCAGGGCCGACGCCTCCTTATGGAGATCCAACCCAAAGCTGGGGTGCGGGCAACCGACCGGCTATTACCATGACACACTATGCAGCCGAAACATTCTGTCAGTGGCTATCGTTGCAAACAGGAAAAAAATATCGCCTGCCAACCGAAGCAGAGTGGGAATATGCTGTTCGGGGAGGTTCCGAAACACCTTTTTTCTTTGAAGGCAAACCAAAAGACTATTCGGATCAGGGATTTATGCGTAAATTTTTCAGCGCTAAAACAGACATTATCGGCGACTATATTATTTATTCAAAAAACAGCAAGAACCGTACACAGGAACCTGATATGGTCAAACCCAATCCGTTCGGCCTGAAAAATATGCTTGGTAACGTAATGGAATACTGTGCGGATAGTTATAGTCCCGATGCTTATGCTTTAACAGAAGCGAAAGTGACCAACCCCATCCATTTGGAAGGCGACGACCGGGTAGTTCGCGGAGGCGACTTTACTTCAGATGCAGCAAACCTTAGAAGCGCTGCCAGGGGATTTACAAAACACGATGATTGGATGAGAACAGACCCGCAACAACCCAAGAGCATTTGGTGGTATTCCGATATACGAAGCATTGGTTTCCGCGTAGTCTGCGAACCCGACGATACAATAATAAACAGATAATATTCACAATAAAACCAAATTGTCATGAAAGAAAACAGTATTAGCAGAAGATCGTTTTTGAGAAACTCTGCATTAGTTGGAACTGCCGGTATGATTGGTACCGGAAACGTCCTTACATCATGCGCCGGAGGCGGCGGAGAAGTAGGTAATAAATTGACGCCTCTTAGAGAACCCGGAACATACTATATCCCGGAATTGCCCGACAAGGCAACAGACGGGAAAGAATTGAAAGCCGGACTTATTGGTTGCGGCGGACAGGGAGGCGGTGATATCCAAAACCTCCTCAGAGCAGCCAATGGCATCACAGTTACTGCATTGGGAGATACATACAAAGACAGACTTGATGGTGTAGCCAACCAGTTGAAAGAAAGATTCAATAATGAGGTGCCTGAAAATATGAGATTTGTAGGATTAGATGCCTACAAACAAGTAATTGACAGCGGTGTTGACATTGTATTGATTGCAACGCCTCCCTATTTCCGTCCGATACATTTCGAATATGCCGTCGAAAAAGGGAAACACTGCTTCCTGCAAAAACCATTGTTTGTTGATGCAGCCGGTTACAGAAAAGCCTTAATGGCGGCCAGACAGGCACAAACTAAAGGCTTATGCGTGATAGTCGGTACACAACGCCATCACCAAAGAGGTTATGTGGAATCCTACAAGCAAATTATGGACGGGATGATAGGCGAAATAACCGGAGGCGCTGTTTATTGGAATCAAAATCAACTTTGGTTCCGCCAACGCATACCTGCCTACAGGAATGAATTGGAGTGGATGATACGCGACTGGGTAAACTGGATTTGGTTGTCGGGCGATCATATCGTAGAACAACACGTGCATAATTTGGATGTATGGACATGGTTTACCGGACTCAAACCGGTATCTGCCGTAGGTTTCGGATCACGCCACCGTCGTGTAACCGGCGATCAATACGACAACTTCAGCATTGATTTCACCATGGAAAACGGCATCCATGTACACAGTATGTGTCGCCAAATTAACGGTTGCGTAGGCAATGTTTCCGAATTTATTCAAGGAACGAAAGGATCCTGGTCATCTGCAGGCGATTATATCATCAAAGACCTTGCCGGAAAAGAAATTTGGAAATTTGATAAAGACGCCGAAAAAGAAAAATTCGAACAAACAGATCCTTATGTGCTTGAAAAAGTAAACTGGATCAATCTGATCCGTGCAGGTAAATCGATCGAACAGGCTTCCGAATTAGCGGTATCGACCATGATGGCGCTTATGGGACGCCAATCTGCATATACGGGACAGGCAGTTACCTGGGAACAGCTGACTACATCCGATTTGGATTTAACGCCTAAAGACCTGACTTATGAAGGAAAGATGGATATGTCCGGTTACAGAGTGCCTGTGCCGGGAATTTCTAACGAAGAAGCAGCAGCACAAGCAGAAGCAAGAAGAGTTGAAGCAGCTGCAAGAAGAGCGCAACAACAATAAATACCTGTAATGGCTATCAATCGCAGAAATTTTATACGTGCATCGTTGGGCAGTGCGGCCTTGGCAACCTTGGCCGCATGTTCCAATGATGGCGAAAAGTGCTGTTCGTCAAGCACCTGCAACTGCAAAGACGCAAAATTGAATCTTGCTCTTCAAGAAGGCATTCCTCCGGGCGAGACATTGGCCGAAAAGCTGGATTTCATGGAAAATCTGGGTGTTGTCGGTCTTGAAGTGAATGGCAGCGTACGGGGTGGCGGTTTCTTGGGAGATCGAGTTGATGAACTCACGAAAGCCTTATCCGGTCGTAACATTAAGATAAGCGCTATCTGTGCCGGTTTTAGAGGATTTATTCTTTCGGAGGAAGAAAGTGTGCGCCGGGAATGTATCGACACGATGCATCAAATTATTGAAGCAGCCGGCGCATTGGGATCTGCGGGCGTTATTATCGTTCCCGCTTTCAATCGCCAGGTACCTGTAATGCCGCATACGGCGGAAACGCGCGAGTTCCTTTGCGAACAATTCAAGGCAATGGGCGAGTTTGCACTCAAGCACAATACCACCGTTATCTTCGAACCATTGAACCGCAGGGAAGCGCATTACCTTCGTCAAGTAGGCGACGCCGCATCTCTCTGTCGCGATATAGATTGTGAGGGCGTAAAATGTATGGGTGATTTTTGGCACATGACCTGGGAAGAGGCAAGCGATATGGGCGCCTTTATTTCCGCCGGTAAAAAATACCTGCAACATGTGCATGTAGCAAGCCGTGAAAATCGACAAATACCCGGTTTGGATGGCGACGCGGATAATTACATCGACGGCTTTAGGGGCTTAAAGATGATAGGTTACGACAAACATGTCAGTTTTGAATGTGGCTACCGCGGTGATGACCGTGCCGGCGCTGTAACGGCTGCCGTAAAATTGTTGCGCGAGCAGTGGGAACAAGCATAAAAAAACAGTAGAGACGCGGCGTGCCGCGTCTCTACTTGTAATTTGCGTAATTGAAATATCAATCTTCCTGCAGCGTTGCCGCATATTCTTTCAACAGCTTATCCTGTACATCGGTGGGTACCAATTCATAGCTGGCAAACTTCATGGTAAACGATGCGCGTCCGCCTGAAATGGAACTCAACGACGTCGAATAGCTACCCATCTCTTTCAACGGTACCTTAGCCATCAACTTCTCATACCCTTTTTCGCTGCTCATGCCCATAATCATGGCGCGACGACCTTGCAGGTCGCTCATCACATCACCCATATAATCGCCCGGCACAAGCACTGCCACATCATAAATCGGTTCCAAAATTTTGGGACCTGCTTCTTTAAAGGCCATGCTGAAAGCATTTCGCCCTGCAAGCATAAAAGATATTTCATTGCTATCGACTGTGTGCATCTTGCCGTCATATACGATGATACGCACATCGCGGGCATACGAACCTGTCAATGGTCCCTGTTCCATACGCTGCATCACACCCTTCAAGATTGCAGGCAAGAAACGGGCGTCGATGGCGCCACCGACTATACTGTTGATAAATATCAATTTACCGCCCCATTCCAATTCCATTTCCTGTACGTCGCGTGGCGTTATTTTATATTCTTGTCCGCCAAACTTGTACATAGTCGGGTCAGGCATTCCTTCGTAATAGGGTTCGACAATCAAGTGCACCTCGCCAAACTGACCGGCGCCTCCGGACTGCTTCTTGTGTCTGTAATCTGCACGTGATGATTTCGTAATCGTTTCACGATAAGGTATTTTTGGTTCAAGATATTCGATTTGTATCTTATCAAGATTTTCAACCCGCCATTTCAATGTCCTGAGATGAAACTCGCCTTGTCCATACAAAATCGTCTGTTTCAGCTCTTTGGATTGTTCGACGATCCAAGTTGGATCTTCTTCGTGCAAACGCGCCAAAATTTCACTCAACTTTTCTGCGTCCGATTCATTTATGGATTTCACCGCCCTGCGATATTTGGGATCTGGGTATTTGATAAAGTCAAAACGATAATCACAGCCTTTTCCGTTCATTGTATTACCATAACGCACATCTTTCAACTTGACGGTTGCTCCAATATCGCCTGCCGTCATCTCGGCAACCTCCATTCTGTTTTGGCCTGATACCGAAAAGATTTGTGCAATACGTTCTTTTGATCCTCTATTAGAGTTGACTAAATCATCGCCCACCTTTACTTTGCCGGAGATAACCTTAAAGAAAGAAACCTGCCCAATATGAGTTTCGACGGTAGTCTTAAAGAAAAAGATACTGGTGGGGCCCTCTACGTCAGCCGCTACTTCCACACCGTCGGTCGTAGCTAAATGAGGCATTCTATCAGGACAGGGAACAGCATTCCCTATGAAATCCAATACCGTACGTACACCGATATTTTTCCCTGCACTCATGCAAATAACGGGAATAATCCCTCCGATAACTAATCCGGCGTTGATACCGGCACGAATGTCGTCATCTGTAAGCGTTCCTTCTTCAAAGAACTTTTCCATCAACACATCGTCGTGTTCTGCGGCAGCTTCAATCAATATATTATGAAGATCGGTAGCTTTAGCCATCTCATCTGCAGGAATGTCCAAAATTTCAGGTATGCCGCCTTCCGGTTTCCAACGATACATCTTCATCTTCAGAACGTCTATGATGGCATTAAATGATAATCCGGCGTTAACAGGGTATTGAACCTGAACTACTTTATCGCCATAATTTTCTCTCAACTGCGTTACCACATTATCAAAATCAGCTTTATCATGATCTAAATGGTTCACTGCAAAAATTACTGGCTTACGGAACAATTCGATATAGCGGAATTGATTGATTGTGCCAACTTCAACACCGTATTGACCATTTATAACCATCAACGCCACATCCGTAACATTTAAAGCAGAAACAGCGCCTCCTATAAAATCATCTGAGCCGGGACAATCAATAAAATTCATTTTCAAGCTATTCCATTCGACGCTAAAAACGGTAGATAAAACAGAATAACCATATTCTTTTTCAACCGGAAAATAATCACAAACCGTATTGCCTGCCTCGACAGTTCCACGACGTTTTATTACACCACTCTCGAAAAGCATTGCTTCTGCGAGAGTGGTTTTCCCGGAGCCGGAACTACCTGTTAAAGCGATGTTCCTGATTTCATTTGTTTGATAAACTCTCATTATATAAATATTAAATTTTTGAATATTATTGCT
>Ga0082212_10013749_pt1 | contig 10104 bp, 8 predicted proteins | sample TergutNt197P3_FD_71548 | JGI IMG/M metagenome (GOLD analysis project Ga0082212, IMG submission 71548) | Neocapritermes taracua P3 segment gut microbial communities from Petit-Saut dam, French Guiana - Nt197 P3 | ecosystem: Host-associated > Arthropoda: Insects > Digestive system > Gut ...
TGGTACGCCCGGCAGGATTTGAACCTGCGACCTTCTGCTCCGGAGGCAGACGCTCTATCCAGCTGAGCTACGGGCGCGTAATGGCAAATATAATAAGCGAATGGCGCGCAAAATCAATGCGTAAAATGCTCGGCGCCGTTATTTTTCCGGCGTTTCCAGTGTTTGTGGTTCCCGCGCCTGTTCTTCTTCCCACCGAAGTATCCGCTCAAGCTCCAGCGGATGCTCCTCGGTCATTTCTTTTTCCGATATTTTTCCGGTAATCCAGGTTGTGTTCATCGGATAGATGCTCGGATTGAACATGACAAAATAGAAATGCCACACGACGATCGCCAGCGTGGCCAGCAGGGCTTCGTAATAATGAATGGTTCGCGCGATATCCCAACCTATTTTGCCGAAATGTCCCATGAAGAAATTGAAGAACCAGAGGAAAATACCGGTCGCGAACATGATTACCATGCCCCAGACCAGCGCCCAGTATTCGGCTTTTTCCGCATAGCCGAAGCGGTCAAAACGCGGATGATTTTGGGACAAGCCCAATAGGTGGCGTATGTTGGTAAAAACATCCCTCGCATCGCTGAATTTCGGGAAAATATCCACCATGAACTTTCTTCCGTGCCGCGTAAAGATAAGAACCAGGATATGGAACAGGCTGAACGATATAATCACAACAGCCGCGCCGCGATGCACAATGCCGCGCATTTCAAAGAACTGCGCCCAGTGCGACCTTATGGCGCTTACCCACCAGGCGTCCGGGAAACGCAGCATAAAACCCGTTATTGCCAACGTTAAAAAGCTGATGAGCAGTCCGGCGTGTTGAACACGGTCCAGCAATGTCATCCGCACAAACTGTCTCGGGCCGTAGCGGGAAAGAGGCCGCCGCCCCAAACGCACCTCAAAGCGCCGCCTGGTTCGCTTTATGAAATCAAGCAGGTTGTGCAGTAACATCAGCCCGATGGTGACGAAAATAAAAATAAGATAAATCGTCCGAATCCAGTAGAGTACGCCCTCGCGCATCTCGCCGACTTCTACAACATGGACTTTACCGCGCACGAAATTATCGTTCGCGCCGGGATGACATTGCCCGCAGGTCGCTTTCAGATGCCCGGCATTTATGGTCGAATTCTGATCAGATGCGGGCTTGATGTTATGCTCCCCGTGGCAGCTTGAGCAGTTTGCCACTTCCAGCGATCCGCCTTTTGAGGCGAGTCCATGAAAGCTGTCGGTGAACGAAGCGAAACGATCTGAAGCTATTCCGTATTTCTGGCTGATCTTTACTGAATTATGGCAGTTGGCGCATGTCTGTTCCGCTATATTGACGCGGGCGACAGCGGAACGTGAATCCTGCGTGGGATAAATATGATGATCGCCGTGGCAGGTGGTGCAGGTGGGGGACTCGACGCTTCCCCGCGCCACAGATTGTCCGTGCGTACTTTCCTTATATGTGTCGTACACATCCGAATGACACCTTCCGCAGGTTTCGGCCATATTCCACCTGCTTATCTTTGACGAAGGCCTTCTGGCGTTCTGGACGTCGTGTACTCCGTGACAGTCGCCGCAGATTGCCGCGTTTTCGTTCCCTTCGGCGCGTTTCTGGCCGTGAACGCTGCTTTCGTATCCTGACATGAAACGCTCGGAAAGCCTTACCCGCGAACGAACGTCTTCGTCTTTCAGATGACAACTCCGGCAAAAATCAGGTTCATTGTCCCGGCGAAGTTGAGATTCCGCGCTCTCAGTATGAAGAACATCGTGCGCACCGTGACAATTGACGCAGGTCGGTGACTGCGGCATCCGGTCAAGAGCAAGGCCATGTTCGGAGGTTTTGAATGCCTGGGCTTCTGCGGCGTGGCATTTTCCGCATGCGTCTGCAACCATCGTGCGCGTAAGACCCGATGCCGGGCTTTTTACCTGCTGCACTTCATGCGTTCCGTGGCAGCTCTTACAGCTTGTAACGCCGCTTTTCGCGTGAACGCTTTCTGTAAAGCCTTCTATTTTATGGCAGGTTTCGCACTTGACCGGCTGAACAGGGTTGGCGTGTGGAATGGACCCGGCGTTAAAATTCACATGGCAAGAAGAGCAGGAAAGAGCGCCGTGAGCGGATGATTTAAGTTTCGCGCCGTCCGTAAACAGCGAGATGCTGCGCCCCTGCCTGGTCATACTGAGCGCGCTGTTGCCATGACACATCGTACATGCGGCATCCTGAGACTGGCCGTAAAGCGTGGATGCGGCAAGGAAAAACACAACGGGAAGAATACTTAGTCTGGATCTTAAAAATATTGTCATGACAGCAAATATCCTGATTTATAATAACAAATACTTTACCACACGTGTCATAAAACGTGTAAATTGAATGCTGGCCAAGGTTAATATGAAAAAAAGTCTGATAATTTTATGGTTTTTAAGCATGGGTACAACCGTCGCAATGACTGTACTCACAGATAATGTCAAGTGCCCTATAGATGGCGAGGAATTTGAGTTCATTGCACAAGCCAGCGGATCTTCATTCGGTTCTATGCTGGACGGGCAGCCATATGGCGCAATCATAATGCCATGGCCGATTGCCAAATGTCCGAAAGACGGCATGGTAATGTATAAGGATTTCACTGAAAAAGAAATTATCCTTTTAAGAAATTTTGTTGAATCCAAAGAATATCAGGAGTTACAGAAAAAGGAAACCAACTACTGGCTGGCTTATATTCTGTCAAAACGTCTGTCGGCTCCCATAGATGAACAAGTGTCCCTCATGCAACAGGCTACGTGGGAGGCATCTAAAGACGAGCGATATGAAAGATATGCAAAAGAAACGATTAAAGCCATAGACGGCATTAAAAATCCGCCCAAAGAAACAATCTTTCTCAAAGGCGAGTTGTACAGGAGAATTGGAAATTTTGGCAATGCAAAACAGGTTTTCTCTAAACTTAATAAAAACGTCGACGATGGTTCCTTTCTTGCCATGGCTATTTCGCAAGAGTTAGAACTTATTGCTAAAAAGAATTCATCCTCACGTCGTACTTTGGGAGATGACGAGACGGAACTAACAGTGCATGACGGTTTCGAAGGCATGTTTATACTAGCCGTACCGTACTTTGTTATTCCCGTTGTGACGGTTTTGTTTGTTGCGACACTGCTCCTCAAACTAAGTGGAATCGTTTTAAAGGAAAAAACGCCGAGAGCGAATTACGTCTGGGCTGCGCTTGTCGCGTACGTTTTGTCCGCATTATGCGGTTACATTGTCGTCGGTCTTTATCTGACCGAAGGCCATAGCCAGGCAGCGTTCTTATCAACAATAGGAACACTGCTCGCAATCATGACACTTTTACTTGCAATAAGAGCTCGTGGAGCTGGCCGCGTACTCGCAATTATAAGCGGGGCATGCCTAACGCTTTTTTGGTTGCCGATGTTCTACGGCTTAGCCTGAAATCCGGAACTGGAATTGTAACAAAGGCGGTTCGGTAATTTACAGCACAGGAACAGGGGCTACTTCGCCAAGCAGTGGTTCTACTGGTCCAGTGTAGCATCGGCATCTATTTCCGGTTATTAGGTGGAGGAATCAGCGGGGTTGCAGTTCATGAGTAACAACACCTTCATTCATTTAACACCGGGGGACATTGGCATAAGGGGGAAGCGTGAAATGAAAAAGAAAGTTATAGTCATCGGCGGAGGCATTGCCGGGTTAAGCGCCGGAATCTACGCGCAACGATGCGGCTTTGACGCCACTATCCTGGAAAGCCATAGTATCGCGGGCGGCAACTGCACATCATGGAAAAGAAAGGACTATCTGTTTGAAGGCGGTATGCATTGGCTGTCCGGTTCAAGCGAAAAAGAAGCCATTCACAAGATCTGGCGCTGCGTCGGCGCCCTGGACGACAGCGTTAAAATTCATTATCCGGAACCTTTTTTAGAATACAACCACAATGGCACGCTGATCCCGTTTTACCGAAATCTTGATGCCACGGAAAAACATCTGCTTTCCATTTCTCCGAACGACGAAAAAGAAATCAGAAAGCTGTGCAAAAACATTCGCAAGGTTAAAAACCTTGCCATGCCTGTTTCAGATATTCGCGGCGTGAAAGCGACTAAAAAGACACGGCCGTCAATCTCTCTGCTTTTTCCCGCGCTGTCAGCCATGCTCCTTATGCGGACTTTCTCCAAAATATCCCCGGACGCTTATATCAGCCGGTTTTCGCATGAAGGCATTCGCAGCCTGATCCGCTCCTGTGTATGTGATGAAAGCGGTGTTGTACCTCTCTTTTTCACAATGGGTGTTTTGGCTCGCGGCGACGGCGGATTTCCTGAAGGCGGTTCCCTTCCCTTTGTCAGGCGGATCGTCGAAACTTTCACTTCGCTGGGAGGTAAAATCATATACGGCACACGAGCCGACCGTGTCATTTTAGAAAACGGCAAAGCGGTTGGTGTTGTTGCCGGAGATAAGCGTCTGACGGCAGACGCCGTGATAATTACATCCGATACAATGGCTGTGGATAAGTTGTTCGACGTTCCGCCAAAAGCCGCATGGCTCGACAAAATGCGCGCGTCTACAAAACCAACGATGAATACATTTGTTTCCCTCGGACTCGACACAGACCTGCGTAAATATCCCAAGACCGTTATTTTCAGGCTGGAAAAGCCGATAGTTCTAGCAACGCAAACCTATAAATATATAAGTTGTAATAACTATTCCCGCGATCCGGTCTATTCGCCCGAAGGGAAAACCGCCATGACTATCATGCTTACAGGGGACACTTACGATTTCTGGAAAAAGGCAAAAGCGGAAAACCGTTATGAAGAAGAAAAGCGCAAGCTGGCCGAAACGGTGATTGAAGCGCTGATCGCGCATATTCCGGAAGTTAATGGCCGGGTGGATGTTTGTGATATTGCGACGCCGCTTACTTACGAACGGTATTGCGGCAACTGGAAAGGATCGTGGATGACGGAAATGACGCCCGATATGAAGATGACGGAATACCCCGCCGTCATTAAAGGACTGTCCGGCGTTTATTTCGCGGGACATCGCATGATGCCGCCGGGCGGGCTTCCGGTTGCGTTGATGAGCGGGCGAAAGGCGGTGCAGCATCTCTGTCGTGACACGGATACTGTATTTATAAGCGAGGAATAGTAACGGCAAAGGTATGGTGTGGTAAGTAATATGCGGCGGATGCGTATCGTAATAAGGGGCGCGGTTCAGGGCGTGGGGTTCCGCCCCTTTGTTTACAGGCTTGCCACGGAAATTCGTCTTAGAGGATGGGTCAAAAATTCCCCAGGCGGCGTTTTCATCGAAGCCGAAGGAGAGCAAGCCGCGCTGGATGAATTTCTATTGCGCGTCGAACGGGAAAAGCCTCCGCGTGCCTTTATCCAGAGCCTTGAATATTCACTGCTCGAGCCTGCGCATTTTTACGGTTTTGAAATTCGTGAAAGCGAAACGAACGGCGCGAAAGACGCTATTGGCGCTATAATACTGCCCGATATCGCCGTCTGTGACGACTGTCTGGCGGAGATGAACGCCCCAAAAGACAGGCGTTACCTTTATCCTTTTATCAACTGCACGCACTGCGGCCCGCGGTTTTCCATAATTAATGCGCTTCCATACGACCGGCCCAACACGTCCATGAAATCTTTTCCGCTGTGTACGGATTGCCGGAGTGAATACGAAAATCCCGGAGACCGGCGATTTCATGCGCAGCCTATCGCCTGTCCGGCCTGCGGCCCGGAACTGCGCCTTTGGGATGAAACCGGCCGGGCAATCGCCCACCGAAACGACGCTCTTATAGAAACAGTTGAATACATCCGTCAGGGAAAAATAGCGGCGGTCAAGGGGATTGGCGGGTTTCATCTTGTCTGCGACGCGCGAAACCAACATGCCGTAGAACTGCTGCGCATGCGCAAACGCCGCGAGGAAAAACCATTCGCGCTTATGTATCCGTCGCTTGAAGCGGTCGAAGCCGACTGCCGCGTCGCGCCGCTTGAACAGCGTCTGCTTCGTTCGCCGGAAGCGCCGATTGTGCTTCTAGAACGGCGGGAAAATGCTATCGCGCCAAATGTCGCGGCTGGTAATCCCTATCTTGGAGTAATGCTTCCATCGACGCCTCTGCACCATCTGCTTATGAAAGAATTCGGCGGCCCCATCGTTGCAACAAGCGGAAATCTGTCGGATGAGCCTCTATGTATTGACGAACACGAAGCAATCAAGCGTCTTTCCGGCATAGCGGATGTTTTCCTTGTTCATAACCGTCCCATCGTCCGCCATGTCGATGACTCAATCGTCAGGATTGTCCTGGGCCGTGAACTCATGCTGCGCCGGGCGCGCGGCTACGCGCCGCTTCCGCTTCACCATGATGGAATCGCCGACGGCGTACTGGCTGTAGGCGGACATTTAAAAAATACAATCGCTCTTTCTTCGGGAAACAATATCTTTATAAGCCAGCATATAGGCGACCTCGAAAACAAAGAAGCCGTTGAAGCGTTTCATAGAGTGATAGCGGATTTTCGCCGGATTTATCCGGTCGATCTTGTTCGCGTCGCCGCCGACAGGCATCCCGATTATATTTCGACAAAAGCCGCCGCCGGCTTCGGAGTTCCCGTCGTACATGTTCAGCATCATTACGCGCACGTTGCTGCATGCATGGCGGAAAACGAAATTGACGGTACGGCGCTGGGTGTAGCGTGGGACGGAACCGGATACGGCACTGATGGCGCAGTTTGGGGCGGTGAGTTTCTGTTGACCGATAAATCAGGATTTATCGGTACAACGACATTCATTGAGAAGCATGCGGGCGAGACGCCCGCGCTCCCAGGATTCCGCCGTGTAGCAACGTTCCGGGAATTTCGTTTGCCGGGAGGATCGACCGCCGTTCGTGAGCCGCGCCGCTCCGCGCTGGGTATTCTGTATGAAATATTCGGGAAGGATTTTCAGGCGATGGATGATCTTCCGCCGATTCAGGCGTTCTCATCGCAGGAACGCGCCCTGATTTGCCGTATGCTCGAAAACGAAATTCACTCGCCCAAAACGACCAGCGCGGGACGGCTGTTTGATGCCGTGGCTGCGCTTTGCGGCCTGCGTCAGAAAATCAGTTTTGAAGGACAGGCGGCAATGGAGCTTGAGTTTGCCGCCATGCGCGCGGATACGCGGGAAACCTATCCGTTCGACATTGCTAGTATTCCCGATTCGGAAACAGGCGGGGGAATCGCCTTCGTCGATTGGGCGCTTTTAATTAACGCTGTTATACACGATGTGCGTATGTCCGTTTCCATTGCGGAAATCGCGCGGAAATTTCATAATGCTCTAGCCGAAATCATTCTCGCCGTGGCGCGCCAAATCGGCGAAGCGCGCGTAGTCCTTACCGGAGGATGTTTTCAGAACCGCGTGCTTCTGGAAGAAACGGTTGAGCGGTTGCAAAACGCGGGATTTCGCCCCTTCTGGCATCAGCGCGTTCCGCCCGGCGACGGCGGGATTGCATTAGGCCAGATCGCAGCGGCATGTTAGTTTGCATCTGAATACGTAAACCCAGCCGTGCGGCGCTCATCCTGAAGCTTCAGCCATGCGTCCATGCCTTTTTCGCGGAGCAATGCGTTGTCGTGTTTCAGCACGGGGTATCCTTCAAAAAAGCTGTCGAATTTTTTGCATGGATAGCTTTCGCACAGCGCGCACATTTCGACGCCTTTTTCTTTCGCGCATATTCTGACGGCGCATCCCGGGTTTCCGCTTCCCTCCCGGCATGAGACGCATACGCCGTCATTTGCCATGCCTTTCAGAAACGGCCAGAATCCGTCTCCGCCGGGAATCATCTTTATTATTTCCTCAAACCCCGCTTTTTTCATTTCTTCATAAAGGATTTTCGACGCGGGCGCAACCTTTGCCCTGACCGCGCAGTTTTCGCAGTAAAGTCCGCAATAGCATGTATATTTTTTATCCATAGATATTCCATCCTTAAATTTGGCTGTGGGCAAGGCGGAATCCCAGCCGATTGCTTTTCCATGTGGGAATATTGGTTGTGTAAAATGACACACGTGAGGAATATGATGGACGATTTGCGCTTTTATCGTGGAGATTCCACCCGCCGCCGCGAATCAGTGGAAAATTTCCCTCAGGCTGCTGTGGATTAGTCTGGGCTTCTCCGCTGTAACCAACATCACTACCCGTATATGCCATCATTAAATCAAAAACCCATTCCCACGCATTTCCCGACATGTCGAATATGCCTAATTCATTTGCCTTTTTCGTTCCAACGCGATGCGTCGTACCGCCGCTGTTTTCCGCGTACCACGCCACTTCATTTATGTCATTGCTTCCGCTGTACTTATATCCCCTGCTTTGATTGCCGCCGCGCGCCGCGTATTCCCATTCGGCGTTCGTCGGCAGGCGATACCTTTTCCCCGTCTTTTCGTTTAGTTTAATGATAAATACCTGGGCGTCATACCAGCTCACATTCGTAACCGGCAGATCGTCGCCAACAAACTCGGACGGATTGTTGTCCTCGCCCATCACCGACTTCCACTGCGCCTGCGTTATTTCGTATTTTCCAATGAAAAAATCGCTCAACGTTACGTCGTGTACCGGGTTCTCGCTAACACCACATTCGCTTTCCTGTTCCTGTGTACAGCCCTGCGAGAACGTTCCGCCCTCGACGTAAACCATATCAATTCCGTATTGCGATTCGGCAAAATCAGCTTTCTCTAAACTACGTCCCATACCGGCGGATTCCGGCACTATTCGCTGCGCCAGAGTGCCACCCTGCGGCAGCATATTACTAGTGGTACTATTGGCATCCGACGTCACAACAGCACTGGCGCCAGGCGGCAGAGCGATAATAACACGACGCGTGTCATTACGGTTTTCCGCCTGAAAACTTTCCGGGGAACATCCCAACTGCGAAACCCCCAACAGCAATAAAAAAAACGAAATTAAATATTTCATGCAGCGTTCCTTTCCGGATAATTAAAAAAATAGTTTCAGGCGCCGTACAGTCCACACGTTTTCGTACTGCCTGTATTTATACATTGTGTCAGTAAACGGCCTTCAACCTCATAACAATTTGTATAATAGTTCAAATTCCCTTACCGTCGTCTTCATATTTCGTCTGAAGCTTTCTTTGCCGCGCTTTTGTAACTGTGCCGACCAGTAGATACACTATGAAACCTATGGCAAACATAATCGTAAAGTATTTTGCAAAAATCCGCAGATAGAGTCCATACGCGCCATAGCTTAAATATTTCGGTGGCGAAAAAAGAACGCCGCAGATAACCCCAGTGATAATGCCGTATGTAATGTAGGATTTCATCCCGGGCTTGGTGAAAGGATCATATATCCCACGGCGGAAATATCCGATTCCTCCCCATATTGCGCCAGCCGTCATTACAATAAGTTCGCCGTGTACATGCGCATTTTTACCAAATGCAAGCACCTGCACGATAATCACTAATAAAAGACCAAACAAGATGCCATAAAAGCCGACCCTCTCGACGCGCATTGCCTCCGATTCCTGGCGTTCATCGAGAACCTTGCCAAACAGTTTCATTGTACTTCCTCCCAAAATAAATCGTTTAAGGTTTTGTTCAAGGCTTTGCAGATCGCAACGCAGAGGTTGAGTGACGGGTTGTAATTTCCCGATTCGATCATTCCGATGGTCTGCCTTGTCACGCCAACGGCATCGGCAAGTTTTTCCTGCGAATAATCATGCTCAACCCGCGCGAGTTTCATACGCTTGTTTTTCAATTTCATCGCCTCCATACCAATATTGTACGATATGTACGTTAATATGTCAAATATATATTGCATTATGACGTATATATATATTTTACAAAAGACATGGGAGCGAAGACATGGGAGCGCCGGCGTCTTCGCCGGTCGTATAAATAATAAACGTGCGCCATTGGCGCGCTTCATAAGTAGGGGCGCGATTTATCGCGCCCCATTTTATTTATTACACGACCGGCGGGGACGCCGGCGCTCCCATGTCAGGGGAACGCGGCTATCGCCGCTTCTTTTTTAGAAGATGTACGCGGCAAGAGCAATTATGAAGTCGCGCATTCTGGAGCCGGGCGCGGCATCCATGAAATATCCGGATTAATCAATCGTATCGCCCAGCGGATGGCTGAGTTCATGCTCTCGTG
>Ga0082212_10013750_pt1 | contig 10103 bp, 9 predicted proteins | sample TergutNt197P3_FD_71548 | JGI IMG/M metagenome (GOLD analysis project Ga0082212, IMG submission 71548) | Neocapritermes taracua P3 segment gut microbial communities from Petit-Saut dam, French Guiana - Nt197 P3 | ecosystem: Host-associated > Arthropoda: Insects > Digestive system > Gut ...
TCCCAAGCATGTCTACTTTCCTTTGGCTCCGTTTGCCTTGAATGCGGGGATACGTGGAATATTCTATGTCAATGATAGCGGGGGGGGTGCGATTGTTTTTGATTAAATAATGTTGAAACTCGCGCTCCAGCTTTGGATGTTCGTCAAACCAGCTATCCATTTCTTTGAGAATCACAGGGAAAGCCTCGGCAAACGCCTCTGGGGCTTCTTGGTGATTATCAATTAAGTCTTTTATGCGGGGGAAGTTCATGTTGTTTCCCTTATTCAGACAATATTTTTCATCGAACTTGAATTTGTAGCGTTTAGGGCTTCGTTTAAAACCCGTTATTTTCAGAGCGCTTCCACCTCTATAGTATAAATTAATGTATTCTTGGTCATCCCGCCTGATTTCAAGGCAAATAGCTGGATTTTTCAATGCTTCGTGCAAAAAATACGATAGACAACCGTTCTTTAAGTTATTAACAAAATTGCAACTAATTTCCCTAATATATCGAGTTTTTTCCCAGCCGCTTGTTTCACCATTCGATGCAATTGACATGGTTTGCTCCTAATTGCTTGTTAAATTTCAAACTCCTCGTTGTCTTTGTGACACTCCACCTCTGCCAACCCTCCGAAAAGCGTCTGGAACTGCTCGGGGTGGAAGGTGTGGATTGGGACTAGTATCTTTGGCTTTAGTGCCCCCACGAAGCGGCGCAGGGTAGGTACGTCGGCGTGTCCGCTAGTGTGGATGTCCGCCATCTGAACGCCCGCGTCCTTCATTTTTGCAATCACCCTCCCAGCGGATGTTTCTTTGTACCCAGACCACATGGAATAGGAGTATGACGCACCTGGGTTCAGCAATCCCGCGCTTTCAAGCCAGGGTAGCAACTTGGAACCGATTACGCAGGCATATTTGTCCGGGGTGGCGGCGATCTGCTCTGCTGTGATTTCGTGGGACATTCCGACTGGTTTGTCAGTCAGTTTTTTCACATCGCTGAAGGTCTTGAAGTTGGGGATGTTCACATTGTCCAAGGACTTCATTATGAACCCCGTGTATCCACTCATGACGAGGGTTCTGCCGCTCTTTTTTGCGGCGCGATAAATCGTAACGATACGGTCTATGTTCTGCGAAGACGGATGGGCCATGGCAAGCCCAGCGGTATTCTTGAATGTCTCCAGGAACCGTTCCTCAAGCTCTGATTCTGTCTCAAATTTTTCGTCAGGGTCAAGGCGATGGATGCTTGATCCCTCCATCAGCAAAACGTCAATGTCCTTTGGCGGTTCTGCGATTAGGTGTTCCGTGCGTTTGCTGGTCCTGCCATGGGCGCGGAAGTCGCCAGAGTAAAAAATGCGCTTGCCATCTGCTTCCACCAGAAATGCAAATGATTCGTATGCAGCATGGTCAACAGGATAGGGAGTAATTTTGAATGACCCGACAACGACTGGCTCAAAGCCCTTGATTTCAACGACATTATCGAAAGCAAATGCACCTGGCAGACCATAATCTGCACTGGCTTTCATGAGACTGTTTGTCGCCTTGCCCATGTAGACAGGGATGCTTGGGTCGATGTGCTTGCCCAGGGCAAAGTGGTCTTGGTGGGCGTGGGTGATAAAGAGTCCAAGCAAGTCGGGTGTTCGCTCTGTAAGCCCAACAATGTCCGGCAACAATGCGGGAGTGTTTTTCTCTGCATCAAGAGGCAAGCCTAAGTCGAGTATGACTCTGTTGCCATTGCTGGCGGTCAGCTCAACAGCCGATCCGCCAATCTGGTTTGCCCCGCGGCGTATGTTTATCTTCATGCCCTAATCCTCATGCCCCCCACCATGGTGCGGAATATTGGTTGAACATCTTTGGCCTTGATGTTGTTGTACTCGTAGACTGAGCCTACGATGCCACCGATTATTGCTCCAAGCATGATTTATGTCCTTTCATGGTCATGACTTTTTGCGCTTGGTGCGCGCCTTTTCATCGGCTTGTAGCTTGTCTATCATTGCGAAATCGGCTTTGGCTTTCGCCGTTTCTCCAATCGCCTTGTATGCTTCTCCCCTTCCCATGTAGGAAATTGGATGGCTGGGGTCTAACCTGATGGCCTCGCTGAAATCTGCGATCGCGCTAATATGGTCGCCTAATTTGTTGTATGATCCTCCTCGGCAGAAAAATGTAAGAGGATATTTTGAATCCAGCCTGATAGCTTCACTAAATTCTGCAATGGCAAGGCTATGCTCATTTTTTTGTGCCAGAGCCATGCCGCTTTTGAGGCGGTCGAACACCTTTTTTACCAATTCCTGCTCTTTTGCCTTTTTTCCATCATTCATTAGCTGGTTCTTAGGTATGTGCCAAATCATTGGGCTACCATTTTCTTCACCGCCTACGCAAACAATATCATCTGAAACGAAAACAGAGCGGGCCTCTGAACGTGTTTTTTCATCCATGGTGAGATGCACTGGTATACCGTTTTTCCAAAGGATGGCATACCCCCCGAAGTCTTTCTGGCCTAGTAGTCGAATCCCCATGCCAGCCACATACACGTCATCCTGTTGCACAAAAACTGAGCGGGCCTCGGCATGATCTTCAGCCACGCTGAGTCGCTGGGCTATGCCATTTTTCCACAGCGTGGCGATTGGCGTTATGTTTTCATCTCGCTCAAACCCGGCCACGTAAACGTCATCGCCTGATACAAACACAGAAAGGGCTTCCGCGCAGTATCTTCTGCCGCTGAGTTCGCCATCGCTAAGGAGCTGTCTTTCGCCATTTTTCCATAATATAGCCGTACTTCTCACATGGTTTTTGACTTTTCCCGCGGAAACCTTGTCATTGCCAGCCACATAAATGTCGCCATCTGATACGAATACCGACTTGGCTTCTGAACTGTGCCCGATGGAAGGCAAGTGGCAGAGTAATTCGCCATTTTTCCATAGTACGGCGGTACACTCGATCACCGTTTTGCTTTTACCGTTTTTGGAGATTTGTTCATATACTTTTTTTTCTGTGCCTGCCACATATACATCTCCATCTGCCACGAACACTGAGGATGCCAGCCCCTCACCAAGGTATTGCGGTTCACCATTTTTCCATAGGGTTGCAATGTCGGTGAAGCGTTCAGGCATACCCCCTTCTTCGATAATGGCAGGCACGAATCCGGCTACGTAAACATCGTTACCAAAAACAAAAATAGAACTTGCCTGCAAATAATTGTCGCGCCCATCCGTCTCTGCAAGGGGGTAGAGCATTTGGCCATTTTTCCATACGGTGGCGCAACAATATTCTTGTTCCCTCCTATTCCCTGTCGCAATGACATCGCCGTCAGAAACGAAAACTGAGTTGATGGACGGAGTAAATCTATGCCTTGGGTAGCGTTTCTTTGCCTTAGGGATTTTGTTGCCGGTTGGTACGCTTGTTTGTTGCGTGGCGATCTTTCGCTTCGATGCTAGCTTTTCCTTTACCCCGTCTGTGCCCTCCAATTCCTTCGCTTTTGCAAAATCAGCAGTGGCTTTTGCTGTTTCTCCTTTGCTCTGGTACGCCATGCCCCGAAAGTTGTAAGCAACATGGATATCTGGTGCTACCCTTATAACCTCTGTGTAATCCGCAATCGCGCTGTCATAGTCGCCTTTTTCAGCATACGAGTAGCCTCGCTTGAAGTGGGCATTGGCCGAGTTGGGGTCGAGTCTTAGAGCTTTAGTGAAATCTGCTATGGCACTGTCATGATCATTTTTGCGACCATAACAGCCACCGCGGCTGAGGTAGGCACCAAAGTGATCAGGGCGGATGTTAAGCGCTTCGCTAAAATCCACAATTGCGCTGTCATACTTGCCCAATTTTATATAAGAATCGCCTCTGTTAATGTAGGATTGGATGTAATTGGGGTCTAGCTCTATGGCCTTGCTGAAATCCGCAATTGCCCTGCCGGTGTCACCCTGTTCGAAATGTGCGTTGCCACGGTTGTTGTAGGGGCGGGCATCTTTAGGGGCGAGTTTGATAACCCTTGTGAAATCTGTGATAGCATTTGCATAGTCGCCCAATTTTGCGTAGGAATTGCCACGGTTAATATAAGCTAGCGGTTCCTTTGGGGCAAGCTTGATGGCCATATTGAAATCTGCCATTGCGCTATCCAAGTCGCCTTTGTCCAGAGCGTAGATGAGACCTCTGTCGTTGTATGCTTCTACAAAATCGGCTTGCCACTTTATGGCTTCGCTGAAGTCTGCTAAGGCCGCGTCACCCTCGCCCTTTTCGAGATAGGCGTTACCTCGGTTGTGGTAGGCTGCGGCAAAGTTGGGTTGGAGTCTTATAGCTTCGCTGAAGTCGGCTATGGCACTGTCGAAGTCACCTGCTCGAATGACTGTCAGGTAGCCTCTATCGAAGTATTCTTTGGCTGTTTTTGGTTGTGTGGCTTTCATGATGGTTCCCCTCTTATTCAATAACTACCTATAACCAGCGTTATTGCTCCTAACATTCAAAATCCTTTGTTTTTGCTAAATCCACGATGATTGGGCTGTTAAGCTGGCATTTTTCGCACAACGTCACTGCTGAACTGGTTGGGGGGCCGTGGTTCTAGCCTTAGGGCCCTGCTGTACTCCGCTATTTCCCATGATATTCTCCTTTCACTCGATTACCACAACGTCCACTGGGTCGGTAAAGACGGTGGCTGTCCTGACCATAAAATACTCATTCATGGACACAGAAACGCTCTGTTGCCCCCTATAGCCCAACACGAACTTGAAGACCATGCCCCAAAATGCCCCGATGCCACGCTTCACAAATGTGTCCAAGCGAGCGTCTGGCTTGCCTGTGAGCAAGATAAAGTCGTCCCTGTAATTTGTCAGAAATGTCTTGACGGGAGGTATAGCAAACAAGTCATTGCAGAAGATGACGCAGACCAGGAAATCCCTATCCTGGATGCTCTCCTTGCACTTATCCCAGTAGGGGCGGTAGCTATCACTTTGCTGAAATTCCTTGAAATGCGTGTAGATTCCTGCAAAGTCGTCTGTAACCTGCTTGGCGATGTCCGATGTTCTCATGGTTTTCATTCATAACCTTCATGTTCATATGTTAAATTAACATATATGAATGTTGTTGTCAAGAGTTTTTTTTGAGGTTCCGATATGCCCCATAATCTAATATCGTTTTTTGTTACCAATGCTATGAATGCTTTTGTAATTTCTGTATTTACAATATTTAAATATTCAATTTGTTGCATCAACTATGTGAAATGGTATAAGGGGGCTTCCGCGAAAAACCCATTTACACAAAATTTGTTACAATGTCCTCAAAACCTGTGCTAGGGCGGCACCTAGTTCGCGTACCATCAAGGGCCCATGCCCCAGCCTGTCTGCGGCTGTCCCATGAAGCCAAGTAGCCTCTGTTGCCGCTACTAGCGGGTTGTTGTTTAGAGAAAGCCTCGCGGCTATCAAACCCGCCAAAAAATCCCCCGTACCTCCCGTGGCAAGCCCTTGGTGTCCAGTGGGATTTAGATACACATGGCTAGAGCCTCCGCCGGTTATTAATGTCTGCGCACCTTTTATCACCAAGACTCCTTGCCTATCTTCAGGCAAAGTGCCGATAGCCTGTAGTCTTTCCTGGTTGCTTTTTCCTAACTTGCAGTTAAAGAGTCGTGAAAACTCGCCTGAATGGGGAGTAATAATTGTCTGGGGGCGTGCCATCCATTTTGGTCCCTCCCCTGTTTTTAGTGCAGAGGCATCAACAACAAGTGAACCATCCCATTCAGGGGCTTCTTCTACTCCCCCAGGCCCGACCAGCAATACGTCTGTGGTTTCTGGGAGTCTCCCCTCCCAAGGTTTAACCATAGCCTCTGGTATCTGGGTAGCTATAATGTCTGCAACATCCCTATCGGGCAATATCGTCACAAGCCCAGCACCACCCCGCAATGCTCCCATAGCCGCCAGAACAGCCGCCCCACTCATGCCTTTGGTGCCTGCCCTAATTGCAACATGTCCGCAGTCATATTTATTGGCGTTCCAAACCGGTTTTTGAAGGGATGGGCTGGTCAATATGCTCATGTTGCTTGTGGGAGGGCTGGCCAAGGGAATTGGTACCAGTGAAATTTCGCCACATAAATCCCTTGCTGGCCTCAGGCCGTGGCATCTCTTTAGATGGCCAAAACAGGCTGTTTTGTCGGCCATGACCACTTGGCCATTTATGTCACCGGAACTGGGGTCTAGGCCAGTTGGCATATCCAAGGCCAGCACCTTGAAAGGTCGCTCTGGGCGATTTAATGCCTCAATCCAAGGCAAAAATTTTTCTGTAATCGGCAGGCGAGTTCCCAAACCAAGTAGGCCATCAACCACCCAGCCGTGCCAAGACTTCATTTCCAATTCCGGATTGCCAATTTGCTTAATGCTTCCGCCTATTCCATACCACAACTTTGCCTGTAGAGCGGCATCTCCACTCCATTGGGGCATTGGCTCCAGGGTATAAACTTCTACCATTCTGCCCCGCAACTTTGCCAGCCGCGCCAGAGCTAATGCGTCTCCACCATTGTTGCCAGGTCCAGCTAATACATATAATGGAACCTCTGGGGGCAAAAGAGCCAAGGCACCTATAGCGGCGTGCTCCTGTAGGATGGTTGAATTTATACCCCACTCGTTGATTGCCTGATTTTCGCAAGCCCGCATTTCTTCTGCGGTCAACAACACCATTCCACTGATAGTAGTTCCGTTGTGCATCAAAATCCTATTCCTGTTCTATTCACTTGCTTCGAGTGCAACTTATATCAAAACCGATTGCTAGTGTTGGAACTATAAAAATACCATTTATTTTAGGCGAGTTGTCCAGTCATGGGTCGCCCACCTAAAATGTGTACATGGAGGTGGAACACCGTTTGTTTTGCATCTTGTCCACAGTTGACGACTAAACGCCAACCTGATTCTGAAAGCCCCTCCTGACTGGCAAGTTTTTTTGCGACCAGGGCGATGTGGGCGATAATTGGTGACTGTTCTGGGGTTAGGGTGTCCATTCCAGAAATATGCACCTTGGGAAGAATCAACAGGTGGGAAGGAGTTTGTGGATTGATGTCTCTTATGACAACTACTTGGTCGTCTTCATACCTGATGTCAGACTGAATCTCCTTATTAATGATTTTGCAAAAAACACATTGATCGCTCATGGGAACTCCATAGTTGTGGCCAGTTTTTGGCTTGGCAAAAAATGTCTCAACAATTGATTATAGCGGTAATTTACAATAAGTGTTATACCGAGTAGCGGATAGTCGAATGATATGTACTTAGCTACCCCACTTCCTGTTCTTATTTTCTATGCCAGAAAGTAGCAATCACGTGTTCCACATAATCCTCCACCAGCCCGAAATTCCCCAAAATACCGGTAGCATCGGGAGACTATGTGTATGCACTGGTTGCAAACTGCACATGATTCGCCCCTTTGGTTTTGAAGTTTCAGATTATTACCTGCGCCGAGCGGGGCTAGATTACTGGAAAAAATTGGCACCGACATTTTATGAAAACTGGAATGACTTTTTGGATAAATCTCCTGCAAAGAGGCTTTGGTTTGCTACTACTAAGGGCAATACCGCCTATACCCAAATAAAATATACAGAAGGCGATGGTTTTGTCCTCGGTTGCGAAACAAAGGGCCTTCCTAACGAAATACTAGAGCAGTACAAGAACAGTTTAATAAAAATTCCCATGCCCGGCGACTTTCATCGGAGCCTCAACCAAGCTCAGGCCGCCGCGGTAGTGTTATATGAGGCGATTAGGCAGACTGATAACTGATAACTGATAACTGGTATTATTCTAGCAACTCGTCACTTGTCGTTGACAACCAATGTGCAATCCCGTGATCGCACGTTGGTATCGGTTTCTGTTCTACGATTTTTTCGTTGCCTCACATATTCAGAAAAATAGTACATAGAAAAAAAACCCAGTGGCAACGATAAGAGCATAAGGGCAATGCTACCCGTGAGGTAGGGGATGAGTATTGATTTCAGGGTTTCAAGGGGCGGGACTCTAAATTCATTCCATTTGATCGCCTCAAAATTAATAGTCCACCCATCTCCTAATATGTGTTTGCCAACCAACAACTGTATGGTGGAAATAGGTATGGATGTGAAAGGATTGTTGATCACATTCGTCAAGATCAGCAATGGCTTATGTATGTTCTTTAGAATGAAGCAAAGGCATAGCGTAATAAACGACTGGGTAAAGGGAATCGGATTCATCTGTATCGCCAAACCGATAGCAAATGTCCACGCAACCTGTTTTGTGGAGAGATGAGGTCGTGTAATATGGTGGCGAAGTCTAGAAAAAAATTTCTTTGCAAGTATATTCGGGTTCATAACAATTTACTGTGCCTTTAGCTCTTCAGCGTGCCGTAGCCTACTATTTCTCCTGCCATAGACTGCATAAATTACAAGCCCAGCCAAGAGCCAAAGTATAAACCTTGTCCAGGTAAGCCCAGGTAAGCCCAAGGAGAGCCAGATACAGGCCAATATTCCAAATGGGGCAGATAGCCAAACAAGGGGCATTCTAAAGCGTCGCGGCACGTCGGGCCTCTTTATCCTAAGAATAATAACGCCGATGCAAACTAGTGAAAATGCAAAGAGAGTTCCGATGTTGCAGAGTTCTACCACTTCGCTGATATTCAAGAATGCCGCAGGTAAGGCCACCATTAGACCCGTCACCATCGTTGCATTAGCTGGGGTCTTGCGCTTGGGGCTGATCTTGCCAAACCATGAACTTAAAAGCCCATCCCGTCCCATCGCCATAAAAATCCTGGGTTGGCTCACCTGAAAAACCAACAAGGCCGCGGTTGTAGCCAACACTGCCCCAGCACTAATCACACCTGCAAGGACACTCATACCCTGCTCTTCAAATATATACGCGAGTGGATCGGCGATACCCTCAAGTTGTGTATACTTCATCATACCTGTTACAACCAAGGCAATCAGGGCATAAATAATGGTACAAATAGCCAGTGACCACAGTATGCCCCTTGGTAAGTCGCGGGTAGGGTTGCGACATTCTTCTGCGGTAGTGCTAACAGAGTCAAAACCGATAAAAGCAAAGAATATTATCGCCGCCCCGGCCTGGACTCCCCTCCAACCATTTGGAAAAAATGGGGCGTAGTTGTCTCCGCTTACAAACTTGGCCCCTGCTCCAATTACTAGTAGCAATATAAATACTTTCAGGATCACCATCCAGTTGTTGACTCTACTACTCTCCTTTATCCCTCGATATACAAGATAAGTAATAACAACAGTAATAATCACAGCCAGTAGGTTTATTGTGATGGGAAAGCCAAATAGGGTTGGGGCTTCTTGTAGCACTTCCCAATTTGCAAACATTGCAGACTCAGGAGAATCATGGCCACCAGCCTTTGCAGTTGCAAGTATTTCCAGCTTTTCTGCCAGCGTGGCAGTTTCTCCCTCCATCGTAAGAGCCGTGCGGGGATCCATCGCCAGCCAGCCGGGTATTCTCACATGAAATACATTGTTAAGAAAGCTACGAGCGTAGTCTCCCCAAGAAATAGCTACCGCTACGTTGCTGACAGCATATTCCAACAACAAGTCCCAACCAATAATCCATGCGGCCAGTTCCCCCATCGTGGCATAGGCATAGGTGTAGGCCGAACCGGAAACAGGTATCATGCTTGCCATTTCTGCATAAGCTAGGGCTGTAAACAGACATGCTACAGCTACTACGATGATGCTTACCACTAAACCCGGCCCTGCCCCAAGGCGACCATCTGCCACATTTCCAGCCGCGGCGGTTCCTATAGTAGAAAAAATGCCGGCTCCGATGATAGCCCCCAGCCCAAAGAGAGTAAGGTCTACGGCTGAAAGGTTGCGCTTTAGTTTGTGTTCAGACGTTTCGGTGCTGGCCTGTAGCTGTTCGATTGACTTTGTGCGAAAAAGGTCTCTAAGCATGGATTACCCTGATGAAAATTATACTAGTTTATAGTGCAGTGTAGCACTTAAATGTTACACTGCACTAGGGTCGGGATTTGCTCGCAACCGCTAGATGCTTGCAAGGCGGACTTGCTACGCCGTTAAGCAAGCATCTAATACTAGGTTGCGTTTAATCGGGATTAAACGCGAAACGTCATAATGAACGTGACGTAAGCAACCAAATAAACAGCGATTTGAAAGGACAAAATG
>Ga0082212_10013751_pt1 | contig 10103 bp, 7 predicted proteins | sample TergutNt197P3_FD_71548 | JGI IMG/M metagenome (GOLD analysis project Ga0082212, IMG submission 71548) | Neocapritermes taracua P3 segment gut microbial communities from Petit-Saut dam, French Guiana - Nt197 P3 | ecosystem: Host-associated > Arthropoda: Insects > Digestive system > Gut ...
ACATCCAACAAACGGGCAATAGTTCTGGCTAACAGCGTTTTTCCGGTTCCGGTTTCGCCCACCAGCATAATGTTCGATTTCTCAATTTCCACATCATTATTATCTTGTGCAGAATGCAGTAATCTTTTGTAATGATTATATACCGCCACAGATATCACTTTTTTAGCTTCTTCCTGACCAATTACATATTCATCTAACTTAGCTTTAATCTCAATGGGTTTCAATAGTTTGAACTTCAGTTCGTTTTTTTTTCTATGTTTTCTTGTGTGAATACGGTAATCTTGAAGAATTTTGTCGGCAGCTTCTATACAATTCTCACAGATAGCACCTTCAATTCCGTTGACAATAAATTCGGTCCCTTTTATTGGAACTCCACAAAATGAGCAATGTTGGGATGTTTTTTTAGGAGACATAACATTAGTGGTTAAAAGTGTTCAGCTTTCTATTTTTTGTGCGCGAAAATAGTAAAAAGATTTTATTTTGTTATTGCTCCATTATCAACACTAACAAAGTCTTATTTAATTAATATTGAAATATTAATGCTATAAAAGATTCAATGCGCCAATACAGAGCTGCTATTACATAAAATACATCGAATAATAATAGATTAAAAATCACCTAATTTGTAAAAATTATTTCTTAAGGCAAATATTTTTTACATTATGTAAAAAATAATTATATTTTTGTCGCGTTAAATAATCATTTATTAACCTAATAAAAATATAATGAAAAAATCGTATTTATTTCCAAACTACTTTAAGAAAATTGGATACGCTATTGCCATCCCACTTTTTCTTATTCTAATTTTAAATGTTTGCCACGTAACCTCTTTTAATTTTGATTTCAAAACTTTTGGTGTGCTTGCTTACAAAGGGTTTTCCATTACCTCTGAACGTGTTGAAGTAAATCTTTCACACACCATAGAAAAACTTGAAGGTGATAATATGAATATTGAAACTACTTTTGAAACGGGGCAAAATGCTTGGTTTACAATGGCAAACACCGATTTTCAAGCCACTATTCTTCCCATTATTCTTATTGTAGGACTTTTATTTATTGCATTTTCTAAAGAAAAAATTGAAGATGAAATGATTGTCAAAATTCGAGAGCAATCGCTTGTTTGGGCGGTTATGGTTAATTTTATCATATTGATTATTGGAATTTTGCTCATTTTCGGACTTCCTTATTTGCATTTTTTGAGTTTGCAAATCTTTTTTGTTTTGATACTGTTTATTGCAAAATTCAACTTTGAATTATTTCGTTTCAAAAAAGTTAGTAAAGATGAAGAATAACATAAGAGTAGAGCGTGCAATTTTAAGAATTTCGCAGCAAGAGTTAGCCGATAAAATAGGGGTAACTCGCCAAACAATCAATGCGATAGAATTAGAAAAATATGCCCCTTCGGCAATTGTAGTAATGAAAATGTCAGACATTTTCGGCAAACCTGTGAATGAATTTTTCTTTCTGGAGGAAAAGGATTGGAAGTGATTGGATGATTAGATAATGAATATGTTTCAATTAATGCTCTCGCCAGTGAGTGTGATTCTGCGCAATTTCCTAATGCCGAAGGCGTTAAATGTGGATAACACCGTTTCAAATGAGAACTATAGTGTTTTTTGTGATAATCTTTGTATTCCTTGTGGTAAAAAAGAAACCAAAAAGTACACAAAGGATTTTCACAAAGTACACAAAAATAAATTATTTCGTTATTTCAAACTCTTCAACAACAACTCCCCCGTTCCAATTCTATATCCTTCCGATTTGAACACAAGCGTTCCTTCTTTATTTATAATAAATACCAACGGATAATCATTTCTAAATTCTTGATTTGTTGAATTTAGAATATAATTAATGAATCGTAATTCTTTATCAACAGTAAAGATTGCATTTTTTGGAATATTCCAATTTTTTGAGTTAAAAGCAGTGGTTTGTTTTTCTTCCGGAATTACAAACAAGATATTTCCACTCCAATTTTCAAACTCTTTTTTAAGAGGCACTATATCGTTGAATAAATGGCGGGTAGGCTCGCGGGCGGGGTCAATAAAGCAAACTACTAACTCTCTTTCCGGCATTAAATCAATAAGTGGTGTCAGGGAGTTGTCAATCGAAATTTGGTAATTTACATCTAAAGCGCCGTAGGTTTTGTTGCGTGGGGCAAGTTCTCGCAAGGTAATGGTTTTGTTCACCGTTTTTTCAGATTCAATGTTAAAAAACTCTAATTGCGAAAGGGTTTCGCCGTCGCTGTAGCGGTTTCCGGTAGAGAGCATATAGTAGCCGGGCTCCAACTCTAATGTGACGGGGAAGGTTGCTACACGCGGGTCGTCTTCAAAATCAAAGGTTACAAAATCGCCGTCTGCAAATTTGGCGAGGGTGTAATGCACCAAATATTGAGGGTTGTTTGCAGCGTGCAACACCAAATTGCCGGTTGAGGTTGTTTCATTAGCATTTTTACCGCAAAGGCGCAAAGATTTTTCGCAAAGTGCGCAAAGATGAGATAACTCAATTACCTCCCATTTTCCACTGTTCCAAACAAACACGCGGTTGGTTGCGCCGTCTAAATATGCCGGAATATCTAAGGCACGGCAGGCTGCCACGAAGAAAATGTGTAACGAATGTTGGTCGGTGAGCCTTAAATCGTAAACACCTTTGGGTGAAATGGGCGCGCGATAGTAATTGTCGTTGGGGAGCAGCGTAATATGTTCATCCATCCAATCCATAAGTTGCTGAACGGTTGGCATTTTTCCCAATTCTTCTGTTAATTTATTATGCAAATAATGTCGCCACACGCGCAAACCTTCGTTGGCAATACGCGCCGGAAGAATCCCTTTTACATAAACCTCAAACGGATATTTTTCTTCATTATATAAAGTAATATGTTCCTGCAAAATATCGGCAGGCGCATCGCGCAAGTCTTTATCAGATAATGTATTTAGAAATTCAAACACAAATAATCCTTCTTGTTTCTCAGCATTTTGTTCCATAAACTTTTTTATCTCCGCATAATTTCCTTCACTTTTTTTGATGAACCTCCACTCTTGTTCAGGCGTAAGGTTTTTGGTAATAATATGTATTGCCTCATCTTCTGTCATAAACGTATTCAAATAGGCATGGCGCAGCGAGTCTTCATATTGCAGACATTTGTTGTTAAAAAGGTATTGTTCCGGTGTGGCGTTTTTCTTATTACTTCCGGCTTCCGGTGGAAAAATCTCAAAATTTTCAACATATTCTCTTCCGGGTTCATTTTCAAGAGTTAAGGTTATTTCATCATTTTTTCGCACATCAAATTTTTGGTAGCCGTATTTTCCGTTTTTCGATGCCCATATCAGCAAGTCGCCATAACCTGTAGTAAGGGTCGCCAACCCGTTTTTATCTGTATTAACCGATGCAAGCGGGTAATATTCAGCATAATTGTAAAGTTTGAATTTAACGGTGGCGTCTTCTATTGGGTTTTTATTTTCATCGGTAACCAGCACTCTAATTTTCTTAGTATCCGTATAATTGGCAAGCATATTGATGACGGAGTAAAGATTGGTTTCCAAATTCTTTTCGCCCAGATTATCGCATTTTCCGAACACGTTGCTGTGCACCATCATAGCGCGGGAGGCGGGGATGGTAAACCATGCCATATCCAATTCGGGTTCGGGCTCGCATGCGCCCAAATAATGCCAGTTTCCGTTTGCCCAAACTTCTACCCATGCGTGGTTGTCGTCGGTGTGTGCCCAGCGCGGCGTGTAGCACTGCCGTGCCGGAATACCCATTGCACGCAGTGCAGTAACCGTTAGCGTGGACTCTTCGCCACAACGCCCGAAACCGGTGCGCAGAGTAGCCAGCGGCGCAGAAGTTCTGCCATCTGCCGGACGATAAGTTACTTTTTCGTGACACCAATGGTTAACCTCCAACGCGGCATCGGTCATACTCATATCCTTAATTCTATCTTTCAACTCGTTGAAAATCACCATACGCGCGGTATCCAAGTTTTCATTATTAACTCTATAAACCAACACAAAATGGCGAAAAATATCTTCGGGAATAGTTTTGCCCCAAGGCATCGCTTCTTGCGCTTTGAATGCGTAACGCACTTGCTGCAAAAAGAAATTGCCGTCGTAATCGGCTAAATCGCTCAACGGCATATAGGCATATAAAAATTGTAAGGCTTCTTTTTCTTTGAGGGTTAAACTGTTATCATTAAAAACAGCAAACAGTTCTGTGGCACGGTTTTGCGCCAATGTTTCCCGTGCCTCGAAATCGGTTTGCACGGTTAAGCGATAGGTTTTATCGGAAAGGAAATGAGGGTTATTATTACAAGAAGTGAAAAGAAAAATAGAGATAATTAAAAGAAACAGGGAAAATAAAGATTGTTTATGAATTATCATATTTATAAAATTGAGTGCGAAAGTAGCATAATTTTTAGAATAAGGTACTAATTTTATTTTTATGCTACCTTTGCCGCCGTTAATTGCTTATTAATGATGTTTCGGATTTTTTCAATGTTTTCTCGTTACACGTTACACGTTACACGTGACGCGTTACACGTGCCGTGCAACAATCAATTCTCAATTCTCAATTCTCAATTCTCAATTCTCAATTCTGCTTTCTCCCTTCTCCTTTTCTCCCTTCTCCTTTTTGCAAGTTGCGCCCGTATCGTTATGCCTTCCGGAGGTCCCAAAGATACTACGCCTCCGAAAGTGGTGGGCGAAAAACCGGAAAACGGAAGTACAAATTTCAATAGTAAAACAATAAAAATTACTTTCGATGAATATGTTACGTTGAATAATCCGAACGAGAATGTTATTTTTTCTCCGCCTATGGATGAACGGGTGGATTATTCCACAAAGGGTAAATCTGTGGTTATAAAGTTTAATGATACGTTGAAAAGTAATACCACCTACAACCTTTTCTTTTCCGATTGTATTCAGGATTTTCACGAAGGGAACAAACTTTCGGGCTACAATTACGCATTTGCAACAGGCGATTCTATTGACAAACACAAACTTTTCGGGCAGGTAATCAATTCGGAAACCGAGAAACCTGAGGGTGGTGTTTTTGTGATGCTTTATGAAGAAGATGTTGATTCTTTGCCGCTTACGATACGTCCAAACTACCTCACCAAAACCGATGACCAAGGCAAGTTTTATTTTCATCATCTTAAAGACAAAAGTTATAAAATATTTGCGCTTAAAGATATTAATTCCGATTATATTTTCAATTTGCCCAACGAACTTATTGCCTTTGCCGACAGTATGTTTCAAGCAAAGTATTATGAAAGCGACTCGCTGTTCAGGGCAGATAAGGAGGCGAGTATTTTATTAAAATTGTTTCAGGAAACAGATACGGTGCAGATGCTATCGCCTTACCTCAATCCGCAGGTGGGGATGTATCATTTTCCCTATAAGTTGCCGGTACATTCTTTTGAGGTAAAAATGGAAGGCGATACGATAGATTTTTTTACAAAAATTAACGCCACAAACGATACTATATCTTTGTATTTAAAAACGTTTTTTGAATATTCTGCCACTGTTTATATTCAAATTGATTCTGCACAAATAGATACGGTTGAGTTATATCCATACACAGCTCCGCGCAGCGCCGGAAAAACGGCTATGCCGCCAAAATTAAACATCAATCTTAGTAACAAAGAAGATTTGTACGCCCCTACCCTGCTCCATTTTTCTTTTCCGGTAATACCTACGGACAGCGTGGAAATCTTTGTGGTTGCCACATCTCTTACCGGAAAAGATACGATACCGGTTTTTGTAAATATCCCCGACAGTTTAATTTTGCAACTTCCCGTGCCTTACCGTTTTGAGCCGAAAATTAACTATACGTTATGGTTTCCCGATTCTTTGTTTTATGGCTACGATGGTTCTACACACGATACCATAACGTTTTCATTTTCAAAGAAAACAGAAAAAGATTACGGCAATTTAATTATTAATTACAAAGTAGATGAAAATAGTGATACCGATTTTTTGGTTGAATTACTTTCATCAAACCAAAAAGTAATTTTTAAGGAAACCGTATCTCATTCAAAAACAGTAGAATATAAACATCTTTTGCCCGGCACTTATCGTATGCAAGTGATTGAAGATAGAAATAGAAACGGCAAGTGGGATACCGGCAACTACCGTAAGAAAGAGCAACCCGAAAAGATTTTTTCTATTAAGAAAGAGATAACCATCAGAGGTTTTTGGGATGTGGAAGAGGAGGTGGAACTGCGGGCGCCGTAAAAATTACCCTTTTCTCCCCACATCAATCATCCATTTAATAGAGAGTAGCGCTGCCACACTCCATGCCTGCGAGATGCAGCCGTTTGATTTGTGTGGTGGGTCGCCGTCGGCAATCTCTTCAACGGTTGAGATGCCGTAGTCGTTCATACAAACATCGAAATTATACATAATGTTTTCCAACATCTGAATGGCTGCGTTTTGGTGTACTGCCAACAGTCCTTCGGCAAACGGTTCCAAGAGCCAAGGCCAAACCGTTCCTTGATGATAGGCGGCGTCTCGCTCGGCTTGATTTCCATAGTATTTGCCTTTGTAATCCGTATCGTTGGGCGAAAGCGTGCGCAAACCCTTCGGCGTTAGCAACTCTTCGTGCGCCTTTTTCAAAATCAACTGACGAATTTTCTCGCTGACGGGGCAATAGGGCAACGAAGCCACAATTACCATATTGGGACGCACTTGAAAGTTTTTGTCGTCGCCGTTTACAAAATCTGCCAAATAACCTTTTTCTTTATCCCAAAATGTTTCTTTAAAAACAGTGGGGAAAGTTGCGGCAAACTCTTCCCAATCTTTTATAAAATCTTCGTCGTTGGCGAAAGCGGCTACTTCCAAAGCGAATTTTACGGCATTGTACCACAGTCCATTAATTTCTACTTGGCAGCCTGTTCTGGGCGTAACGGGCACGCCGTTTACCACGGCATCCATCCACGTGAGCGCGTGTTCTTCATCGCCCGCAAAAATCAAACCGTTATCCAACATCTTGATATTAAACAACGAGCCGCTTTTGTAGGCATACAATATTTTCTTCACTGCATCACCATATTCTTGCCATATTTTCTTTTGCGATTTGGTAAACATCGTGTATTTCTGCAACGTGCGGATAAACCACAGGGGCGCATCCACCGAGTTGTAGGCAGCTTGTGCGCCTTCGCCAATATTGGGAAAAAGTCCGTTTTGCATCTCAGCCAGCATATTGTCCATCACTTCTTTACAAACTTTGGGTTTGTTCAGCGCGAGGGTTAAACCGGGCAGTGCGATGAACGTATCGCGCCCCCAGCGCCCGAACCAAGGATAACCGGCAATGATTTGCGTTTTGCCGTTGCGTTTAATAATAAACTGTTCGGCAGCATTTTGCAAACAATTTACAAACGAAGAACGTTTGGTGCGTTTGGTTAATTCTTCTTCAAACAAAGCTTGAATCTTGTTGGGCGCAATCGGTTTGGTACCAATAGAGAGGTAAATTTCTTTGTTTTCAACTTTCACACTGATTTTGCCCAAATTCATCAAATCCTCGTGCCCATCGTAGCCACGTTTCAGTTCTTCTTCATACTCAAAATTATTGAACCAAACGGGCGCGTGCAAATAAGAAACCGGCGCGTTGGATTGAAAAGACAATGGAGTATAATTATCATACAAACAATATTCTACACCGTTTTTTACAGATTTGTAATTCGTGTTAATATAGGGATTTTGATGGGTTAATTGATGCGCATTCCGAAACGCCAGCAACGGCTCAAACAAAATTTGCGCCGATTCATAATCATCTAAAATCGTGTATTTTAATATTATTCTGTCTTCTTCGTTGCACATTAAATATTCTTTCGTAAAATTAAATTTTCCTACTCGGAAATAATAGGTAGGAATTTTGTCGGTGGTAAATTTTTGCAGATATTTATTGCCTTTTGGCGCAATTACGCCGCCTTTGTACTGGTGCACGCCCAAATGAAACTCAGTATTATCAATGATAATCGTTTCGTTCAGATAGGAAAGCAGCACGTGCCGTTCACCGTCAATGTTGTCTTGCGGAACTACGAAAAGTCCGTGATACTTGCGCGTATTCAAGCCCAACAGCGTGGTTGAAGAATAAGAGCCTGTTCTGCTGCAACGCAAAATTTCTTTACCTTTAGAAAAATTGATATTCGTTAATTTCTCTTTGTCAAATTCAATATAACTCATAGAAAAAGGGGATAAAATTTGGAGGAGCAAAAATATTCTTTTTTTTAGATTGCGAAAAAGAGGTAAGTCAACTCAATAAGAATTAAGTAATTTGCTAATAGCAATAGTTTTCCCTCCCACCGATTACATTTCTCCCGCAAGTCTTAGCAACATTAACCTATTGGCATTTTCAAACAAAATCATTGTTATGGCGGCAGACATTAAACTGCGGTTGGCTTTCACACTGCCTATAAAAAGTGATCCTTGGCACTGTTATAAATTTCAACATATCATTACGGATACGCCGCCCTGTACGCCGCATAGCGTTCCATTACCTGCTGGGCGTACCGAACGGCGTGCCCGCCCGGATAGTAGCCCGATTTTACCACAGAATCTTTGGCAAACTCGCGGTGAGATTTGAGTTTCAAATATTTGGAAACATCATTCCAACGCATAAAATCTCCTTGATATTTGGCGCATAAACGTTGGGCATCGAAAAGATGTCCGCGACCGGCATTGTAAGCCGCCGCCACAAAATAGAGTTTTTCCTCCTCATCTTCAACCTCATCAAAAGAGTTGCGCAGCAAGTTTAAATGCTGAATGCCAACACGAATATTGGCTTCTTCGCCATCGGCTTCTGTAATTCCATAATATTCCATCGTAACGGGCATCAACTGCATTAAACCGGCGCTGCCGCCTTTGCCGGTTAAACCCGATATAAACTTGGTTTCCTGACAAATAATTGACGCCACAAACCGCCAATCAAATTCATATTTTTCTGCATATTTCTTAATAATAGCATCGTATTGCGAAATATTGCCCTGCTGTTTGTTTGCAAACGAAGCGTTTATTAAAGATGATTCTTGCGAAAAATATTTTCTAATTAAGCGCCGATATTTAGGCGTTTTCTTAAAATCTAACAACCAATGGTTTATGTCTTCGTTGAGTTGAATATTTTTTTTATTCAACACCCAACGGCGCTCAAATTGCGGACCGGCTTTTTCTACAATCTGCACATTTGCATAAAAAGGCATCAACGTAATGGCTTGATTATAATCGCATATCAAATACGGAATTTCACCGTTATCTACCTTCTCAAAAAGTTCTTCGGTGTCTTCATTACTTCTTTGAATTACAAACGTTTCATAATGAGAATGAGCCGCAAAAAATAGTATGGCGGAAAAATCTTCAGAAACATAAATAATGCTCGTTTCCATTGTATCTGTTTGGTTTCCGGATACTAAAACAGGATACGAATAGGAGTGCGAAACGGAGGTTTCAAACATAGGAAGCAAAAAACCGCTGTAATTAAAATCCATAACCACAATATCATAATCGTTTGAAAACAGTTTTTTATAAATAATACTTGATTCGGTTTCTACCTTGATTTCTACATTTCTGCCAATTCCTTTTTCCAATTCGCGAAGCATTTCGTATTGAAAACCAATAGGAAAACCTCTGTAAACAAAATAATCGGAAGCGTGAAACAGCAAAAGGACGCGCACGTTGTCCACATCTTCTTCCACATCGGTTTGCGGAATAGTAACTGTAATCTCCTTATGATGTTTAATATGAAACGGCGTTTCCAAAGCTGTAAAGAAATAGAAGCCGGAACCGAAAGTAAGCGCTAACAGCAACATTATTAAGAAAGAAACCAATGTTCTTTTCAAAGCAATAATTTGCGCGAAAATAGAATTTTTATAAAAGGCTTGACTTTTGCTTCAATATTATTTATATTCGCCGCCTCATTTTAACTCAATAATATGCTCAACGAACTCTTTTACAAAATTGCATTATCGCACCAAAAAGGTTATGGTAATGCTTTAATAAAGAAACTTTTACAAGTTTCCGGAAGTGCCTCCGCCCTGTTTCTTGATTTCAATTCCGTGCGTAAGAAAATGAAAACTACGCGCACTTTTCCTAACGCGCCGTTTTTAACCCGCGAAA
>Ga0082212_10013752_pt1 | contig 10103 bp, 11 predicted proteins | sample TergutNt197P3_FD_71548 | JGI IMG/M metagenome (GOLD analysis project Ga0082212, IMG submission 71548) | Neocapritermes taracua P3 segment gut microbial communities from Petit-Saut dam, French Guiana - Nt197 P3 | ecosystem: Host-associated > Arthropoda: Insects > Digestive system > Gut ...
TTTGACGCCTTTGACAAGATCGTGCAGACCGGGCTCATACAAGCGCAAGGGCCGGCCCAGGCTGGTCCGGACTTCCCCGCCGTAATCGGCAACGGCCACATCCGCCATGGACAGCACGCCGTCGGCGCTGTGCCAGTCGCGGCCCTCCTCCACGCGCATCAGGCGGCGCCTGCCCTTGGGCGTAACCACAATCACCAGGGAGCCTAGAGGGGGCATGCATACTCCATCACGATGGCCTTAACGCAAACGCACATCAAACCCTTGCGGCGAGGTTTGCACCAGCCGATGGGATGCGGGTATCCGGTGGAGGTCAATCACCATGCGCGTGGAATCCGCCTGCCGCCCCACCCGAATGGCCTTGATAAACCTGTTCTGCGGCACGCCGGGAACATTCACGTTCCATTGTCCGGCAAAATCAAGCACCAGCCTGTCAGGACCGCGAAGCAGCATGGACGCGTACTCAAGCGGCTTGTCTCCGACAAGACGCAGGGTAGCGCCTTCCTGGGTGGCATACACAACGATGGTCGTGATGGTCTTGGTGCCTCCGCTTGTTTGTTTGGCGCTCGGTTCCGGCATGACCGAAATTTTTGGCGGAGGGGGAAGGGAAGGCGCGGGCATCTGCGGCGGCGCGGCAGCAGGGGCTGTTTGTCCGGCGTCTATTTGCGCGGGCACGGTTTTGACCGTAGCGACCTCGGCGGGGGAAGCCGGGGCGGCGCTCTCAACTGGCTGAGACGCTGCTATTGGGGGGGGCGGCGGCAAAACGGCGCTGTTCTGTACTTCCGGGGCGGCCGGCGCAAGCACGGGCGCAGGCGCGGGACGTTCCACGGGAACACGCGCAGGCGGGACGTCCTCTTGCGGACGCGCCTTTTCCGCTACGGGCTCGGGAATGCCATGCCGCTCTTCCATCTTGAAGGAATTGTACACCATGAGCAGCAGGGCCAAAAAAATGACCCCGATAAGAAGCAGGGTAATGCTTTTATTCACCAGCGCCGATCCTTGCGGGCGTCAAGCTTCGTCCTGTGGCGCTCCTTGCCGATATACGCAATAAAATCCCGCGCGTACTCCAGATCCGGCGCAAATTCCAACGCTGCCAGCAGATGCTGCTCAGCTTCGCCCAGCCTGCCGAGCGTGTGATAAATGCGGGCAATGTTGAAATGCGCGTGCCCGTCGCTAGGGGCCAGCGACAACACTCGCTTGGCATGTGCCAGTGCTATTTCAGGCAGGCGCCCCTTCCGCAGGTTGATGCCGAATTCCGCAAACATGAACTTGTGCGCCGGCACAATGCCTTCCTCCACCTCCGCGAGGTCCTGCAGGGCTTGGAGCGAAGCCGGCAAATCGTCGCCACGCTTGATCTTCAACAACAACGAACCGAAATGCTTCCGCAGGAAGTTTTCCACTTCCGCGTACGCGGCAGCCTGCTGTTCCGGTTGCGGCGGGGAGGACGCGGCGGAAACTGGACTCCGGCCCATAGGCGCAACAAGAATGGTGGGCTCCAGGGAAAAGCTCGCGCTCAATGTCGAGGCGTCTACGGCCAAGACCTCGCCCTGGGGCGTAAAGGCGCCGTCAAGCGACTGTACGCTGTAGCCCCCATCCCCGTTATCCCAGACAAACCAATACTGTTTGCGCTTGGCCGGCGCGCGCTCTTCAGTCGGCCACAGGGTCAGGGAGGAATATACTCCGATAAAGGCGGCAGTGCTCACGGCTTGCCTCCGCTTTTTGGATGCGGCAACGGTAGCGCAGCGCCTGGAAAAATGCAATGCGCCACTGTGCGCCTACGCTGGACGCAAGGACGGTTTTGGACTAGTTTTGCGTGATGCACGAAATGTCCATAGCCGCAAGCCTGCTCTCCCTCGTTGAGGAAGAACTCAAGAAACGCCGCCTGGAAAAACTCCTTGCGGTGCGTATCCGGCACGGCGCGCTTGCGAACGTCGTGCCGGACGCCCTGTCGTTTGCCTTTGAGGCCCTCACCCAGGGGAGCCCCTTCGAAGGCGCGCGCCTGGAGCTGGAAGAAGAGCCGGTCGTCCTGCGCTGCTCCTGTGGCGCAAGCTTCAGCCCGGAGCACAAGCGTGAGCTGCTCTTCGCCCCCTGCCCCGCCTGCGGCGAAATATTGGGGCATACGGTAGAAAAGGGGCGCGAACTCTACCTGCAGCACATTGAGGCCGAATAGGCCGGGAAAAACCCATGGAAATACCTGTCATCCGCAACATCCTCGAGGCGAACAGCAACCTGGCCGGCGAACTGCGCGCGCTGTTCGCCCGTCACGGCATTCTGGCGCTGAACCTCATCAGTTCTCCCGGCGCGGGGAAAACCTCGCTGCTGGAACGCACCCTGCGCGATCTGCGCAGCACATTCCGCATGGCCGTCATCGAGGGCGATCTGCAGACGGATAACGACGCCCGCCGCGTAGCGGCCACCGGCGCCAAAGCCGTGCAGATCAACACCGAGGGCGGCTGCCACCTGAATGCCGCCATGATCCGGGCTGCGCTTGCGCACCTTGATCTGGCCGAGCTGGACATCCTCTTCATCGAAAACGTGGGCAACCTTGTCTGTCCGGTGGAGTTCGACTGCGGCGAAGACGACAAGATCGCCCTGCTCAGCGTTGCCGAAGGCGACGACAAGGCGGAAAAATACCCCCTGCTCTTCCACCTCGCCTCCGTGCTCGTGCTCAACAAGCTTGACCTGTTGCCCTATGTGGATTTTGACCTTGCCCGGGCCGCGCATTTCGCCACCCGGCTCAACAAAGGCCTCACTGTGTTTGAAGTCTCCTGCCGCACCGGGCAGGGCTTGCCCGCCTGGTACGACTGGCTGCGCGAGCGGAGGGCCGAGAAAAAGGCCGGGAAGGAAGCGCCGTGATACGCTTTCTTGCCTCTGAATACGCTCCCGCCGCGCCTGAAAATGCCCTGTTCCACATCATCCCCGCGCCTCTGGAGCATACGGCTTCCTACGGCAGGGGGACCGCGCGCGGTCCGGCGGCGATTCTGGAGGCTTCACAACAGCTTGAGGCCTGGGACGGCTATTCCTGTCCCGGCACGCTCGGCATCCATACGGCCGAGCCCGTGGACTGCAACGGAGGCGTCGAAGCGGCCTTGCCCCGTATCGCGCAAAGCGCGCGCGCAGCGCTTGCCCACAAGGCCCTGCCGGTGCTCCTGGGCGGAGAACACAGCGCCACCCTGGGCGTGTTGCAGGCTCTCAAGGAACATGGCCATTTCGGCATCGTGCAGATAGACGCCCATGCGGACCTGCGCGCGCACTACCAGGGCTCGATATATTCCCATGCTTCGGTTATGCGCCGCGCGACGGAGGATCTGGGTCTGCGCCTCGCGCAGTTCGGCGTGCGGGATCTCTGCCTGGAAGAAGTGCAGGCGCGCCGGGATTTCAACGTGCACTTCCTTGACGCGCCGGATATGGCGCGCGCTGGCCTGCCCCTAACGCCGCTGCCTGGGGATTTTCCGGAAGCAATCTATGTCAGCTTTGATGTGGACGGGCTGGATCCGGCGTGCATGCCGGCGACAGGCACGCCGGTTCCCGGCGGCCTGGGCTGGTATGACGCCCTGGAAATCGTCAAGCGCTGCGTCAGCGGACGGAAGGTGCTGGGCTTTGACGTGGTGGAGCTTGCCCCGCTGCCGGGACTGCACGCGTCCGATTACGCGGCGGCGCGGCTGGTCTATCATATTATGGGCCTGATTGAACGCAACGCCGTCTTGCCCAGGTGAAGGCAAAAATACAGCACGCTTTTCCCTGTTGCGTCATCACTCCCATGCGGCCTTGCCGCAGACGCCACGCGCCCCCGGCGCCAAAAAGCCGTGGATAAAATCCGTTGCGGACATCAAGGCGCGATCCGCCGGGCGCAGGCCGCTCACGTCATACAGGCCGTCCTGGCAGACCAGGCTCAAGACGCCGTCCGCGCCGAGCCACAGGCTCCCGGCTGGCACAGCTGCCGGCCGCGGCCCGCCCGGCTGGCCGGGGACAACTATGACAGGCAGTTCCTTGGCCGCCCCCCCTTGCGCGCGCGGAGGCAGGTGCAGCACGGCCTGCGCGCCCGGCCAGGGGGTTACGGCGCGGATCTGCGCATGCACGGCGCGCACCGGGGCTTGCCAGTCAATTCTGCCGTCCGCCTTGCGTATCTTGGAAGCGTAGCTCACGCCGACATTGGGCTGCGGCACGGCCCTGGCCAAGCCGCGCGCCAGATCCGCCAGCACCTCGACAAGCAGTTCGCCGCCCAGGCGCGCCAGGGCATCGTGCAGGCTGCCCCCGGTGTGCTCGCCGATCTCCATTTCCCGCATGGCGTACACCGGACCGGTATCCAATCCGGCATCCATGTGCATAATGCTGACGCCCGTGCGTTCACAGCCTTCCATAATGGCGCGCTGGACAGGCGCCGCGCCCCGGTAGCGGGGCAGAAGCGACGCATGCACGTTGACCGGCGCGAGACGGGGAATATCGAGAACCGCCTGGGGCAGGATGAGACCGTACGCCGCCACAACCAGCACATCAGGCCTGCACGCAGCAAGTTCGCCGCGCTGTGTGGCGGCTTTGAAATTTTCCGGTTGGCAAACGGGCAGACCGTGACGCCCGGCCAACAGCTTTACCGCCGGGGGAGTCAGCCTGTGGCCCCGCCCGGCCGGGCGATCCGGCTGGCACCATACGCCGCGCACAACACCCCCTTCCCAGGCGAGCAGGCGCTCAAGCACGCTCGCCGCAAAGGGCGGCGTACCCATAAAGGCTATGGTCAAGGGGTCTTGTGGCGCAGCCATTTCCTGATCCGCGTGTCGAAAAGCATCCGCTTGAGGCGGCTTATGTGCTCCAGAAACACCTTGCCGTCCAGGTGATCAAGCTCGTGTTGCAGGCAGACGGCCAACAAACCATCAGCGTCCACATGCACGGGCCGCCAGTCCATATCCAGGGCGTCCACCGCCACCCTGGCCGCGCGGCTCACCGGCGCGCGGTAGTTGAACGGCACGGACAGGCAGCCTTCCTCGTCCTCCACCGGGGTCGGATCCAGCACGGTCAGACGCGGGTTGATGAACACCCGCAAGTCCTGGCGCTCGTCCGGCCCGCTGGCGTCCACCATGATAAGGCGGATAGCCTGCCCTACCTGCGGCGCGGCAAGGCCAACGCCGCGCGCCGCATACATGGTTTCCGCCATGTTGTCGGCCAGGATGCGGATTGCGTCCGTAAGCTCCGTCACGTCCGCGGCCGGCTGCGTAAGGCGCGGATCCGGATATTGCAGGATATCAAGTATCATATATACTTACCGGCAGCGCCTCAGTGCCTGACGAAGTATCACGGCAAAGCGAGGCGCTACCCCTCAGTCCTTGTGCTCCGTCTCGCGTAAGCGCAGGCCAAGCTCACGCAACTGCCCCCCCGATACGCTGTCCGGGGCCTGGGTCATCAGGCAGGCGGCCTTTTGGGTTTTGGGGAAGGCGATGACATCGCGAATGGACTGCGCGCCGGCAAGCAGCATGTTCATGCGGTCAAAACCGAAGGCTATGCCGCCGTGCGGCGGCGCGCCCTGCTCAAGCGCATGCAGGAGAAAACCGAAGCGGCGCTGCGCGTCTTCCTCGCCAATGCCGAGCGCGTCAAACATGGCCCGCTGCACAGACGCGGAATGGATGCGGATGGAGCCTCCCCCAAGCTCGGAACCGTTGAGCACCATATCATAGGCGCGCGCGCGCGCGTCCTGCGGCCGTGTCGTGACAAGCTCCAGATGATCCGCCCGCGGCGAGGTGAAGGGATGATGGCAGGCCACGTAGCGTTGTTCCTCCTTGTCGTATTCAAAAAGCGGAAAATCGGTCACCCAGAGGAAGTTGTACCTGTCTTCGGGAATCAGGCCCTGTTTTTCCGCCAGATGCACCCGCAGATTTCCGAGCGCAGCATTTACCATATCGGCTTCGCCCGCCTGGAAAAAGGCCAGGTCGCCCACCCGCAGATCCAACGCCTTGGCGATGGCCGCGCGTTCCGTTTCCGAAAGGAACTTGGCGATGGGCGACTGCCATTCGTCGGCGCGGATCTTGATCCAGGCCAGACCCTGCGCGCCGTAGATTTTCACGAATTCCGTATACTCATCAATGTCCTTGCGGCTTAAGGCTTCGCCGCCGGCGACCCGCATGCCCTTGATCATCGCGGCATTGGCAAAGAGCTTGAAGCCGGAACCGCGCACAGCCTGGGTGACATCCACCAGTTCCATGCCGAAACGCGTATCCGGCTTGTCAACGCCGTAGCGGCTCATGGCCTCGTCATACGGCATGCGCGGGAAAGGCAGAGGAAGGTCAAGGCCGAGCGTCTCCTTCCAGACCCGGGCCACAAGACCTTCGGCCGTCCGCATGACCTGTTCCTCATCCGCAAAGCTCATTTCAATGTCGATCTGGGTAAACTCCGGCTGGCGGTCAGCGCGCAGATCCTCGTCGCGAAAGCAGCGTACAATCTGGTAATAGCGATCCAGGCCGGAAACCATGAGCAACTGTTTGAACAACTGCGGCGACTGCGGCAAGGCGTAAAATTCGCCGGGATTCAGACGGCTGGGCACCAGAAAGTCACGCGCGCCCTCAGGAGTGGACTTGGTCAGGAAAGGCGTTTCGATTTCCAGAAAGCCCGCCTCGTCCATATAGCGCCGCACCGCCTGGGCCGCCTTGTGCCTGAGCGCCAGATTGTGCGCCATGCGCGGACGGCGCAGATCCAGGTAGCGCCACTGCAGGCGCAGATTTTCACCCGCCTCGCTACGATCCTCGATGGGGAAAGGCGGGGTTTTCGAAGTGTTGAGCAGCTTCCAGTCATGCGCCACCACCTCGATCTCGCCCGTCACCATAGCGGGATTGGTCATGCCCTCCGGCCGGGGGCGCACCGCCCCCCGAATGGCCAGCACGTATTCGCTGCGCAAAATGTGCGCGTTTTCATGCGCCGCAGGCGCGATTTCGGGGCTGAAAACCACTTGCGTAAGCCCGTAACGATCACGCAAATCTACAAAAATAAGGCCGCCGTGGTCGCGGCGGTACTGCACCCAGCCCATAAGACAAACGGAAGCGCCGTTGTCCGTCATGGTCAGTTGGCCGCAGCTGTGGCTGCGCCGCCAGTCTTCAAGGAGCTGAATATCCCGGCCGTGATCCTGCTGGATGTCTTGACTCATGTTGTCCTCTGCGCGCTAAAGCGTGTTTGCGGGGGCAAGCCCCCATCCTGCATGGGAACAGCTCGGGCCGCAACGGGGCAATCCGCTATCCCGCCGCGATCCGTGCCGCCGCACCCGCCTGCGGCAGGCGCCACTGTTCGCCCGTGTCCATATTTTTCAGCACGACGGTCCCCGCCGCAAGCTCATCCGGGCCGAGTACGCAGCAGAAGCGTGCGCCGGACTTGTCCGCCTGGCGCATCTGGCTTTTAAAACTGCCTCCCGCATGGGCCATGTCGCCCGCGTATCCTTGGGCGCGCAGGGCGGCCGCCAGTAGAAAGGCGGCATTATGCGCCTCTGCTGCAACGCAGACAACAAAAAAATCCGGGCGCTGCGCCTGCGGCGCGGGCATCAACAAGGCCAGGCGCTCCATACCGCAGGCAAAACCCACGCCGGGCAAATCCGGCCCGCCCAGGTTCTTCAGCAAACCGTCATAACGCCCGCCCCCGGCAATGGAGGACTGTGCGCCGATACTGCCGGAAACCGCCTCAAATGTCGTACGCATATAATAATCCAGGCCGCGCACCAGCCTGTGGTTCAGTTCGATCGGCACGTTCAGGGCCGCGAGCAGTTCGCGCACGCAGCCGAAGTGCGCGCGGCACGGCGGGCACGCATGTTCCATGATGCGCGGCGCGCCTTCCGTCCGGCTGCCGCAGTCGGCGATTTTGCAGTCCAGCACGCGCAAGGGGTTCATTTCCATGCGGCGGCGGCAGTCCTCGCAGAACGCCGCGGCTTCCTGCGCGCGCAAATACTCCGTGAGCGCCGCGCGATAGGCCGGGCGGCAGTCGGCGCAGCCAAGGGTGTTGAGTTGCAACGACACGCCCGCAATGCCGATTTCCCGCAAAAACGCCGTAAGCATGCCGATGACTTCGGCATCCGTCTGCGGCGCAAGCGCGCCGATACATTCGCAGTTAATCTGGTAGAACTGCCGCAAGCGGCCCTTTTGCGGACGCTCGTAGCGGAACATGGGACCGCAGGAAAAGAGCTTGGAAACGCTTTCCTGCGCGTGCAAGCCGGAGGCGATATACGCCCGCATGACGCCTGCCGTCGCTTCAGGTCTGAGCGTGAGCGAGCGCTGTTTCCGATCCGGGAAGGTATACATCTCCTTTTGCACCACATCCGTCTCTGCGCCGATGGAGCGGCGGAACAGTTCGGTCTGCTCCACAACGGGCGTACGCAACTCCACGTAGCCATAGCGGCTGAAAACCCGGTGCGCGGCCGTTTCGATGGCTGTAAAACGGCTGCTCTCCGGCGGAAAAAGGTCTGCAAAACCCTTGATGCTGGAAACCGTGTTCATATGCTCTCCTCGTTGCGTACGGAGGGCGTTGTCCCGGCGCGCGCGCCGCGGAAGATCCCTGCATCTTCCGCATCTATGCTGCACACCAGCTTCACGGGCGCTGCGGTTGCGGCCATCACCGTTCCGGACGGCTGCGGCAGCGCTCCACATACAGCGTATATAGCGCCTGGATATTCGTTTGCGGGTCAAACATGCGCCGCACAAGCCGCCTGCCTTCCTCCGCCATTGCCACCGCCTGGTCACGCTGCACGGCCAGGGTCCGGATGGCGTCGGCCAACGCGCGGGGATTGCGTTGCTCAATGAGCAAGCCTGTTTTGCCGTGCATAACCACCTCGCCTATGCCGCTGACATCCGTGGCCACAACCGGCATCCCTTGCGAAAGCGCCTCAATGATCACATTGGGAATGCCGTCGCGATCGCCCGCTTCCGTCACCACGCAGGGCGCGGCAAGCATATGGTGGCTTGCCAGCAACATCGGCATCCTGTCATGCGGCACAAAGCCGGGCATGGACACGCAGTCCTCAAGCCGCAGCCGGGCGCGCAAAGCGCGCAGAGAGAAGCGCAGCCAGCCGTCGCCCACCAGCGTGAGCCGGCAAGGAAAGGCTTCGCGTCGCAGGTGCGCCATGGCCGTCAGGAGGCATGCAAAGCCTTTCGTACGGGCAAAACGCCCCACAGCCAAAATTTTATAGGGAGGTTCCGCCCTTGCCGGGGCGGGCGCTTCCGCTGGCAGGGTCAGCGCGTTATACACCAGCACGATCTTGTCCTCATGCCCGGCCGGCGCATGGGAAGCCAGATGACGCACATTCGCGGCGGTGTTGGTGCGCGCGAAAAGGCAGGCTGCAAGCTTTTCCCTCAGCAGGCCGTCCGGAGGATACATGTCTCCGGCTCGCCCGGTAAAGGCAAAGGGAAGGCCCGTCAGTTGAGAAGCCACCAAGGCCGCTGTACAAGGACCGTTGGCCCAGGGGGCATGCAGCAGTTCTATGCCGTCGCGCCTTGCCGCTTCAGCCAGGGCAAAGCCCGCGAAAAAGCACCAGGTGTTTTCTCCCAATGTTTCCCAGTCACGCATGCGCCGCAGCAGATAACGGCGCATCAGGGCAAGGGTGTGCCCCGGCCTGCCGAACAATTCCTTGCAAAAGGCCTGCGCAATCCGCCCCAGGGCGCCGAGTCCGAAACGCGCCACAGGGCCGTCGTAGACGCGCATTGCCTCGGAACAACCGCGCATGCCCGAACCGTACATGGTATACACATGAATAGGCAGCCCCAATGCCCGGAGCGCGCAAACTTCGCGGAACACAAAGGTCTCGGAGGCGCGCGGGAACCAGAGCAGCACATACGCCACGCGCGGAACGGCGGAACCTTTCTCCGTGCTCATCGCGCGCCGCATTCTTGTGGCCGGCTTCCCTCCACAGGGGGCACGGGATAGTCGCCCGTCAGGCAGGCCCGGCAGTAATGTTCCGGGTGCGCCACCGCACGCGCAAGCCCTTCCAGGGAAAGATAGTGCAGGCTGTCGGCGTCGAGAATGCACCGGATTTCCTCCACGGACTTGCTGGACGCGATAAGCTCCCCCCGCGAGGCAAAGTCAATGCCGTAACAGCAGGGAAAACGCACCGGCGGACAGGAAATCCGGATATGCACTTCCCGCGCGCC
>Ga0082212_10013753_pt1 | contig 10103 bp, 10 predicted proteins | sample TergutNt197P3_FD_71548 | JGI IMG/M metagenome (GOLD analysis project Ga0082212, IMG submission 71548) | Neocapritermes taracua P3 segment gut microbial communities from Petit-Saut dam, French Guiana - Nt197 P3 | ecosystem: Host-associated > Arthropoda: Insects > Digestive system > Gut ...
AGGGCCTTCTGAACGTGGAGACGGTTTTCAGCTTCGTCGAAAATAGCCGAGGCCGGGCTTTCCAGCACCTCTTCGGTCACCTCCTCGCCGGGATGGGCAGGCAGGCAGTGCATGAAAATAGCCCTGGGATCGGCTTGGGCCATGAGGTCTGCATCCACTATGAAGCTCCGGAAAGACTTCTCCCGCCGGCTCTGCTCGGCCTCATGACCCATGCTGGCCCACACGTCGGTGTTGACGGCCCAGGCCCCCTGGACAGCCTCTTTCGGGTCATGGGTCAAAACCACGTCCGGATTCCGGGTCCGGGCCCGGGCCAGACCTTGGGGGTCAGGCTCATAACCTTCCGGGCAGGCCAGTTTGAGGGCGAAGCCCAAGTAACCCGCCGCCTCGATCCAGGAATTGGCCATGTTGTTCCCGTCGCCGATCCAGGCCACCTTGAGCTTTTCCACCGGGACGCCGGGGAACCTCTCCAGGGCGGTGAAAATGTCGGTCAGCACCTGGCAGGGGTGGCCCTCGTCGGTCAGGGCGTTGACGATGGGAATGGAGCCGTGGCCGGCCAGATCACTGAGAAAACTCTGGGCATAGGTGCGGATGACCAGGGCGGCCAGGTAACGCGACAGCACCCGGGCCGAGTGGGAAACAGGCTCCCCGCGGGACATTTGGGTCTGGCCCTCGCTCAGCACTATGGGTTGACCGCCCAGCTCATTTATGCAGCATTCAAAACTGACCCGGGTGCGGGTGGAATGCTTGTTGAAGATCATGCCCACCGCGCGCCCGGCCAGGTGCTGGCGCAGATAGCGGCCCGCGGCCCGTTCAGCCTTGAGGAAGACGGTCCGCTCAAAGATGAAAAGCAGCTCTTCCCGGCTCAAATCTTCAAAGGTGATGAAATGCCTGGTCATGTCTTTACTCCTGCCTGGGCCGCGGCCAGGGATTCCTTCAAGGCCGGCAATAACAGGTCTATCTCGGCCCTGGTGACTATGAGGGGCGGGACAAAGCGGAGGACCCGGGGCGCGGCGGCATTGATGAGGAAACCCCGCCCGTGCATGGCCTCTACCACCGGGGCGGCCGGTATGTGAAGTTCCAGGCCCAGCATGAGACCCTGGCCCCGGACCTCACTGATCAGGGAGGGAAGTTCCAGGCGTTCCAGGCCCTCTTTGAAATACCGGCCCACCCGCTCCACTTCGGAAAGGAACCCCGGGCTTAGAATGGTCTCGACCATGAACAGGGCCAGGCTCATGACCAGGGGGGCGCCGCCCACGGTGGTGGAGTGGCTGCCCGGGGTCAAATGGGCGGCCACCTCTTCCCGGGCCAGCATGGCCCCGCAGGGCACCCCGCCGCCCAGGGCCTTGGCCAAGGTCAGAATATGGGGCTTGAAATCATAGTGCTGAAAGGCGTAAGGCCGGCCCGTGCGGCCCAGGCCGGTCTGGATCTCGTCCAGGATCAGGAGAATATCCCTCTCCTCGCAGAGCCGGGCCACCCGGGGCAGGTAGTCCGGCGGCGGCATCACGACCCCGCCCTCACCCTGGATGGGCTCCAGCATCACGGCGCAGGTCTCGGAGGTCACGGCCCCGGCCAGGGCCTCGAAATCGCCGTAGGGCACATGGACGAAGCCTGGAAGCAGGGGTTCAAAGCCCGCCTTGACCTTGTCCTGCCCGGTGGCGCTGATGGTCCCGAAAGTCCGGCCGTGAAAGGAGCCCAAGGCAGTGATGAAGCCGTGACGGCCGGGACCGTAACGGTCAAAGGAATATTTGCGGGCCAGTTTCAAGGCCGCCTCATTGGCCTCGGCCCCGGAGTTGCCGAAAAAGACCCGTTCCAGGCCCGAGCTTTCAGCCAGCCTGGCCGCCACCCGGACCAGAGGCTCGTTGTAAAAATAGTTGGAGACGTGAATGAGCCGGGCGGCCTGCCCGGACAAGACCCGGGCCGCCTCTTCGGGCGCGTGCCCCAGGGCGCAGACGGCTATGCCGCCCAGGAAATCAAGATATTCGCGGCCGTCCGCGTCCCACAGTTTCATCCCCCGGCCCCGCACAAAGGCCAGGTCATAGCGGCCCACGTTGCGCATCAGGTGCTTTTGGGCCAGGTCTATTATCTCCCGACTATTCATTGTTCTCTCCACGGTCAGGCCACAATGGCCGTGCCGCAGCCCTGGTCGGTGAAAAGTTCCAGCAAGAGGGCGTGGGGCCGCCGGCCATCGACAACATACACCCCCCGGCAGCCGGCGGCCAGGGCTCCGGCCACACAGTCCAGCTTGGGGATCATGCCCCCGGAGACGACGCCTTCGCGCTTGAGCTTCTCAATCTCCGTGATGGACAGATGCTCCAGAAGCCGCCCGTCCCGGTCCAGCACCCCTTCCACATCGGTCATGAGGATGAGCTTTTCAGCTCTCAAGGCCCCGGCCAGGGCCCCGGCCACTGAATCGGCGTTGATGTTCAAGGTTTCGCCCTCCGGGCCGAAACCCACCGGAGCAATGACCGGGATGACATCGCTGGCGGTCAGGTGGTTTAAAAATTCAGTGTTGACCCGGACCGGCTCGCCCACCAGGCCGATATCCAGGGCCTGCTCCTCCCGGGCCAGACGCTTGCGCCGGGCCTCGACCAGCCGGGCGTCCTTGCCGGAAAGGCCCACGGCCAGGCCGCCGATCCGGTTGATGCGGCCGACTATTTCCTGTCCCACCTGGCCGGAGAGCACCATCTCCACCACGTCCATGGTGGCTTCGTCGGTGAAACGCTGGCCTTCGATAAAATGGCTCGGGATGTTCAGGCGCTGAAGCAGATCGTTGATCTGGGGCCCGCCGCCGTGCACCACCACCGGCTTGAAACCAACGTATTTCAGAAGGGTCACATCCTCGGCGAAACCCTGTTTCAGGGCCTCGTCCACCATGGCGTGGCCACCGTACTTGATGACTATGACCGCGCCCTGGAAACGGCGGATATAGGGCAGGGCTTCGATCAGCACCGAGGCTTTATGGGTCATAATATATAACGGGTCAGGTCCGTGTCTTCCACCAGGCCCTGCAGCCGGGTCTGGACATATTCCGGAGTGACGGAAATCTTGGCGGGCTTGATGTCCGGGGCCTCAAAAGAGACCTCATCCAAGAGTTTCTCCATTATGGTGGCCAAACGCCGGGCGCCGATGTTCTCATTTTTTTCATTGACCCGGCAGGCCAGCTCGGCCAAAACCTCGACGGCTTCGGGTGAAAAATCCAGTTCCACCTCCTCGGTGGCCAGGAGGGCCTGGTATTGGCGGGTCAGGGCGTTTTCCGGTTCGGTCAGGATGCGCACGAAATCATCCCTGGTCAGGGGGGACAGTTCCACCCGGATGGGAAAGCGGCCCTGGAGTTCGGGGATGAGGTCGCTGGGCTTGGCCACGTGAAAGGCCCCGGCGGCGATGAAGAGGATGTGGTCAGTTTTGACCGGGCCGTACTTGGTGGGCACGGTGGAACCCTCCACCAGGGGCAGGAGGTCGCGCTGGACCCCTTCCCGGCTCACGTCCGGCCCGGAGCGGCTTTCCCGGCCGGCCACCTTGTCCAACTCGTCGATGAAGACCAGGCCGTGCTGTTCCACCCGGGTCTTGGCCTCGGCCGTGACCTTGTCCATGTCCACCAGGCGGGCGGCCTCCTCGGCTGCCAGAACGCCAAAAGCCTCTTTGACCGAAAGTTTTCGGACCTGGGTTTTTTTGGGGAAGAACTGGCTCATGGCCTCGCTGAGGCTCTTTTCCATGTCTTCCAGGCCCATGCCGGTGAAAATGCGGGCCACCGGCAGGCCGGCGGCCCCCTCCCGGGTCTCCAGTTCCACCTCCCGGTCATCCAGCCGGCCCTCGTGGAGCATGGTCCTGAACTTCTCCCGGGTGGCCTCTGATTTCTCTCCCTCTCCGCCGCGGCCGCCGGGTAACAGGAGGTCCAAGAGCCTTTCCTCGGCCGCCTCGCCGGCCTTCTGGCTCAAGGCCTCCTTCTCTTCAGCCTGGACCATGTTCACGGCCAGATCCATCAGTTCCCGGATCATGGATTCCACATCCCGGCCCACATAGCCCACCTCGGTATATTTGGAGGCCTCGACCTTGATGAAGGGTGAACGGGTCATCCGGGCCAGGCGGCGGGCGATCTCGGTTTTGCCGACCCCGGTGGGGCCGATCATGATGATGTTCTTGGGCGAGATCTCGTCCCGCATGGGGGCCGGGGCCATCAGGCGCCGCCAGCGGTTGCGCAGGGCAATGGCCACGGCCCTCTTGGCCGCGCCCTGGCCTATGATGTAGCGGTCCAGCTCGGCCACGATGCGCCGAGGGGTCAGTTCCTCGCTCTGGGGGGTCCATTCGGTCATTCCAGGGTTTCCAACACCACGTTCCGGTTAGTGTAGATGCAGAGTCCGGCGGCTATGTCCATGGCTTCGGCGGCTATTTCGGCCGCGGACAGATGCGGCGCCTGGCGGAGCATGGCCCGGGCCGCGGCCAGGGCGTAGGCCCCGCCGGAGCCGATGGCGAGCAGGCCGTCGTCCGGCTCGATGACGTCACCGGACCCGGACAACAAAAGGCTGGACTGGCTGTCCACGGCCAGGAGCATGGCTTCCAGGCGCCTTAAGCTGCGGTCAGTGCGCCAGTCCTTGGCCAGTTCCACGGCCGAGCGTAAAAGCTGGCCGCTGTACTGGGACAGCTTGTCCTCAAAACGTTCGAAGATGGTGAAGGCGTCGGCCGTGGCTCCGGCGAAGCCGCAGATGATGCGGTCGTGGTGGAGGCGGCGGACCTTGCGGGCCGAATCCTTGATCACCATGGACCCCAAGGTGACCTGGCCGTCGCCGCACACGGCCACCTGCCCCTTATGGCGGACGGAAATTATGGTGGTGGCTTCAAACAGACCGTTCATAACCCCACCTTATTAATGGAGCCGAGCCAAAAGCCGATGACCAACTGGACCGCGAAGATCAGGATGACGGCCAGGGGGTCAACCCCGCCCTTCAATTTCAGCCAGGTCAGAGCCCGATCCGGGTCATCGGGATAACGCCGCATGGCCTGTTCCAGGCGGCGGTCCACGGCCTTCCAATAGAACCAACGCCCGGTCACGGCCAAAGCCAGGCGGAAACCGAGACCCATGAAGAGGACCAGGCCCGCGTTGCCCGAAACCAGAGCCCCCAGGCTCGTCAGGACCAGTACGGCCAGGAAGGCCAGCACGGCCTCCAGGTACATGCGCCGATAGATGAACCATAAGACATCGAAAATCAGCGCCTGCCAGGTGAAGGTGGGCCGGAAACCTCCGGCCGAGTCAAAGAGGCGGAAACTGTCTTCAAATAGCAGATAGCGGTTCCCCACAACGGCCGCCCGGGCTTCGGCCAGGGTCGTGGCCGGAGGGGAGGGGGCGGTTTCCGGGGGTCTGTCGGCTGGATCAGTCATGTCCTTCGTCCCTGGCCCGGGGATGGGCCGCCCGGTAAACCCGCCGCAGCCGTTCCAGGTCCAAATGGGTGTAACGCTGGGTGGCGGCCAGGGAACTGTGGCCCAGCATTTCGCCGATAGCCTTCAAATCGGCCCCGGCCGACAACATGTGGGTGGCGAAACTGTGGCGCAGGCTGTGGGGGCTGAAGGCCCCGTCGAGACCGGCCCGGGCCAGGCGGGCGGCCAGCACCCGGCGGACTTCGCGGTCACTGAGGCGCCGGCCCCGGCGGCCCAGGAAAAGGGCCTCCGGCCCTTCTTCCGGCTCTTGTGGCGGCCCTTGCGGCGGCCCGGCCAGGAGGCCCCGGACAGCCAGATAGTCCGCCACGGCTCGGGCGGCCGGCTGTCCGAAGGGCGCCAGGCGGTCCTTGGCCCCCTTGCCCTGCCGCACCCGGGCCACGCCCCGGGCCAGATCCAGATCGCCCAAGTCCAGGCCCACCAGTTCCCCCACCCGGAGCCCGGCCGAATAGGTCAGCTCCAAGAGGGCCTGGTCGCGCCGGACCAGGGGATCGGCAGACTCGTCTGCAGGCGCGCCCGCAGGTGAGCCGACTGGCTCCTCGGGGCTCAACAGTATCTCCATTTCCCGCTCGGTCAGGAACAGGGCCTGCCGGGCCGGAGACTTGGGCCCGGCCACTTGGGCGGCCGGGTTGTATTCCCCCTCGCCCTCCTTGAGCCGCCAGTGGTAGAAGGCCCGGAGCCCGGCCAGGGCCCGGCCCAGAGAGGTGCCGGCCAATCCCCGGCCTTTCAGTTCAAAGATATAGATCCTGATCTCGGCCTTGTCCGCCGTGGTCAGGTCCTGGCCCCGGCCGGCCAGGAAGTCGGCGAAGGCCCGCACTTCCCGCCCGTAGGCCTTGACGGTCCGGGGGGACCGCCCCCGGATCCCGGCCAAGTGGGCTTCAAACCGTTCGATAAGGGTTTTCACCGGACCGTTTCCGGTCCGGCCGCGTCGGCCAGGACCGGGTGGCGATGGGAGTAGAGGCGGTCATCCAGCACCATTTGCCGGGCCAGCCGGCGGCCGGGGTTGACCACCACCGGACCCAGGAGGTTGGCTGTCAGACCCTTCGGGTCCCCGGCCGGAATGGTGACGATGACGAACAGGGACAATTCCCCGGGCTCTTCGGCCTCCAATTCCTCGGCCACGCCCTGGGGAATGGCCGGGGCGTAGTCGGACTTGAAGGCCAGGGGGTTGACCATGACCAGGGCCAGTTCCGGGTCATCGACGCACTGGAGCCAATAAAAGGGGCTGTCGTCCTGGTAGCGGATAATGACGTAGTTCTCCAGGCCGCCCAGGCCGAGCAACCCGCCCAGCACCCGGACCACGGACTCTTCCGCGAATTCCATTTCCCCGAAGCGCTTGGTGTTTATCTTGATCATTTCGAACTGTCCACTTTAAGGGCCGCCTTCAGGGCTTGGCCAGGAGGCCGGCCAAAACCTCCAGGTCGCTCAGGGAGACCTCCGCGGCCCGGCGGTTCTGCTCCTGGATGCGTTGAAAGACTTCCTCGCGGTGGACAGCCAGGGCGGCCGGAGCGGTGATGCCCAGCCGGACCTGCCGGCCTTTGACCTCCACCACCTGCACCTTGACCTCGTCGCCGATGGCCACGGCCTCGCCTATTTTACGGGTCAGGATAAGCAAACCGCACCTTAAGATTCCCGCGAATACTCCGGGACATAATACACCAGATGGGCGGACTATACAAATGGTTCAACCGGTCATTCCCCTGCGGGTTCCTCGGCGGATTCCGCCGCCGGGGCCAGGATCTGGCGGGCGGCTTCCTCCAGCTTGGGCATATTGATCTTGCCCAAGGGAGTCACCGGGATCTCGGCCAGGAAGATGGCCTGCTTGGGAAAGGCCAATTCCGGCAGGCCCGCCGCTTTCAGGGCCCGCCACAGCCCGGGCAGGTCCGGGTCGCGTTCGGAACTGACCAGGGCCAGTCTTTCGCCCTTGTGCTCATCCTCCACGGCTATGACGGCCTGGGTCCGGCCGGGCCAGAGGGCGGCGGCGACCTCCTCCACCGCGGCCAGGGAGATCATTTCCGCGCCGACCTTGGCGAAGCGCTTGAAGCGGCCCTTGATCCAAATGAAGCCGTCCTCGTCCATCTCCACTATGTCGCCGGTGTCGTGCCAGCCGTCGGCCGGGGGTTGGATCACCCCGGGCTGGTCGGGCAGAAGATAGCCCAGCATGACGTTGGGTCCCTTGACCACCAGCCGCCCGCCGCGCTCCACCCCTTCCACGGGCACGACCTTGGCTCTGATGCCCGGCAGCAGGCGGCCCACGGAGCCGGCCTTGAAATGGAAGGGGGTGTTGACGGACAAGACCGGGGTGGTCTCGCTGACCCCGTAACCCTCGAAGATCCTGAGGCCGAATTTTTCATAGTAGAGTTCCCGGGTCCGGGGTTTGACCTTTTCGGCCCCGGAGATCATGAAGCGCATCCGGGCCAGGTCGTAGGGATCGGCGTTGCGGCCCCAGGCCCAGGCGAAGGTGTCGCTGGCCACGCCCGCGGTGGCCCGGGTGTCGTAGATGAGTTCCGGTATCAGGTGGGCCGAAATGGGCGTGAGGTAGTTGAAGAGGCGGATGCCGTGGAGGATGGGGTATATGGAGCAGAGGGTCAGGCCCATGGAGTGGAACATGGGCATGGCGTTGAAGAAAATATCGTTCTCGTTCAGGGGCATGCGGTATTTGAACTGGTAGTTGTTGGCCATGATATTGGCGTGGCTCAGCACCACCCCCTTGGGCCGGCCCTCGGAGCCGGACGTGAAGACGATGGCGGCCGGCGAAAGGGCCCCGGCCGGCCGGGCCGGCCTTATACGGGCGGCCAATTTTTCGGCCCGGGAATAATCCAGATCTTCCACGTAGAGCAGCCGGACGCCCAGGCCCTCGACCAGGGGCCCCAGGCCCGTTGTCTCCAGAAAGCGGCGGGAAGTCAGGACCGTGGAAATGCGGGCCGTGGCCACGGCCGAGGTCAGGGGGGCCTGGCCCTGGCTGTAATTGAGGAGCACCGCGGTCCGGCCCTCGGACCAGAGGCCGAAGAGGGCCAGGGAGAGGTGGTTGGAATTGGGGAGCATCAGGCCCACGTTCTCCCCCCGCCCGCTCACCGCGGCCAGGCACCGCCCCACCAGGCGGGCCCTGCGGATGATCTGGGTGTAGGTCAGGGGCTGGCGGTCCACGTCTTCCAGTATCTCGCGGCCCGGGCCGAAGCTGCGGGCCGCGTCACCCAGGGCTGTCCAGAGATTACGCTCCAGGTCCGCGCTGTTCAAAAGGCTTTCGCACATCAGGTCGTAGAGGGCGGTGGTCACCCGGTGCCGGTGGTCGCGCTGGGTTTCGTCGGCTGTTTCCGGGCAGTCCAGGGCCCGGGGAGGGTGGACGGTCATGGAGACCTGTCCCCGGGTCGGGTGGAGCAGATGGGGCCGGAAGCGGCTATAGCGGCGGTACTGCAGACCGTCCAAAACCACCGGCACGATGCGGGCCCGGCTCTTGAGGGCGATGAGGCCGGGTCCCTCGTAAATTTTCATTAGGCTGCCGGTATCGGTTATGCGGCCTTCGGGAAAGATGACCACGGTTTCCCCGGCCTGAAGGCATTCTATGAGTCCCCGGGCGGCCAGGGGCTGGGCCGGGTTGACGGGCAGGGCCTTGATGGTGCGGAGAAAGGGCTTGAGCCACCAGGCTTCGGCCCACTTGGTGTCGATGGCGAAGGTCAGGCGGCCGGGCAGGAAGGCCACCAGAAAGGGCACGTCAATAAAGGAGGTGTGGTTGGCCACCACCAGGGTCGGACCCTTTTCCAGGCCGGCCAGATGCTGGAGTCCTTTGAGGCGGGGCCGGTAAACCGCCTTCAAAATCCAGCCGGTGACGGTTTTGAGCCTCTCTTCGGAGAGGTGGAACATATAGGTCACTCCGGCGACTTTCAAAACCAGGACCAGGAAGAAGACCGCGAACAGGCCCGGGTGGAGGCCGGCCCACAGGGCGACCCCCAGGATCAGGGCGGTCAGGACGGCATAGAGGGCCAGGGCCCTGGGGTTACGGCAAGGGTTCATCAGCTTTATCCTTCCATTTTCTAATCGGCCTTCGTCTCCGGCCGGGCCTTTTTGATCTTGGGATCTATGCTCGTCAAAAGCAAGAGGACCCGGCCGGCCCCGGTCAGGCTGACCCTCCGCCGCCACCGGCTGAGACAGACCAGCCCCAGGGCGGCCAGAGGCCCGGCTTCCGCCCCGATTCCAGGGTCAAATTCAAAGGGATGCCAACCCTGGGGGCGTCCGCTTAAGGCCTTCAGGAACCCCAGGTCAGCCTCGGCCAGACCCAGGGTCTCCAAAATGCGGGCCGGCGACCGGAGTTCCTGGTTCCAGACGGCCAGGCGGCTGACCAAGTTCCGGCTCCGGTCCAGGCTCCGGCGGTAGAGGCGCTGGCGGTCCAGCCAGGAAATTTTTTTGAGCTTAAATATCCCGGAGCCTTCGGGCTCCAGCCGGCCCGCCGGCCGGCCCGCCAGCCTCATCCGACCAGGCTCCAGGGCCAGAGGTCGGCCGGTTCGGCGGTGAAAGTCATCTCTTCCCGGCGGGTGGGGTGGACCAGGGTCAGGGACCTGGCCCAGAGGCCGATGGCCGGGCTCGGCCCGGCCAGGGGGCTCTGGTAGCGGACATCTCCGGCCACCGGGAGGCCCAGAGAGGCCAGTTGGGCCCTTATCTGGTGCTTGAAACCCGTTTCC
>Ga0082212_10013754_pt1 | contig 10102 bp, 9 predicted proteins | sample TergutNt197P3_FD_71548 | JGI IMG/M metagenome (GOLD analysis project Ga0082212, IMG submission 71548) | Neocapritermes taracua P3 segment gut microbial communities from Petit-Saut dam, French Guiana - Nt197 P3 | ecosystem: Host-associated > Arthropoda: Insects > Digestive system > Gut ...
TCTTTTGTTATAAAAGTATTCTTTTCTGTTATCTGCATCTAATTCTTTGTACTCTTTTTCTGTTTTTTCTAAGGTTGCAATTAGATCATCTGGACATATTTTTATTGCTTCATATGTATTTAAAAGTTCTTTATTATTATCGTGTATAATGAAAGCGTAAGGGAGGCGCCTGTCATGTCCAAACGCTTTTTATCCGCGCTGATCGCGTCCGTCCTGATCGCGTCTTTGCTCGCGGGCTGCAACGCCGAAAACCCGAATGAGAAAATCAACTACGCCGGCCCGGTGTTCCACTCGGCGTATGCGTTTCACTCGTTCGCCGTCACGCCGGACGCCGAGGTGTACGGCGTCTCCTCGGGTCAGCCCGTCGGCAAATACGCCTCCGGCGGCGAACCGCTTGATACATACCCCGGCACCGAAGGGTTTTCGGAGTTGTGTTACAGCAACGGCTTTCTCTACGCCTATGACGGCGGCGGGCGCGGGATCGCCGAACTCAACGTTGACACCAAGGAGATACGCGGCGTGATGTCCATGGAGGCGGAGGGCTTTCTGCTTTGTATGGCGATGGCCGCGTCAAACGGCAAGATTTTCGCGCTGGTAAATACAGCCGGCTCGTATCCCATCGGGCCGGACTTCATATTGGCGGCGGATTATGACGGCTATATCGACTTCGGCTTGGAGTTCATCGAGATCGACGCCGCCAGCGGCGCGGTGACCAAACACCCCGAGGTAAAGACGCCCGTGGCGCTCTATATGGCGTCCGGCGGGACGCTGTACATCTACACGCGCCCGGAGCAGTACAAGTATTCGCTGTACCCGTATGACGCAAAGAGCGGGAATCTGGGCAAGGCCGCCCAGATCGAAGATGTGGAGTACACCACAAACTTTATACGCGAGGGCAACCTGTTCGTCTACATCAGCAGGAACTACAGCCTGTGCTGTAAGAACATGAAAAGCAAGAACGTCACCGTCTGCCTCAACAACGCCGGCGCATACTCCGGTCTCGCCTTCCACAATGGCAATATCGTGTACGCAAACATGGCCGCCCGGGACGGCGCCAACGCCTTCCGCAACGTCCTGCTCGGCAAAAGCACGCTCCGGCTGCTGGACGAAAACGGCCAACCCATCGTGTCAAAGGGCTCACTGACGACCTACGGGGCGGCCATAGAGGCGGTCTCGCAGCTCACCGGTATCTCGGCTGTCGATGTAAGCGAGACCGTGGGCTGGGAGGGCCTGTACGACGGGGCCATTCTGGCCGGGCTGATGGCCGGGGACTCCGAGGTGGACATATACGGCGTGTCGGTCAATCAGCTTGATTTCATACGCGGCGTCAGAAAAAACGGCTTCTATCACCCGCTGAACGGCTCGGACGGGATACGGTCCTATTTTGACCGCTGTTTCGGCTGGGTGGGCGAGTCGGTCACGGACTCCAACGGCAACATCTGGGCGCTGCCCGTGATGTACGACATACCCGCGCTGTTCTATGTGCCGGAGAATATGGCGCGTTTTGACATTGACCCGCAAGACCTGGCGTATTTAGACGGCTATATCGGGACGCTGAACCGGATCAACCCCGTCAAGGGCGACGGCTATTTCACGGACTTCTGGCATATCTTCGAGCCGTTCGCGGTGCAGTACGACTCGTTCTGCCGCGACGCCGGCGTGTATGACTACGACACCGCGTTATACCGCAAGGTGTTCGAGACGCTGTACTCGGGGTGGCGGTATTATCCAGGCTGGACAGACCCCGACGGGAACCCGGCACACCACCCGGTCATGCAATACGACTTCGGCGAAATGCGCAGTTTCTTAGGAATAAACGGCGGCGTGCGCGGGACAGACAACGATTCCAACCCGGACTGCATGATCTTTATGGCCAACTCTATGATAAAGCTGTTCACGGGAATGGGCCTCAACGCCAAGGGCAAAGCCTACTCGAGCGAGTCCGGGAGCATTGATATGACGGAATACATCTCCCGCTGGCGCGCCGCGCCCATGCCGCGTATATCGGAGGACATTCAATATAACTATTCAGCCGACGGGCGTTTCTACTTCATCAACCCCAACAGCAAAAACAAGGAGCTGGCGGTCGAATACTTAGAGGCGTTCACCGGGAATATGTTTGACCTGTTTATGAACATGGGCGGCAATTTCAGCGCGCCGCTCGACAAGTTCCCCATGTTCATATTCAAAGACCCCGCCGAATACGAGGGGTATTTTGATATGAGCATCCCGCTGTTCGCGGACATCTATGAAATCTACAAAAACGCCGCCTGCGGCGAGCAGTTCCTTATGACAGACATGTACACCCAGCCGTCCAAGCAGTACATATACGACTACCAGGACGGCAAGATCACGCTGAACGAGGCGTCCGCCGCCCGCCAGCGGGAAGTGGACATGTGGCTGTATGAGTAACAGGAGGCTGCGTGTGAAGTTTTTGGCGCTGGGCCTGCCCGCGCTGGCGGGTTTTGCCCTGATGTACCTGTACCCTTTTATCCGCACCGTCTGGTACTCCGCGCTCAACAACACGCACCAGAAAGAGTTCGTATGGTTTGACAACTACAGGGAGGTCGTAACCAACCAATACTTTCAGCTCGCGCTGAAAAACACGCTGGTTTTCTCGGCGGCCGGCGTGATCTGCATCGTCGTCCTGTCGCTGGCGCTGTCGTTCGGGCTGCTGCGGCTGGGGCGGGACAGGCGTTTCGGGTTTGTGCGCAATTTCCTGATCGCGCCCATGCTGCTGCCCACCGCCAGCGTGATCTTCGTGTGGCAGCTGGCCTTCCGAAACGACGCCTACTCGGAACTGGCGCTCCACGGGGCCGGGGCCGGTTTTTGGACGGCCCTGCCCATCTTCCTGCTCTACATCTGGAAGAACACCGGCATCAACATCATCATACTCGGCGCGGCCATCGCCGGGGTGCCGGACGGCATACGCGAGGCCGCCGCGCTGGACGGCGCCGCCGGGTTCCGTATCCACAGGCATATCACGCTGCCGCTGATCACGCCAAGCCTGCTGTTCGTCACCACCTTGTCCTTCGTAAACGCGCTGAAGAGTTTTCGGGAGAGTTACCTGTTTTATCAAACAGACTACCCTCCCGACGCGGCGTACACCGTGCAGTATTACATGAACAACCACTTCCGCAAGCTGAACTACCCCACCCTGACCGCGGCGTCGGCTGTCCTTACGGCGGTCATCGTGGCCGTCCTGCTTGCAATGTACATGGCGGAGAAAAAGTACAATGAAAACATCTACTGACCGTAAAATACCCATGCTGACCGCCGGGCTGATTTTCATTGTCCCGGTATTAGTCACGCTGGCGCTCTCCCTGCGCTTCGAGGGCCGGTTCCCGACGTGGCGGCAGTACGGCGAACTGCTGGTCACCGACTACACGTTCCTGCGCTACTTCTGGAACTCGCTGTTTTACGCGCTGGGTATCACGGCGGTCTGCGTCACGCTGTCGTTCCCGTTAGGGTTCCTGTTCGCCAAGGTGCGGTTCCCGGGGCGCGACGCGCTGTTCTTCGTGTACATCATCGCCATGATGCTGCCGTTCCAAGCCACACTGCTGCCCAACTACATCCAGCTGCGCGACTTCGGGCTGCTCAACACCCCGGCGGCGCTGGCGCTGCCCACGGTGTTCTCGCCGTTCGCCGTGTTCCTGTTCCGGCAGTTCATCAAGAGCGTGCCGACGGAACTGATCGACTACACCACGCTCGAAACCTCGTCGGCGTTTCAGATTCTGCGTCACGCCGTGTTCCCGCAGGTGAAGCCGGCCGCCGCCGCGCTGGCCGTGATGGTTTTCTGCGAGTGCTGGAACATGGTGGAACCGGCAATCATATTCGCCGCCAAAAACCCGGATATTCACCCGCTCTCGGTGCGGATGGGCGATCTGCCCGCAAACGTGTCGTTCGGCGCGGCGGCGGTCTACCTGTACCCGGTTTTGATTCTCTTCCTGCTGTTCAAGGATACGCTGGCCGCTTCGATGGAGCGGTTCCGTTGGGACTGAGATTATGAAGAATATGAAAAAACTGTATTTGATCCTGTTGGGCGCGGGGCTGCTGGCGCTGGCGGCCTTCTATCTGTTCGGCGGGCCGCTGTACGCTTTGGGCAAACCGGCGGTGAGCGCCGTCCGCGTGGCATACGGGCAAGCGGGCTTGACCGTGCCGGTGAGCGCGCTGTGTTCCGACGGCGGAGATCACATCTATTTGCTGAACTCCGAGCAGGGATACAGCCGCGTCATTTACACCGTGTCGCGCGCCGAGGTTGAAATAGTCTCTGTCTTGGCCGACGGCGGCGCCGCCGTTATTTCCTCGAACGACGTCAAGCCGTGCGACCGCGCCGTCTCCGGCACGTCAAAGCCGCTGGCCGACGGCGACAGAGTGACGTTAGACAGCCGGTAGGGTAAACTCTATTCTTTTACAATCAGTTCGTCAACCGCCAGATAGTAATAAGTCCGGCCAAGTTCCTCATAGCTCCCGTACACGCCGGTCGCCTCGACGGTTTCCCGCTCCTCCGGGTAATCGCCGGGGTATTCACGGTCGCCGTTCCATATGAATTCCAGCCCCTCCTGACAGCAGGAGTCGCCGTACTTGGTGATTATATAGTGATAATACAGCCCGGTCTCCTCGTAAAACGAGACGAAGTACGCGCCGCGTATCTTGACGGTTTTGCCCACATAGTCCTTGGGGGACGACGCGATGTTGTATATTTCGGCGGACAGCATGGTCTCGCTCAACACCGTCAGATCGACCGTGCCGCCGTCCGGTTTTGAGCCGCCCCGCGTTTCGGGGCTGTTGCCGCACCCCGCCATAAACGCGCAGAACAGGCAGAGAATCAGTACGGCGGGCAGAACTTTTTTCATCGTATTATACACTCCTTGCTAATATACCGGCCAAGCTGAATATGCCAAACCCCGCGATGTCAACGGCCACAACGGTCGCGCCCACCGGCGTCCCGGCCACGATAGACGTCAGGATGCCCAGCGCGGCGCAAGTCACCGACACGGCCACCGCGCACACGGTCACGGCCCTGAAACTCTTGAACACCCGCATGGCCGACAGCGCCGGGAATATCACCAGCGCGGATATGAGCAGCGCGCCCACCAGATTCATGGCCAGCACAATGATCACGGCGATCACGACGGCCAGCAGCAGGTTATATAACCTGGCCCGGCTGCCGGTGGCCGCGGCGAAGTCCTCGTCAAATGTGACCGCGAATATCTTGTTGTAAAACAGCAGGAACACCGCGATCATGGACACCGACAGAGCGGCGCACAGCAGTACATCCGTCTTGCTCAGCGTAAGGATCGACGTGGCGCCGAACAGCGTGGCGCACACGTCGCCGGAGAGGTTGGAGGACTTGGAGAACAGGTTCATGATCAGATAGCCGACGGCCAGCGAACCGACCGAGATCATGGCCAACGCCGCGTCGCCCTTGATTTTCGCGTTTTGCCCGGAACGCAGCAGCAGGATTGCGCTGACGACCGTGACGGGCAGCACTAAGATAATGCTGTTTGATAAATTCATGGCCGCGGCAATGGCCGTCGCGCCGAAGGCCACGTGGGACAGCCCGTCGCCGATGAACGAGAACCGCTTCAACACCAGCGTCACGCCCAAAAGCGAGGAACAGAGCGCGATCAAAACGCCCACAATCATGGCGTACTGCACCATTTCATACCCGAAGTATAAAATGATTTTATCTGTCACGCCCGTCATGCCCGCTCACCCGCCTCTTCGGAAAGCGGGCCGTGCCCGCCCGCGCCGCTTTTGAGATAATCCTCTTTCGTCCCGTGGAACGCAGCCGGCGCGCCGATGTGCAGGATGTGGGAGGCGTATTGAACCGACGCGGCGATGTCGTGTGAGATCATGACGACGGTGATGCCGCCGCCGTTCAGTTTTTGGATCAGCGCGTACATCTCGGACGCCGCCGCCGGGTCAAGCCCCGCCGCCGGTTCGTCTAACAGCAGGAGTTTCCGGGTGGCGCACAGCGCCCGCGCCAGCAACGCCCGCTGCTGCTGGCCGCCGGACAGTTCGCGGTAACAGCGCTTTGCGATGGACTCGATGCCTAACTTTTTCATGTTGTCTTCGGCCATACGCTTCTCCCGCGCGTTGTAATACGGGCGCAGGCCGCAGCGGTTCAGGCAGCCGGAACGCACCACCTCCCGCACCGACGCCGGGAAGTCCTTTTGGGCCGCCGTCTGCTGGGGGAGATACCCGATCTCATTGGGCGCCAGGCCGTCTCCGGTCACGATACGCCCCGCGTCCGGCGTTTTGAGGCGCGCTATGGCTTTCATCAGCGTGCTTTTGCCGGAGCCGTTCTGGCCGACGATGCAGAGATAATCCCCAGCGTCCACCGTAAAGGAGAGGCCCGAAATCACGGTTTTGCCCTCGTAACCGAGAGTCAGATTTTTGCATGTCAGCTGCGGCATTATTTCAGCGCCTCTTTCAACACGTCTAAATTACCCTCCATGATGGAAAGATAGGTGGTTCCGTCCCCGGTCAATGTCACCGACTGCATGGAGTCCAGCACAAGAATTTGACGGTCTTTGTCCGCCGTGTGATTGATGACGGTCTTTGCGACGGACTGATCCGAACTCTCGGTCACCATGACGGTTTTCAAGCCCAGCTCATCCACTTTTTCGGACAGGAAAATGATGGTGTCAAAGCTGGCCTCGGTCTCGGCGGAACAGCCCGGGAACGCCGCGTAGCAGTCGATGCCGTAGTCGTCCGCCAGATAACGGAACGGGAACCGGTCGCCGAACAGCAGGGTCTTCACCGGGGCCGCGCCGACTGCCTCACGATATTTTACGTCTAACGCCGCCAACTTTTCAAGATACCCGCGCAGGTTATCCGTATATAAGCCGGCGTGATCTTGATCCAATGAAGTCAGAGCCTCGGTGATTGCGTAACAAAAAGTACGCGCGTTTCCAAGCGAAAGCCACACATGCTCGTCGTATTCGTCCTCTTCTTCCTCGCCGTCTTCGTCCTCTTCTTCCATTCCTTCGAGGGCTTCCTCAATTTTGGCCGCGTCCCCGAGCGCGTCTAACAGGTTGATCACCCGCATGTTCTTGTTCGCGGCCTGTTTGAGCGCGCCGTCCACCCATTTGTCCGATTCGCCGCCCACATAGATGAACAGGTCGCAGGACGAGACTTTCAGCATATCCTCCACCGACGGCTGGTAGCTGTGCAGGTCGATCCGATTGTTCAGCAGGAGCGTCAAGTCTATGCTGCCCGCTTGGTCTCCCAGGATTTGCAGCGCCCAGTCATACTGCGGGAACACAGTGCAGACAACGCTGATTCTGCCGCCCTCCGGCGGCGGCTTGCCGCCCGTTTGGCAGCCGGACGCGGCTGCCGTCAGCAGCAGCGCGAGTATGATCGCTGTGTATCGTTTCATTCGCTTGACACGGTGCATAAGGGGCTTCCTCTCTTTCTAAGTGTTGTTTTCAGACAAATGCTTGCGTAACACCTCGATCACCTCATTGAAATCCAGCGGCTTTCCTATGTGGTTGTCCATACCGGCCTCGAGGCATTTGTCAACATCCTCCTTGAACACGTTGGCGGTCATCGCTATGATCGGGATTTTTTTTGCCCTGGGCGTATCCAGCGCCCTGATACGGCGCGTGGCCTCCAAGCCGTCCATTTCGGGCATCTGCATATCCATAAAGATAACATCGTATTGATCCGGGGCCTCGGTGAATTTGCTGACGGCCTCTTTTCCGTTCTCCGCGAAATCCATGCGCACGCCCGTGGGTTCTAAAAGTCCGGTCACGATCTCCCGGTTGATTTCCACATCTTCGGCAAGCAAGACGCGGCGCCCCTCAAAAAGCCCGTCGATCACTACTTCCGCGGTTTCGCTCCGGTTGTCCGCCAAACCTAAATAATCGCGGACTATATCCTCAAAAATGGAGGGGAACATGGGCTTTTGCAAGAACCTGTCCGCCCCCGCTTTTTTGGCGCTCTCGGCGACCATGCCGTACTCCGCGGCCGAAACCATAACCACAAAGGCGTCTTTGGGTTCTTCCATCCTTTTTTTCAGTTCTGTCGTCAGCTCGATGCCGTTCATGTCCGGCATTCTCCAGTCCACAAAATAGAGGTTGTAATCCCCGTTTTGCTCGATCAGTTCAAGCGCCTTCGCGCCGCTCATGGCAATGTCGCACACGGCGCCGAACACTTCGGCAATACGCTTGACGTCCTGTAAAATATACTCGTCGTCGTCCACAACCAAAATTCGGATGTTCTCCCAATCAATTTCTTTCCGCTCATAGTCCCGCGCTCTCTCTTCGCCGCGTTTCATTTTAACGGTAGCGGCAAACGTGGCGCCTTCGCCCAACTCCGATTCGATCCATATTCTGCCGTCCATCTTTTCCACGATGCTCTTGGAGATGGCAAGCCCCAAGCCTGTGCCGCCGTATTTGCGCGACGTCCCGGTCTCGGCTTGCTGGAAGGACTGAAACAGCTTGGCCTGCTGTTCCGGGCTGATGCCTATCCCGGAATCGGTCACGGCGATCTTGATTTCGCAAACGCCGTCCTCTTCCCCCAAAAAGTGCGTGTGAAGGCTGATGGCGCCTTCTTCCGGCGTAAATTTCACCGCGTTCCCCAGCAGATTGGTGATCACCTGCGCCAAATGCTGTTCGTCGCCGTACATAAATTTTGGAATGTGTTTGTCCACATGTATGGTGAGTTTCTGTTTCTTTTCCTCCACGCGCAGGGTGGACACGTTTACCACCCTAATCAGCATTTTTTCAAAATCAAAATCCGAGAAAAAAAGGTCGAACTTGCCGGACTCGATCTTGGAAAAGTCCAAAATATCATTGATAACCCCGAGCAGATGGTAAGACGAACTCTCGATTTTATCCAAAGCATACACCATTTGCTCCGCTTCGCGGGCGGATTTGCCGATGGCCGTCATGCCGATGATGGCGTTCATGGGCGTCCTGATCTCGTGGCTCATATTGGAGAGGAACGACGATTTGGCCACCGACGCCGCCTCCGCCTGTTCCGCCAGCACGACAAGCCGCTTTTTCTCCTGCCGGCTGCGGAACAGCAGGATCAGCAGGAATATTATCCCGCACGAAACTATGATAACGCCCGTCATGATCGAGCGGTTTGTCTCGTTTTGCAGGCTTTTCATCGGCATACCGATAAAAAACGCGGCAAACACCTCGTCCCGCGCGTTCAGCAGCGGCATATAAAACGTCTTGTACCGCTCGCCCAGGATGTCGGCGTCTCCTATGTACTCCTGCTTGCCGCCGATCACAATGTCCGCTATTTGGGGATCAAGCGCCGTGCCCACGATGCTCTGCCCGTCACGGACAATGGTGGTGGCGATCCGCTCGTCGCCCAAAAAGACCGTGACTTCGGCATGGAAGAGCGCGCCCAAATGCTCGACCGCTTCCGTTGTGTCAAACCGGACGCCCGCCGAAACCACGCCGATCAGCGCGCCGTCCGCGCCGTAGACCGGCGCTCCGGTGCGGGCCGATACCCGCACAGCCGTCCCCATCTCGAAATAGGTGGCGACATTGCCTTCCAGCGCGTCCTTCACGTTTTGCTGATTCAGAACCGAGTCGCCGTAGCTTTCCGGCGCGTGCGTCCGGGCCAGAACGGTTCCTTCACGGTCGGTGATTGTATAGAAGTTGACGCGGTACAGGTCGTGGGTGGGTGTGAACAGCCGCAGCAGCTCCCCGGTGTCGCGCCGTTCGATGGCGCTTATGACGTCATGGTTGACGGCCATGGAGACGGCCGCCGTTTTTGAATATGCCCCGCCGTCATCCAAGCTGAGTTTCAGCCCGTTGATGTTGGCCAGCAGTTTTTCCTGTATAAGGGAGTCGCTGAACCTCACAAAACTTACCGACAGGAAAAAAATCTGAGCGGTAATGACCACGATCAGAATTGCCGTGAGCATGATATTGCCTTTACCTTTCAGGCTTTTGACGAGCATCAGTCTCCCCCCCTCGGCAGCTTAACAGTTATTTTATCACAGTTCCGCCGAACATTCAACAACAGAGCGTTTGGGGCAGTGGACACACAGCGTTGTTATAGGAAATCAACCAAGCCAAGCGGGCAATCGCGGAACTTGTGAAGGCGTTTATTTGGCGCGGATGATCTGTGT
>Ga0082212_10013755_pt1 | contig 10102 bp, 5 predicted proteins | sample TergutNt197P3_FD_71548 | JGI IMG/M metagenome (GOLD analysis project Ga0082212, IMG submission 71548) | Neocapritermes taracua P3 segment gut microbial communities from Petit-Saut dam, French Guiana - Nt197 P3 | ecosystem: Host-associated > Arthropoda: Insects > Digestive system > Gut ...
AGAGCGTTACCGAATGGACTGAAATGCGCCAAAGGTATTTAAGCGCGGGGGCGTTTCTTGTAAATCCATTACTCTTGTGAGGATTCGGACTATTTCCTGAACCTGTTCCGCCGTTGGGTTCCACTCGCTCCCCGTGGCTAGTGGATCTGCCATCTGATAGGCAATGGTGTGCAGCCGGCGACATAGAGTCCCTTTGCCGCTCGGATCAATCGCAAACGCAACTTCCGCCAATTCCAGCGCATCTTGGGAGCGTCCCTGAGCACTTAAAAAATTTGACTCCCGTTGAAAGCGGACAGATTCCGCTTTTCGGATTTGTGCCGCCTCCTTTTCGGTGTTCTCCTTCTCGTTATCTTCGATTTTGCTTTCGATCAACTGTTCGGCGATTTTGTGCACAGCATCGAGCGGCTTGTCAAAAGAACCTTCTACACGGAACGTTTCACTGCCAACTCGTGCCGTAATCTTAAACGATTCCGGTGTTTCGCCGCGGGTAAATTCGAGATCAATCAACTTCATCGAAGCCAGCAACGTATTTTCGGTATCGCCGGTCAACGCACGTTCCTTGTTGACCAGTTGCAAACGTGAACGTTCCAGCACGGCACCGCCGCGATGGAGTAGTGAACGTTCCAACATTCCGGCAACGGCTCGGCACCAGGCATCGCGGGCGACCGGAAAATCCGCATTGCGGACTTCAAGGACACCAAACGTTACGAGTTTGCCCTCTGCAAGTTTTTGTCGCTTTTCAATGGCTGTTTTCACCGCATCGACGGCAATTTTTATCGCTTCTTCACGTTGTTCCGGCAACGTTTCATCGACGAATCGCAGACCGGTGTGGGCATCGAAAATCACGATGGAGGTCGTTTCCAAGACGGCAAAGAGGTCTGCCTTCAAAATTTGACCGAGTTGGACAGCATTGGCAGCATTGAACATGCCGGACAGTTTTTGTTCGGCAAGGACTTTGTCGATTTCTGTGCGTTCGACCAGAGCGATTTCTTTTTCGGTAAAGAGTTTCGCTTCAGTCAACACGAGCAATTCAACCGGTTTCGGATCGCCGCCAGGTACGATGGCAACCTTCGCCTCACTGGGTGAGGCGGTTAAAGCCGGTACTCCGGTGAGCAAAACGGCAACGATAATGTAAACACAATTTTTCATAATTATTCAAACCGTAAAAGGACCAATTTATCCGAGTCGCCGACGAGCAAACCGTTGCCGTCGGATGTCGGAAGACAATACAACCATCCAATATGCGATGACTTGACGGCTTCGGGAAGCGGCAACGGCTCGAACGGCGACTTGCCATCCAGAGCGATGCGTCCCCACATCAGTCCGCTACCCTCCAAACGAATCTTACCCCATACCCAGTCTCTAAAAATACAACCATGTCCACTGTCAACAGTAAGACCGGAAATAATCGGTTTGTACTGGTCATATACGGACATAAAAATTGGTGCCGGAGCGTTGGACTCTTCCAAATTGACGAGAAGCGTTTTAAGGATGTTCGTATAGAGAAGAAGTTGCTTCCCATCAGGCATAAAATCGCCTGTCATGGAACCGTAACCGGAAGTACGAAGCAATTTGGCGAACTGTTCCGTTTTTCCATCCATTGCCCAGAGTTCGGTTCCGCCCGTTACCCCTGTTCCGATTGATACGATGAGTAGCAAGCGATCTCGAATCGGGTCTTCGAGCAAAAACTGATACTGCGGCGACGGAGAGATATTGAAAAACGGGGCTTTTCCTTCTCGTCCACTACTGGAAGCAAGAATCTCGACTTCACGTGTTTTCGGATCAACTCGAACAAGCCAAGTCGTTTGGTCTTTGCTCCCGACTCCAAGATAAAGTTTTCCGTGAAACGTCGCCATCGCTTGGACATAGATGCTCGGTAAACCTTCTTCGGGACCGAGTGCCCAGGGTGCAGAACCATCAATCGGAAAAACGAAAACGCCATGCTTTTGCTCTGCAAAATAATGGCTGCCCCCAAAATAGACGTTGGCATCATCCACGCACAAGTATCCATGGTTGGGGTGCTGTCCCGGCAATGGATCACTTGTCGTCTTTTCGTCTGTTACCAAGTCAATGGAATTCACGAAAACCCTGTTAAGACCGTAAGGTGCCTTAATGTAATAAACTTTATTTCTCCAAACAATCGGTCGAATGAATGTGCTTATGCCATTCACGAGTAGAATTTCCTCACCCCATGGCAACAGGGTGTTTCGCTTTGGCACATCCCAGCGTTTTGCCGCTAAATCGTTTCTGTATATGCTTGCTTTCTTCGGAGACAGACTTTCGAGTCGCTCGATGTGCCGTTCAAAAAGTCTGACGTATTCAGGCATGTTTTGACGAATTCCGGCGATGTGCTGTTCGAGCAACTTGGCATGGTCTGCAAAATCTCTGTGGAGTTCGTCCGAAATTTTCATATCGGTCTCACGTGGGAAATCGTGTATTGCATAAAACACAATGCTGTCCAGAGTATCTTCCCTCGCATCCGCCAATCGAAAAATTTCAAGCCAGAGAGCAAAACGCTGTATCGGCTCATTGGAACCATGACAATACCGAATGACATTGTAAAGCGATTCGTATAAAATGCCAACATCTTTGCTGGACTCATCACGAGGAAGACCGGCTATGTGGTCTCGCAAACGGTTAAAATAATTCCTGGCATCTTGTTTTTTATTGTGGGGACCGCCGATGTACCAACCATCGTTGTGCCGCACGATCCAGCCGTAATGCCGAAACATCGGTCTCGGATCATCTTCAAGTGCTTTAGCAATACGCTCCAGTGCAGCAGAAACCTGTGCATCCTTCTTTTCCAAGGGAAGATATTTTTGGCGACCAGTAAGAAACGTGATACATGGGATAAGAATACTACAGCCAGTACGACGAATTTCTCCAGCCAGCAAGTCGTTGACCATTTCTTCGTAACAATGCACAACATCAGCGTCGGTTTGTGAAGTAAATATATTGTAACATCCTGTGTGTACACAACTGTAAAATCCATTACTGGAAAATAGTTCGTAATCCACTCGACTGATTCTTTCGGTTGCGATGTAAGGACGGTAAGTGTGTTCCATCCAGAAATCAAGATGCCGTTTGTTGAGTTGTTCAACTTCGTTCTTCAATTCGGGATACTTTTCCGTGGCATACTCCAAAAGATGCTTTCGGAGGTGTTGCATGTCATGTAGGTAACCGCGATCAACAACATGTCTCATATTCCTCGGCAACGTTTCGACAATGTCTTGAACACGAACGGCATAAGCCAATGCCAATCGGACATCTTGCAAGGAAGCCAGCAGGTTACGAGGAGAAGCGTTGCTTTGTGGAAATAGATCGCATGCTTGCGAGACAAGTGCAATGGCAAGGTTTTGGTGGATGTTTTCGTTTTCGGGATCAAGAACGAGTGCCGTTTCCGCTTTTTCCAGAGCCAATTCGTAACGTCCCTGCGAACGAAGGAACTCTGATTCCTTTGCAAAGCGGGCGGCTTCCTGTTTTATATCGTCTGCACATTTAGCCGGTACTCCGGCGAACAGCAAAATTGCAACGATAATGTAAACAATTTTTTTCATGGTCATTCAAAACGTAAAAGGACGAAACTTTTTCTATCGCCGACGATCATGCGTTTTTCATCCCGCAGAGGAAGGATATACGACGCAGATTTGACACGTTCAGGCAATGCCAGACGTTCCGGTTTCGTATCCCCCGTCAGAGTCAGGCGTGTCATATCATGAAACCAAAGGGCATCTTGAAAAAGGATTCCCCTACTTCCACGATAATTTCTTTTGACAAGCGATTCCCACGGTGTCTTATTGCTATTTTCATGCAAATCAACAATTTTGATAAAAGTGTAGTCGGTTATCAAGACACTGGCGGATTTTTCGTGAATCTGACATAAATTCCAAGTCATAAATTGGGTACGAACGATGTGATGTGTGAACGTGCTGGTTTTTCCATCCATCGACCAAAGCCCGCCCCATTCAGGACGGTCGTCGATGATCGTGAATAGCAGACGGTTATTCGATTCGTCGGCAAGAAAATCACCGAATCGAGGTGCCGGTGATACATTAACAAAGGGTGCCTTACCCTCTCGTGCGGATGTGGATGAAAGGATTTCGTAATTTTTTGTTTTCCAATCGAATGCAATAAACCAAACGATTCTCTGGTTTTCGCCGCTTAACACGATGTACAGTTTGCCGTTGAAAGCGCAGGCAACGTCGATGCTGTCGCCCGGCAACTCGTCGAGGTTTAACGACCACGGTTCGCTTCCGTTCAAAGGGAAAACGCGGATTTCCTTTTGGATTTCCTTCTTCATATTTCTTCCAAAACCCATAAAATAGGCGTTGTGATCGTCAAACGTAGTAAAAGTCCTGCGGTCTCCCGGATCGTAAATATCTCCGGGGTGCGGCGTTCCTTGTTTGACCTGAAACGTTTCGAGATCGACCGAATCGAGACGAAGCAGATATTTATATTCAACTTGCATTGTATTACCGTTTTCAACCTGACAGAAAAAGTAATAGAGCGTATTTTCACGCACAAACGGATAGGAAAAACCGGGAATCCACGAGTTGGAATCTTCGGAAACGAGCAGGATTTCCTCGCTCCATGGCTTCGGCAGACTCGGAGCAGTTGGAGACGATTGTTTGAAATCATTCCCGACGAGTGGTTGAATCTTTTCGTGTTCCTTGGAAGTCTGACCGAGCCGATGAGGGGAGTTCCGGGCGGTCAAACCGTAATTTCTGAACAAGGGGCTCTCGGCGTTTTCCAGTGCGGTGATGATTCGCTCATAAGGCAACCAATCCTTTTCATTGCGGTTTTCCGGCTTCGTATTTCGGACGATGGTTACGTCGTTGATGAATCGATTCAGGATGCTCACGATGCCGCGATGACAATGGTGGTTTGCATCCGGGCGTTTTTCTACCGGGATTTCATGGTACAAACGTATGAGATCGGAAAGAACGATTTCGTAGGTTTCGCCGTCGATTGCCATATAGTTTTCGCGACCCGTCGTATGATGACCATAAGGTCCTCCCCCGCCACGGAGCAAAAAAGAAGCGGGGACACGCATTTTTCTTGCGAGAGTTGCGAATTCTTTTGTCGAGGGATTCTTGTCAAAGTCCGTTAGACGATCATTGATGATTGAAGGTGTTTTAATCAAATAAAGAGCGGCTCGTCGATGAAACGTCCTCATGGCTTCAATTTGTTCGGGAAATTTTTCTTCCAAAGAAACAAACTTGTATCGTAAGTTTTGAATGGGACCAATACATTCCGTTTCCGGTGTTTCCGATTCGAGCATCTCCAACGCGCGAGAGCCGAACCGGAGCATCTCTTCGACTTGTTCTGCATTCGGATTAACAAACTGTGCCGCTCTGGCAAGCAGTGCCTGCCACAAGATATGTTTGGTTTTGGAACTATCCGGGTCGAGCGCAAAGGCAGCCTCTGCACGGTCTAACGCCGCTTCATAACGCGATTGTTCGTAGAGGAATTGTGCTTCCGTCGCAAACTGGTCGGCTTCTTGTTTTATATCGTCTTCACATTTAGCCGGTACTCCGGCGAATAGCATCGTTAAACCAACGAGGATTGCAATAAAATATCTGTTCATGATTCGTAAAAGTTTGTTAAGGGGTTTCAAAACGTAAATGGACGATTGAATGACCGTCACCGACGAGCAAGCCCTTGTCGTTCGGGAGCGGAACGATCATCGTCAGATTTTTGAAATCTTTGGGAACCGGCAATACCTGCTTTTTTGAATCCTCTCCCAATGACCAACGGTCCCAACTCACGCGGGTGGCATTTATCAAACCAACAGTTTTAGGATTTCTTATATTTCCCCAGAGTTCGTTTTGGAAGAATACGAGTTGTCCCATAATCGGATTGGGGCGGAGTTTGGTAAGCGGAGATGGTCTTGTTGCATCTCGAGGAATTCGATGTAAGTTGCCTGCTATCAATGTCGGTTCTCTTTCTTCGGTTAAATCATTCAGATCGAAAATTTCAGCGGTTCTTAAACCGGAAACAAAAATCCGGTTCTCATCAAGAACCTGGACCCGATTGGGTTCAAGCCACTCTCGACGCAGATGATGAGTAAATGTACCGGTATTATCCATCGACCAAACCCCGCCGAATATCCCGTACACAAAGAATATGAGTCTATCACGAACTTCGTCGGTAAAAAAACAATTGAACTCTGGGGCAGTACCAAGATTGACGAATGGTGTCTTGCCTTCCTTCGCCGAGGTCGAGGAAAGAATCTCGAACGTTTTTGTTTCCAAATCAATCTCAACGAACCTAACGACCGTTGTCCCCAACGTGGTATAGAGTTTGCCGTTGTAGGAACAGACTTGTCTCGTCGGTGCAGCAGGCAAACCATTTTCTACTCCAAACGTCCACTGATCGTCACCGTTCAACGGAAAGATGTGGATATTTCCTCTTCCAACAAGATAGACGCTCTGATGATCAACATGTCCATGAGGAAGACGAGTAAGAATATCATAGATGGTATCACCATAAGGCATAAAATACTGAATACCACCTTGATGGGGATAGGTTCTCCCTTCCGTAATTTGGAACGTTTCGAGATTCAGCGAATTCAAACGGATACTATCGTTTGGTAGTGAAGTAAAAAAGTAAAGTGTTTTTCCTCGAACAAGGGGGCAGAAAATGACAGGGCGATCCGACTCGTAGGAAACAATAGGAATTTCCTCGCTCCACGGCTTGGCACGGGGTACAGGTGGTCTGGCGGCGGTTCTGCTGTTGAGATCGTTATCGACCAACGATTTCAACGTTGTGTACATCTCTGGTGAGTCTGTTTCAAGAAAAGCGAGACAATCCGCAAGCGTTTCTTCGTAACGTGCTTTTGTGTCAAGTGTTATTTCGTCGGACTCCAAATTGCGATTCTTTCTGACGAGAGCAAAGAGAGCAGTGGAAATTTTCGGAATGATCTCTTCCTCTTTTCGTTCGACGGCGGTTTTCAAAATTTCGGCATAATAGGGCAGCGCAAGGTGATCCTCCTCTGATGTCATCTGAGCAGGTCGTTGAGCAACACAATAAGGAATAAGTTCCCTTCTTCTTGAAATCGTAAAATTTGTTATTTCATCGTAAAGTACCTGAATTTCGTTTTTGTCATTGATAGGGGGATGCTCTTCAATTCGTTGTGTGAGCCTTTTGAAATAATCGTCTGCCTGCTCCCTTCCGGGTGTGAATGCTGGCTTATTCACGGCAATCCAAGCGTAGTTCCGAATTTCGGCACTTGGGCTTTCTTCCATCAGATCAATTGTGTGTTGATAGGCTCGCCAAGCATTTTCATCACGTTTATCCGATGTCGCATTGCGAAGTGCCGTCGCTTCGTCAGCAAACTGCTCCAAGAGTTTCCTGAAAGAATAAAGAGTATTGGTCGAAATTTTATTACGGTTCTCTTCGGGAATTTGATGAAACAATTGAATGATCGAACCGAAAGCCATCTCGAAAACTGCGGCATTGTATGCCGCAAAAGCGGGCTGGGGATCAAGAGACGACATCGATCTGACAAAAACGGTCGAGCCGGCAGATGCGTTGTACGCGCGGGCAGGTAATCTGGACACGGCGGTTGCGAAGTTTTTCACAGGATCATTCGTTTTGATGGCGTTGGTATCGAAACTTGTTCTGTACCAATAGTTGACGGCACGATGATGAAACGCCTGCAGGATTTCACGGCATTCGGGCTGCCAGCCCTCAAAAAGGACAGATCGTTCTCGAATGAAACATAAGGAATGGAAGCCATTGATAAATGGGGGCGTTTCCAACAAGTCTATTATTCTTGTAACGAGTTGGACGATTTCTTGAATCTCTTCCACGGTCGGCTGTACGAAACTCCTGCCGGACGCAACCGGCGGTCTTGCTTTCTGGTAGGCAATGGAATATAGGCAATCACATAAAGTTTTTTTACCGATCGCAGGATCAAGTGCAAACGCAACCTCTGCCAGTTCCAAGGCATCATCGTAACGTTTCCAAGCATGTAGAAAACTCGCTTCACGTCGAAAACGCATAGATTCTGCTTTTCGCATTTGCGCCGCTTCTTGTTGAGTACTTTCTTGACTATTGTCTTTGAGCAACTGTTCGGCAATTTTATGGACAACATCGAGCGGTTTATCGAGAGAACCGTCAGTACGGAACGTTTCATTGCCGATTCGTGCCGTAATCTTAAATGTTTCCGGTGTTTCGCCGCGGGTAAATTCGAGATCAATCAATTTCATTGAAGCGAGCAACGAATTTTCGGTATCGCCTGTCAAAGCACGTTCCTTGTTGACGAATTGCAATCGTGAACGTTCCAAGACGGCACCGCCGCGATGGAGTAGTGAACGCTCCAACATCCCGGCAACGGCTCGGCACCACGCATCGCGGCTCACTGGAAAATCGGCATTGCGGACTTCGAGAACGCCAAACGTTACGAGTTTGCCCTCCGCAAGTTTTTGCCGCTTCTCAATGGCGGTTTTCACTGCTTCGGTAGCAGTTTTTGCATCGGTTTCGATTTTTTCGGAAAACGTTTCATCGACGAATCGCAAGCCGGTGTGGGCATCGAAAATCACGATAGAGGTCGTTTCCAAGACGGCAAAGAGGTCCGCCTTCAAAATTTGACCGAGTTGAACGGCATGGGCGGCATCGAACATGCCGGACAATTTTTGTTCGGCAAGCACTTTGTCGATTTCTGTACGTTCGACCAGAGCGATTTCTTTTTCTGCAAAGAGTTTCGCTTCGGTCAGCGTAAGCAGTTCGACCGGTTTCGGATCGCCGCCGGGTACGACGGCAATTTTCACGTCCTCACATTTAGCCGGTACTCCGGCGAATAACAAAACGAAAATAATGTAAACGAGTTTTTTGAGCATCGTTATGGGGGGAATGACAGAACCACAATCTAAAGATTGCGGCTCTGATTAGGCTTACTATTTCACAATTTTCAAAATCATCCGTTCCGCAAGGGCGGCACCGGCTTGTTGCAGTGCATTCTTGGCGGCAATCGTTTCCGCTAAATCCACCGCTACCGTTGTTTGACGGTCAATCGCAATAATTTTACCCGATTCGCGGTCGATTGCCTTCAACTCGACCCGCGCCTTCACCGAAATCAAATTGCCAATGCCCATTCCACGTTCGCTGAACGCTTCGCCGACAAACATAATGTCCGCTTCGCTCTTTTTCGCCGTCTTCTTGTCCCACACTGTGAAACCAAGTTCCGTACAATAAACAGAAAGTTCCGTTTCTGCCGCCGGATCAATCACGCGGCGGCTCAAATGCTCTTCGGGAATGTCGATCATCACCGTCGGCAATTTCTTGTCTTTGATATTTTCTTTCAAGGCGGCAATGCGATTGTCCCTCGTCAGTGGCTTCGCAACAAGTTTATCGGCTTCCTTCAAAATTGTGCCGGCAATGTCTTTCGCCAGTTCTTTGGTCAGTTTGTCAATCGGTTCATCGACACTTCCGTTGACCGACGCACCGAGAACACGGGTCGTTTCCGTGCCGATAATTTTGGCAACGATGTAAACCGTCTTTTCGACTTGAAGCACGCTTCCCGTTACAAGAATCTTGGCACCGATGATTTGCCCGATCTGTGTTGCTTGCGCCGGATTGACGACACCGGAAATGTTCATTTCCTGCTCTTTGAGTACGGTATCGAGGTCTTCGCGGTCAACCAAGACGATTGCCGGATCGGTTACGAGGTTGACGAATAGCAAGTCCATCACAGTTTTGCCTTGCCCGGCAACTTCTTTGCTTCGGTCTTGGAACGGCAACACGGCAACGGGATAGACCGCGACTTCGTCGGCTAAAACGCAAGCGTTCATTAGCACGGTAACAAGGAGTAAGCATGAAATAATAAAACGTTTCATTTTTGGGGTCCTTTCGTTTGGGTTAAAGTTTCAATCAGTGATTTGAAATACCAGCGTGATTCGATGGTGTCAAAGAATCGCAAGTTCTTGTCGAATATAATCCTGCCAGTCGGTCGCAAGTCGTTGGTAATCCATCGGTCTTTGATTTTCGTGCCGTCAAAACGAATGTCCAAAATGGAGGGTCCGACGCACATTACTTTATTGGTTCCGTCGTCAAGACCATAAGGCAGGATACCTTTGTCCACAAGGAAGAGTTGGTTGCT